>Ga0209723_1001880_pt1 | contig 30378 bp, 15 predicted proteins | sample BiotimSIPDNA_2_FD_185750 | JGI IMG/M metagenome (GOLD analysis project Ga0209723, IMG submission 185750) | Anaerobic biogas reactor microbial communites from Washington, USA - Biogas_R2 time_0 SIP DNA (SPAdes) (version 2) | ecosystem: Engineered > Bioreactor > Anaerobic > Unclassified | place...
TGATCCATCGGCATTAAAATCAAATGGGATCACATTAACCGCACGGCGTTTGTCGTGGCCGTTGGGCAAATCTTCGTTCATATAAAAAAAGTACCATTGGTCTTTGTATTTGGCAACTCCCGGGTGGTTACCCATTGAACCCTGGGCAAAAGCTTTCATAATTACACCGCCGTATTTCCATGGGCCAAGTGGAGAGGTGGCCATGGCATAATAAACCGCTTCGGGAACATGTGCCGCATACATAAGGTAGTAAATGCCGTTGCGCTTAAAAATCCAGGGTGCTTCTTCGTAATCAGGGCCAAATGCAGCCTTGTCTTTAATCTCGAAAGTGACAATATCGCCTGAATACGAAACCATGTCCTTGTTCAACTTAACGGCATACAAAGAATTGTTTCCCCAATACATATAAGCTTGTCCGTCATCGTCAATCAAAATGGTTGGGTCAATGTCTTCCCATGCATGGCGGCCATATTTGGTTTGGCTGGGTTCTATCATTGGTTTTCCAATGGCATCTTTGTAAGGTCCATAGGGTTTATCCGAAACGCCTACAGCAATGCAGTCCCCACCATCTTTCAACGCACTCCAAGGCGAAATATAGTAATAGAACTTCCCGTCGCGATAGGCAACTTGAGCAGCGTTGGCATTGTGCTTTGCCGCCCATCCCAATGAATCGACATGAAAAACCGGGCCATGATGTGTCCAGTTCACCATATCGGTGGTCGAAAAACAGAGGTAATCGTTCATGATAAAACCTTTTTGTGTGGCATTATCTTCGTCGTGCCCTGTAAATAGGAACAAGGTATCGTTATGCACCAACGGAGCTGGATCGGCAGTAAAAACCGTTTGGATGATTGGATTTTGGGCATGTATTGATTTATTCAGAGAAACAACCATGAATACCACCACTAACAATTCTATTAATTTTATCTTCATAATATCAATTCAAGTATTTAATAAGTCTAAATATTAAGGCAATACGATTTTGTATTTACAACTTGTATCTCCTTTGCGAATCGAAGCAATAACTTCTGCTTGCGCCTGTTTACCCGAAACCAATGAAAACATTTTTTCTGCAAAACCTTCAGAACAATAGCAAATTGCAGACGAATCTTTGTCTTTTTTGTGAACAGCAATTGGACAAACACAGTAATTTTTGTTTTCATCGGCAATGAGTATTCTTTTTTCCTTATCGTAATCGACTTTCCAACCCCACTTTTCGCGAAGGAACACAGTGAACTTGTCAAGGTCACCTTTATATTCTGCCAAAAGAGTATCCATTTTCAGATTTTTGTAATGTACCCCTGCAGTTTTTTTAATTAATTTACGAGCAGACTCTTCGTTTAATTCAATATTTGCATTCAGAAGTAAACTGGATATCCATTCCTGTAAAAGGGCAATTTTGGGGGCTTGTTCCTGAGAATTTATTTCATCGGTATCAACAGCTTGTTTTGAAAAAGCCAATGAACCAAACCCGCACAAACAGGCCCCTGATAAACACACTTTTTTGAGAAAATCTTTTCTATTTATTGTCATAAGATTTTTACTTGACCTTTACAATAATTAACCTTGTAATTATTTATTCCTTACCAAGCGGACATAATAAACACCGCCAGCAGTGCTGTATGGAAGGGCTTTAAATTTTACCCTAATATGTTCTTTTCCTTCAACCATAGCATTTGGAATGGAATATTCAACATTTTGAAATTGCGACTGGTTCCATTTATTGGTATTATCCTCAGTAACTAACTTTTCGTCGTCAATATAAATTTCAAATTTCCTTGAACCCCATTCTGCACCCCAGTACCTAACATGTAGTTTTAAGTCTTTTTCACCGTTTGTAACCATATCATAACTAAAAAAGCCTTCTCTTCCAGCTTCACGATACATCTCATCGAAATTGTTGCCTGTACGCGAATTTTCACTTTGCATTCTATGATCGGTTTCCGGTTGTTGTTCGCCAGTATTTACCTTATCGATGGTACGGCTATCAAGTGCAAGTCTTTCTTCTTCAGATTTCGAAAGTGAATCGATGTATTGTTCATACCTGTTGTCTGTTAATGAAAGCCAATAAATCTGGTACCTTGAATCGTGAATTTGATAAAAAGGTTCAAGTACAAGATTTTCAATTGGATTTATCGTTTTAACCTTTAGCTTAAAGTTCAATGGTTTTCCTTCTATTGGTTCCAGTTTCTTATCAAGATTTTCAATATCGTTGTCAATAAGAATTGGGGCTTTGTCTATGGGTAGCATTTTACCACCTGTATATTGGTCAAAGCGTCCGTCACCAGCAATTAAATTTCCCATATCTTCAGTCCCTGATTTAGCCCCAAGTAATATTGGGCCATGCATGATCGCTATGTAATCAGGTACGTTATTCATTCTTTCAATGGTGTTTTTCATGGGTAACAAAACCTGAACCTCGTCTCCTTTTTTCCATTTTCTGTCAATGCTCACATACGAAGAAGGTTTTGCATTATATTTAAATTCTTTTCCATTTATCAATATTTTTAAAGCTCCTTCGCTTACCCATCCCGGATACCTGACTAAAAGGTTAAACTCTGACGCCCCTTTTGTGATGGTCAGTTTTGTTTGCTCCTCATAAGGGAAATTGGTTTCTTGTTTAATTTCAACACCTTTCTCTTTCCAGTTAAGCTGTGACGCAATAAAAAGGTTTAAGAACAAGCTGTCTTTTGAATGAGTAAATATCATTTGGTTGTATTTACCGTGGTTCTCCATTCCTGTACCTACGCAGCACCACATGGCCATATTCGGTGCCGAATATTTGCGGTGTTGACGAGGACGTGCAGAAGTAAAATAAACGTATCCGCCATGTTCAGGATGTTGTGTTGAACGAATGTGATTAAATGTAGCCCGTTCGTAATAATCCATGTATTTAGCTGCTGGCTGATCCCGGAATAAATCTTCGGTCAGTTTCAACATATTGTATGTGTTGCACGATTCCGGGCCATCGGTAACCAACAAATAATCGAAACATGATGTTTCACTTGGAAAATGTTCTCTACGGCTGTTGCCTCCAAATGCCAATGAACGGTTTTGGGTAATGGTTTCCCATGAAAAACTGGCCGCTTTAGCATAAGTTTCATCGCCACTGAGTTCAGCAATTCTGTCAAAACCAATAAATTTTGGGATTTGAGTATTTGCATGTTTGTTATCCAGATTATCGATGCCTTTCGACAAAGGATCAAGGTAATATTTTTGAGAAAACCTTTTTGCAGCAATTAGGTATTTTTCATTCTTGGTTAATTGGTATGCATCAGCAAACATCTCGTTCATACCACCATGCTCCATATTTAGCACTATTTCCATCTGTGCGTCAGATAAGCCGGCAGAAATATTGATACCCCAGTCGCAAAATTTAAGGAACATATCTTTGGCCTCATTGTTATCGGCATACAACCAGGCATCTCGCAGGCCGGCATACATTTTATGCAAATTGTAGAAAGGAGCCCATGCTGAACTATAAAGGCCTAATTCACCCTTTTTATAGGCCGACCATAATTTTGCACTATTCGGGAAACCACCTACATAGCCAATTCCCCACTCAGAATTATTTATTGCATTAGCTTCCTGACATTCTTTAAGCTCTTTAATCATATAATCCATGCGTTTTTTGCATTCTGCATTTCCTGTTGCAGCATAATTCATGGCCATAGCTGATAAATAATGGCCTCCAACATGTCCGTCTAAACCATCCCAATTAGGAAAGCATTCTGCTTTTTTTGATAAACCCGCTTCTTTTCGATACGGAGCCAATAAACGGTCAACATCGTATTTCAGAAGCACCTCAATGTTAAGGTCTCGGGCATCCTTAAACGGCCCATCGAGCAGTTGTACATCACCCAAAGGGAATTCATTCGAATATATTTTATCCTGAGAAAAGATATTTATACTGCTTAAAATTAAACAGCTAAAAACTATAAGAAATAAGTGTGATTTTTTCATATAAAATTGTCATTAAATTTATTCTGATTAATTTTTAGGAGTAATACTAACCCCTTCTGTTGTGAGGTTATCGGTTTGATACTTCCATCTTTATTGAAGTACAAATATTCAACACATACTTGACGGCGACAGTCGCCACCGGGAGTTCCGTCAAGCGCATAAGCTCCATCGTGGTAAAAGAAATACCACTGCCCTTTAAATTCGATAACCGATGGATGAATGGTAAAACCGTGCTTTGCAGAACTGGAAACATATCCCCCATAGCTCCAAGGACCATTTATATTTTTTGCCGTGGAATAACATATCTGTTCTGCTTGAACACCTTGACCAACTATTGAAACCGAAGTTGAGTCGCCATTAAGGTGTTGAATCTGCTCGAAACGCCAGTGGACAAGAACTTCACTTTGACCTGAAACAGAAACAGAAATACCGGAAAATAAAAAAGCTCCCAGAATGCAGCCAAATGTATCTTTGAAAATCCGAATCATCGCTTTATATATTTGTATTCTAATTAATTAAATGCCCACCAATCAAAATTGAACAACTCACCTTCGCCACCTTTGAATACCAAGCAGATGTCTTGTACACCTGTCGCTTTTTTCACCTTGCCTTTAACGGTAGCCCACTTTTGCAAACCGCCGGTATTTTTCACGTCGATAGTGCCCAACAATTCACCATTGCGATCGCCCAAACGGATTTCAATTTTCCCACCTGCTGAGGCCGAAGCAACACTGGCTTCGAATGTTTTCGCTCCTTTTGCAAAATCGACACTGCGCACTTTCAGATAGTCGCCATTCTCAATTTTAGTTACGTAAACGCCTGTTTTGCTGTCAGACGCTGTTTTCAAGCCTTCGGAAAAGGCAATGGTTTCGGCTTCAACTTTTTTGTAGGGATCTAAATTCGCCACACTTTTTGTAACGCCCTCTTTGGTTGGAGTGATGAGCGGAATGCTGCCATCGGCATTGTATGTGAATTGCTCAACGCTCACCGAACGCTTAAACCCTTGTCCTTTCGACAAGTCTTGATCGTGATAGAACATGTACGAATTTCCTTTGAAATCGATAATTCCGGCGTGATTGGTAAACGCCAAATGATCGGCTCGTTTCATAATTTGACCTTTATAAGTCCAAGGTCCTTCGGGTGAATTGGCGGTAGAATATGAAATGTACTCAGGAATGCCCTCTGCCGCATAAATCATGTAATACAAGCTGTTGCGTTTGTAGAACCATGGCCCTTCGGTATAGGTTGTACCGGGTCTTCCGTCGCGGCCAGCTTTAGAGCCAAAAGACTGAGGTGTCATTTCGATTGAAACAATTCCATTCGCACCAACACTTTTATCGTATGAAATCATATCTTCATTCAACTTCACATACCACAAACTTGGATTTCCCCAATACAAGTACGCTTGTCCTTTCTCATCGATTGCAACAGCGGGGTCAATATCCTGCCAAATGTGATCACTGTCGATCAAACGTTTACCAATTGGGTCGGTGAACGGACCTGTTGGAGAATCGGATACCAACACGGCAATTCCTTCGCCATGAATGGGCACATACAGGTAAAATTTACCGTTGCGTTCAATACATTGGGGCGCCCAAGCTCCATTGCTTTTATTCATCCATGTGAAGTTTTTAAGTGAAGCCACAGCGCCGTGGTCGGTCCAGTTCACCATATCTTTCGACGAATAGCAGCGCCAGTCGTACATGGTGAAAAAATTGTTCACCGTTGAATCTTCGTCGTGCGAAGTATATAAATAGACAGTCCCGTCGTACACCATGGGTGCCGGATCGGCTGTGAAATAAGTTTGAACAATTGGGTTTTGAGCCGACAAACTACCGGCAAAAGCCACGACAATCAATAAGATGTAACTTACTTTTTTCATTGCTAACAATATATTTTAACACTAAAATTTCCACCAATCAAAATTGAACAACTCGCCTTGCTCCCCTTTGAAAACGAAATAGAGATCGTGGATGCCTTTTACTTTCTTCACCTTGCACTGTACTGTTGACCAGCTTAATGCACCTCCTGTATTTCCAACATTGCAAGTTCCAAGCAATTCGCCATCAACACCTCCGATTCGAATTTCGATGTTTCCACCTTTTGAAGCCGAGGCAACACTCGCCTCAAACTTTTTGGCTCCTTTCCCAAAATCAACACTGCGCACTTTGATGTAATCGCCACTTTCAATTTTGGTTACATATACACCGGTTTTGCTGTCACTCAACGTTTTTACCCCTTCGGAAAAAGCAATGGTTTCGGCTTGCACTCGTGTGTAAGGATTGAGCAAGGAAGCACTTTCTTTTACACCTAGCTGCGTTGGCTCAATCAATGGAACCGAACCATCGGCATTGAAAACAAGTGGTTCCACACAAACCGAGCGTTTAAAACCACCGCCACCGGGCAAGGCACCATTGTGGTAGAACAAATAAGTTTTGCCCTTATAATCAATCACGCCGGGATGATTGGTAAAAGCACCCCCTTTTTGAATTACATGCATGATCGTATCGCCATAAGTCCAGGGGCCGGTTATGCTTGGAGCCGTTGAATAGGCCAAATGCTCGGGAACACCGCCAGCTGGGTAAAACAAATAGTACAGGCTGTTGCGTTTGTACAACCAAGGGCCTTCTTCGTAAGCAGCTGTGCGGTTATCAATTTTTTTTGAACGGTATCCGAAATTTTCATCTTTTAAATCTTCTTTCTTGATACCATATTCCTGATCGTATGAAACCATATCGTTGTTCAATTTTACGTGCCATAAGTTGGGGTTTCCCCAATACAAATAGGCTTGTCCGTCATCGTCGATGAAAACGGTTGGGTCAATGTACCCGTATCCACTTAAGAGTGGTTTCCCAAGAGCATCTTTGAAAGGGCCGGTTGGACTGTCGGAAACCGCAACTCCAATGGCATTTCCACCATTTTTTTGGTTCACAGGCAAATAGTAGTAGAATTTTCCATTACGGAAAATGCACTGACCAGCCCAAGCATCGCCACGCGACCAATCAAAGGTTTTGTACGACAATACCGTTCCTCGATCGGTCCAATTTACCATGTCGGTTGTGGAATAGCACTTCCAATCGTTCATGGTGAAGAAATTCCGCACCGTTGAATCTTCGTCGTGCGAAGTGTACAAATAAACTGTACCATCGTACACCATTGGTGCAGGGTCGGCGGTGAAATAGGTTTGAACGATGGGGTTTTGCGCGCTAAGACAAATTGCAGTACAAACTGCAGCACCCATCAGTGATAATTTACAAAATGAATTCATAGTTTCTTTTATTATTTCTGTTTTCTAATCAGTTTCTGTTACTTATTAATACGTTACAAATTTCAGCATGGGGTATCAAGTTAAAAATTTGACGCGAGTATGATGACAGTTCTTTTTGGTGTTAAAAATATTTGAAATACTTACTACCTTAATAATGTGATCTTTCTTTTATGAAATGAGGGCTGATGGCTGAGCCACCAGCCCTCATCTACTTGCATTTTTTTATTTAATAATTCCAATCCGTCTTCTGGCAGAGATGCATTGATCTAAGAATTGATTCTATATAAGACGAAATCGTTTTTTATAAATAACTACTTCAAATTCTTCTTTTCGACCTTCCAAACTGTTGATTTTGAAAGTTCGCATGGATCTCCGGTGAACATTTTTCCGGCTTCCTTGTCCCCTTTCAATTGCCATTTGTACCAAGCAGTTGCCACTTTAGCAAACTCACCACCGTGAGGTTGGCTGTATGTTCCACCATGACCCACATCCATATTGGCTACAAATACAGGCACATGGTTGATGCGACTGAAGTCGTCCATGCCATTTTTATAGGCTATATCAGTTTCACCACCCAACAAATAGAGCGTTGGCGTATGCAGTTTTTCTAAATGATCCTTTTTCAAACCGGGCATTCCGGGCATTCCACCGCCATCTCCAATGATACCGCTATTACAAATAATAGCAGTTGTTATTCTTGGATCAGGAGCTGTTTCGAGTGTTTGCAAACCGCCACATGACATACCACTAACAGCAATTTTCGAAATATCGATTTTGCCGTAAAGCTCACTGTCTTTATTATTGTTCTGAGCAATGGCCCAGTCAATAGCATCAATCAGTTGCGATGACGTTGAACGGCCACCACCACGCTGGCCTTCCTGAGGCATTGGGCCAATGGCAATTACCAAAAAACCGTGTGATGCCACTTCTGACAAGAAATTGATATGTTCCCAGGGAGAATTGGCGCAAGCACCATTACCCCAGGCAATGATTGGTAACTTTTCTTTCTTTCCAAAAGCGCTTAAATCTTTAGGTCGAAAAATGGTGTGGGTTGTCAGTGAAGCGTCCGTGCTCATAATGGCAGAATACGCTCCGGTACCACCATCTTCAACAACCCGTGAAGTTGTTTTTTCAGTTGTTCCAGTTTCCTGAGCCAACAATGATTTTTGAAAACCGATTCCAGTAAGTACCAGAACAGCAAGACTAATGAGTATTTTCTTCATACTAAAAATGGTTTAATTATTTTATAGAATAGTTACTTTCAACATTTTTAAATCTTTTGCGTCTGAACTGTTCCCGTACAAAACTTCGTATTCGCCGGGTGTAACAGCCATTTGGCGTTGGCTCCAGTCGTAGAACTCAAACGATGCGGGCGTAAGTTCGATGGTGGCTGTTTCCGATTTTCCGGCTGCCAATTCCATACGTTGGAATCCACGCAATGTTTTGAGCGGCCCCTCCAAGTCGTTCATCTTGCGGATGTAGACCTGAACAATTTCGGTTCCGGCACGTTTGCCCGTATTTTTTACAGGAATGGTCAACTTCACATTCTCATTGGCCTTGATGCTTGTTTTACTGATGCTTGCATTGCCAATTTCGAACGTGGTGTAGCTCAATCCAAAACCGAATGGGAACAAGTAATCGGTTGTGTATCGATAGGTGCGGTCGGTCATGGAGTAATCTTCGAAATCGCCCAGTTTGTCTGAGTTTTTGTAAAAAGAAATTGGAAGTTTTCCCCCGGGGTTGTAGTCGCCAAACAGCACGTCGGCAACTGCTTTACCGCCTTGTTCGCCAGCATACCAGGCTTGCAAAATGGCGTCGCAGCTTTGTGTTTCGGGTTCCAAGGCAATGGCCGAGCCCGAACAGTTTACAAAAATCACCTTTTTACCGGCAGCCTTCAATGCTTTCAAAGCGTTGCGCTGAACGGCAGGCAATTCAATGTCGGTACGGTCGCCCCCTTTGAAACCGGGATACGAAACGGGCATTTCTTCGCCTTCGAGCTTGCCCGAAAGTCCGCCCACAAACACCACGGTTTCGATGCCTTTCAATTTGTTAATGAGATCAGTATAATCAACATCAACCTCTTTTCCGAAGTCAATTTCAATGTTGGCTTGCCAGTTGTTTAGTTGGGCATAACGCATTTCGATGATGTACTTTTTGCCAGCTTCGAACTTGTAGGCAATGCGCGATGGCAGCGTGCGCCAATTGTTGTACATCTGCAATTGTTCGCCATTCACCAGCAATTCGAAATATCCCGTTGCGCCTCCCTTGAAAACCAATTCTTCGGTGGTTTTTGGGGTGAATTCAGCTTGAAATAGTGCTGAAAAACCTTCGAGTTTCACGCCCGAAGCAAATTCGTGCTGACCGGCTGTTGTTTTCTTAATGGCACTTGCAATTTGTTGTGAAATAACGGAATTCCCCTCACGAGACGGATTGTTCCAATAGGTTGCTTTGAAGCCGGGTTTCCCGTCGAACGACAGTTGCGAAAAGTAGCTTTCGGTCACTTTGTCCTCAACCAAGTCGCAGCCTTTGTCGTAGATGATTTTGCTTTCAGAAATCTTCGATTTGATGCCATTCAAAATAGAAATTGTATGAATGGGCGTGCCGTTGTAATTGCCCCACAACATCTCCTCGTCGGCAGCATTGGGGCCAATCACCGCAATTTTTTTCGATGATTTCGACAGCGGCAAAATATTATTGTTGTTTTGAAGCAAGGTCATGCTTTGTTGCGCCATTTTGTAGGCCAACTGCTTGTGTTTGTCGCAGTTCAACACCGAAGCAGGAATTTGCGCCCAAGGCACCAATGCGTCGTCGTCGAAATCGCCCAACTCGAAACGGCCTATCAAAATGCGCATCAAACTTTTGTCGATGTCTTCCATTTTTATCAGTCCTTTTTCAACACCTTCGGGAAGGGTTTTGTACGGATAATTTTCCCATACACATTCTACATCAGTTCCGGCCAACACGCCTTTCGATGCAGCATGTACTGGAGTTGAAGATACTTTATGCGAAGTATAAAAGTCGGTTATGGCACCACAGTCGGACACAACGATGTGTTTGAAGCCCCACTCATCGCGCAGGATGCGTTGCAACAAACGGGTACTTCCGCAACAAGGTTCGTCGTCCAAACGTTGGTAGGCGCACATTACCTGACGAACATCAGCCTCTTGCACCAATGCTTTGAAGGCAGGCATATAGGTTTCACTGAACAAGCGTGGGTTTACATTATTGAGATTCAACTCGTGGCGGCTCCATTCGGGCCCCGAATGTACGGCGTAGTGCTTGGCACAGGCCAACAGTTTGCGGTATTTGGCATCTTCGGGGCCTTGCAATCCTTTCACCACCTGCACGCCCATGCGCGAAGTAAGATAAGGGTCTTCACCATAAGTTTCCTGACCACGTCCCCAGCGCGGGTCGCGGAAGATGTTCACGTTGGGCGTCCACACCGACAGGCTGAGGAACCGTTTGTTCTCGTTGCCACGGCGCAAATGCTGGTGGTATTTTGCACGGCCTTCGTCCGACGCTGCGTCGAAAATATGGTAAACCATTTCATCGTTGAACGAGGCGGCCATCCCAATGGGCTCGGGAAAAACGGTTACACTGTCGTTGTTGGCATATCCGTGCAAGGCTTCGCTCCACCAGTTGAATTTGCGGATTCCCAAACGGGGAATAGCATCACTCTGGTCGCACATCAGCGCGGCTTTTTCCTCAATGGTCAACCTCGAAAGGAGGTCTTTGGCTCGCTCTTCAAAACTCAGGTTTGGGTTTTGATAAGGATATTGTTGAGCAAACAAAGTGCTTGCAATCATCATCATAAAGAAGAACAAAAGTCCTTTCTTGTGTAAAAATCGATTGTTCATATATTCATTTTATTAATATTCTACATCTTCCGGCCAACTCTTAGAAAAACACAAAGGCAACAAAGGTTATAACGAAGGACACAAAACTTGTTTGGGTCATCTCTTTGTGTCTTCGTGTCTTCGTGTTTTATTTAGTTAACCGGCTTCAAACTGGCGGCAAAACCTCCACGACGGAGCATTTTTACTTCAACCTCCGAATTTTTATCGACCACCAAGTAGCGTGTGGCGAATTCTGTATCGTATTTGCCATCGACAATCAATGTGAGTTGGTATTTTTTTCCTTCGGGCAGGAAGTTGAATGTCAGTTTTTTGGTTTTGTCCCTTCTTACTTCGGAATTGATGCCGCCCACGTACCAATTGTCGCCTTTGCGGCGCGCCATCACCACTTCTTTTCCTGGGTAACCATCTACAAACTTAGTATCGTCCCAAGCGTTGGGCACTTCGCGCAAAAAGTTTTTAGCTGCATCAGGAAGGTTGTAGTACCCCTCGGGGCGGTCTGCCAAATGCTGCATGCCCGACTCAAACAATACACTCAAAGCCAACTCGTGACCATACGAGGTAGTGTGCGGGTGCTGCGAATTGGTGAAGGTTACCGGTGTATAGTCCATGGCGCCCACCACATTGCGGGTAAAAGGCAGAATAGTATTATGCTCGGGTGCAGTGGTGGTAAGTTCCGGACCGTTGTTATACCACTCGGCACCGCGAACGCCTTCGTAGGTCATCAGGTGCGGATAAGTTCGCGCCCAGCCACGTGGCACCAGACAGCCATGGAAGTAAACCATTATTTCGAATTTGGCTGCATCTTCAAGAATATCGATGTAGTAATTAATCATGTCCTGTTTTTCACTTTCGAAGAAGTCAACTTTCACGCCATAGATGCCCAATTTCTTCAATTTGGCAAATTCTTCCATGCGATTTTCGTGGGTCAACATGCGGTCTTTAGGGGTAGAATTCACCCAGGTGTGATCGCCGCCCGAGTTGTACCAAATTAAAGGTTTTACACCAATTGAATGTATGTATTTTAAGGCATCTTCCAGGTTGCCACCATCGGTCATCATATCCCACTCCCAATCGAGCAGCGTGTAGGGCCAGCCCATCGAAGCAGCCAAATCGGCAAAGGCGCAAACGGTTTTGTAGCTGCGGGTTCCATGATTGTCTGACCAATAATTCCAAGAAGCTTTTCCAGGTTGAATCCAATCGGTTTTTGCAACAGTTGATGGTGCCGAAACGTCGTCAACCAGTGTTGATTCAACGATGTCGGCAAGTGTTCCCACAATGATGACACGCCAAGGCGATTTCCATGGAAGCGTGATTGTTGGCTGAACTTCGCCCTTTTCGCGCCCGTTCCATTTGTCGGGGAAAGTGAGTTTGTATTTGGTTTTTTCGCCAAAGTTGGTGAGTTTGGTTCCGCAATAGGTGCGGTTCAAATCGGCTTCGTGAATCAGGTACCAGCAAGCTTTGTCGGGCGTATTGAAAAGTGCAGGGTATCCCCAGTCTTTCTGCTCGTTTCCATCTTTTAGCGTACTGTACAATGCTTCGTTAGCCGGGTTGAATTTGGTGAGCCAGCGCATGGTGCTATCGGGTACTGAATAGGCTGTGAATTCGTCTTTCACCACAAAGGTTCCCTCTTTTTCGGGGAATTCATAGCGAAAAGTCACACCATCGTTGTACGCCCTAATAATGAGGTTCATTTTGGCTTTCGATGGATTCTCGAACGAAACCACCACCTCGTTGGCCTGATTGCTGCAATTACTGCGCTTGCCATGAATAGCGGTGTATTGTTCGCTCAACAACGTTGGTTTTCCGGCCTTCAGGAACTTCAATTCGTTTGAAAAATCCTGATCGCTGCGCGAAAGACCAAGATCGATCTTTGGAATGGCCTCAAAAGATTGGCTTCCATTGGAATAATTCACTTTGAGATACCAAGACCCCAAATCGGTATTAGAACTACTGAAGAGCGCGGCTTCAACTTTGTTGTTGGGCGATTTGATACTTGTTTTTTGTCCAAACGAACCAAACGAAAGGAGCAAACAGAAAGTTAGTAGGTATGAAAATCTCATTTCAAACAGAATTTTTATTTTTTTATCGTCGATTTTGGCTAATCTATCCCGTAAAAAGTTTAAACATGAATTGGCTAAGCTAACTTATAAGACTATGCACAATCGAGAGAATAAAGATACCATTGACAAATTTGATGGATAATCAATTTTAGACATTCAGTTTTTGATTTTAGATACAATTGCACAAAACAGCCTGAATATTCGTTTAAAAATGAACATTCAGGCTGAGTTTTTTAGAAGCGAACTATTGGTATTGCTGTTTTACATGAAATACATATCATAATTTCACAGCGACTTTCGCCCCCGTATAATCGATGGTTTTAATGGCTGTAGCAGTACCCTGACCAATGCGCACAACATTGAATTTTCGTTGGGTCAACATTCCAGGGAACGAACCTTGGCGCGGGGCAATGGTCAGCTCTTTTTTGGCATCGTTCCAAGTGAATTTAACGATCGAATACATACCTTTTTCGTAGTTGTAATTGTCGTTCTCGTCTTCGTACAACGTGAATTCGCCATTGGCTCCTTCGTACACGCGGATTTCAAGATTGTCCCATTTCTTTTCTTCGGCATATTGAACTTGGGGACCAATGGGAAGGATAGAACCAGCCTTGATGTAAACTGGGATTGTATTGATGGTTGTTTCTTTATTCACATCTTGACCTCCATTGAATTTTTCGTTGGTCCAGAAGTCGTACCAAACAACGCCTGCAGGCAAATATGTGGTGCTCGATTTCTTTTGGTTGAAATCAACAGCGTCTTTGTTGCCTTTTCCATCTCCTTCTTTCCGATCCCACCCGGTTTCTTCATTCGATTTCACGATTTTTTCGGGTGTATACTGTGCTTGAACGATTGGAGCTACCAAGATCGAATTTCCGAACATAAACTGATCGTTCATATCCCAAACCTTCTTGTCTTTGGGGAAATCCATAACCAAGGCACGCATAAACGACGATTGCTTGTTCGTTACTTCCCACGCCGTAGAATAAATGTAAGGCAATAAAGAGTAACGCATTTGAATGGTTTGGGCGATGGCGTCGTAAATCGGTTCTCCTTTTTGACCGAAGTGATAAATTTCGCGCGACAAGTCGGTTCCGTGCGAACGCATCATGGGGTTGAACGCACCAAATTGCAACCAACGCACGTACAATTCTTGGAAAAGTGAGTTCTTTGCAGCTGAACCATCGTTCCACGAACGGTTGTATGCTCCGGCAAAGAAGCCACCGATGTCGCTGTTCCAATGAGGAATACCGCACAAAGAAAAATTGAGTCCGGCCGGAATTTGATTCCGTAAATTTTCCCAAGACGAATTCACATCACCCGACCAAGTGTTGGCACCATAACGTTGTTGTCCTGCAAAAGCCGAACGGGTTAAAATGAATACCCGTTTATCGGAAGTTGTAGCTCGTTGGTTGTCGTAAACGCCGCCAACAGCTGCCAATGGGAAAGCATTTCGTACTTTGCGCAACGATCCCAAATAGGTTTTGTTGTCAAAATCCTGAGGCCTTGCATCCAAGTGATCGGGCTCGGTCGAGTCCATCCACCATCCGTCGATACCCAGCTTAAACAAACCCTCGTTCAGGTGCCTCCAATAAATGCTTCGAGCTTCGGGATTGAATGGGTCGTAAGGTTTTACGCCCGATGGATATTCTTTTCGAGGAGGCCAACTGGTAAGACCCGATTGCGGCCAAGTACCCATGTCGAGAAGCATTCCTTTGGGATCCATTTCGCGAAATTGCTTGGTTTGTGGCCCGAACGACGACCAAATGGAGATGATTAGATGTGCATTCATGCCGTGAATGTCATCAACCATTTGTTGAGGCTTCGGAAATTCTTCGTTTAGGAATTCCATGGCATTCCACAAGTAATTGCTGCCCCAGTATTGCCAATCTTGAATAATTCCGTCGAGAGGAACTCCCAATTCACGGTGTTTTTTCACAACACCAACAATTTCTTCCTGAGTTTTATAGCGTTCTTTACTTTGCCAGAAACCGTAAGTCCACAAGGGGAACATGGGCACCTGTCCAGTAAGGTCGCGCATTTGGGCCACTACCCCATCGGCATTGCCACCGTACATGAAATAGTAGTCGACTCCTTCGCCAACTTCCGATCTGAACGAGGTTTCGGAAGGCGTGTCCTTAAATGTTGTGGGCGAATAGTTGTCCCAGAAAAGACCATAGCCTTTGACTGACTGGAAAAAGGTAACAAAATCCCAGGTATTGTTTTGAACCATGTAGACTTCCTGATTGCGCTGCGACATTTTGCCATTTTGGAGGATTCCCAACCCATAAATGGCCTCGTCTTTATCGAGCACATACGATTGGCTGACGCTGAAAGTAGGCGTACCGGCATCGTTGAAATTGGTAAACGTGGCTCCCGACTGTTTCTCGGCCAACAGATTTTCGCCTTTGAGGTTTTGAAACGAAACTTGGCCACTTTTCAGGTTCAGGACAGCCACCATGCGCTCGCTTTTCAGGGTGAGTTCGTCGCCCTTTTGCGAAACTTTCAATTGAACCGCTTGGGGTGTTTTCACCACCGAAAGGCTTTCTTTGGAAAAGGTTTTTCCTTGGGGCCACTTTTGAACCCGCGCAATGCTTGGGCTGAAAAACTGGATTTCGACTTGGGTTGCGTTTACGTCAACCTTCGCCCCCAAATTGGTTTTTTGCCAATTTTGAGCACTGCCAAGCAAACCGGTTGCAAGCAATGCGAAGAACAAATACAAATGCTTCATGTGAGTATTCAATTAAATTCAGAATGCTCAAAATTAACGAAGTGCGCGTTGCACCAATGAAACAAATGTTGCAACATTCGTCGTTGTGGTTGAAAAGTGTTCCAATTTTGGATACAATTGGATCGAAGGAAATAAACGATCTTCAATTTTGCTATTTTTGAGGAATCAGAAAGAAGAAACATTACCATGAGCAACACCAAAATATCCATCCGTTTTTTCGACGACCGCGAGGTGCGGGCCGTTTGGGACGAGCAAAACGCCAAATGGTGGTTCAGCGTGTTGGATATAATTGCCGTACTTACCGACCAGGACGACTACTCCAAAACCCGCAACTACTGGAAATACCTCAAAGCCAAACTCAAGAAAGAAAACAGCCAAGTGGTTAGTGCCACTACCCAGTTGAAAGCATGCTCATGAAACACCTCGCCTTCCTTCTTTTCCTACTCATTTTCACCCGGGTTTTTGCTCAGGAGCATGTGGTGTTCTCGCCCATCAGCAGCATCAACGGACTTTCGGACAACCGGGTGCGCACCATTTGCCAACTGGCCGACGGGCGCATGGTGGTCATCACCGAAGGGCTGGTGAACATTTACGACGGTACCAGTTTCGAGTACATGCACTACAACGAACTGCAAAGCTACCAACTGCCTCATTACGCGGGCTACCACAGGGCGTATGTGGACAACCAAAACCGGCTTTGGCTTAAAAACCAACACAAACTGATGCTCTTCGACATTGGAACCGAGCAGTACGTTCCCAACGTCGATAGCGTTTTGCGTTCCCTGAAAATTGAAAAGCCCATCGCCAACTTTTTCATGGACACCGATTTTAACTTGTGGCTGGTGGGAACTAACAACGAACTGATTTTGCACGACGGACAAACCAACGAAACCCGCATTTTCATTCAAAATATACGTGCACTGAACGCTTCTGAACACGATGAACTGTACGATGTCGCCCTGCGTGACAAGCAGTTGTTCCTGTTTTTAAAATCGGGCGAAATGGTTTGCTACGACAAAGAAACGGCGCGCGAGCTGTACCGCGAAAACCCGTTTGGGAAAAACGAAAACCCATTTGCCAGCACGCTGATGGTGGCGCCACACAAACAATATTTGTATCAGGCGCGCGACGGGAACAACCGAGGTCAATTGGTGCGATTCAATACCTTAAACCGAAAGTGGGAACGCATTCTGGAAACCGATTATTGGCTGAATACCCTCACCATTGACCCCGAAGGCACGTGCTGGATCAGTTCGTACAGCGGGCTTTGGCGCATTGACGAAAACCTACGCAACAAACAACTGCTTTCGCCCCTGCATTTGGTCGACGGGCGAAGTTTCGACAGCGAAATCAGCACGCAATTCAACGACAATCAGGGCGGATTGTGGGTTGGAACCGTGAACCGGGGCATTTTGTACTACCACCCCGATCGCTTTAAGTTTCGGAACTATGGAAGCTCGTTTTTCAAGCTTCCAAATAACGAAAACGTCAGTATTTTCAGCCTTGCCCAGCACAACGGAACGATTTTGATGGGGACGCAAGCCGGGGTGTTCAGCTTCAAAAACAATACGATGGACTTTGAAACAGTCAGCTGGTTGCCAAGCCAAGCGTTTTGCGAAATGTTGTTCACCGACAGCCAAAACCGACTGTGGATTTGCACGCGCAACCAAGGTTTGTATGGCCTTGAAAATGGGAAAACCACGCACTACAAGCTGCCGTACCATTGCATTTCGATATACGAGGCCTTCGACGGGCGCTTGTTCCTGTGCACCAACCAAGGCCCTGGCATTTTCGACCCCAACACGGGTTCTTTTGAAAAAGCCACGGGCGAAACCATGGATTACACCTATCAACTGACCGAATACGGCCAAGATACCTTGTTGGGCTACTGCGACAAGGGGCTTTATTATTACCACATCAACAAAAACTCGGTTTCGTTTCCAAAAGCCGACGCGCCCATCAAACAACACAAAAATCAACACTATCATTGCCTGTTCACAGACAGTCGGGGGCTGATTTGGATGGGTAGTTGGGACGGGCTAAACGTCTTTGATCCATCGCAACAAAGCACCCGCACGTTTCATGTTGAAGATGGGCTGGTGAACAACAGCATCCGCTCCATCATCGAGGACGACCTGGGGCAGATTTGGGTTTCGACATCCTACGGGATTTCGTGTATCGAACTGAAAGCCCAAGAACGGAGCTTCGACTTTCGGTTTACCAATTACAACCGCTTTGATGGGCTGATCGAAAACGAATTCCTGCCCCGCGCTGTGTGCAAAACCAACAACGGACGCTTGTTGTGGGGCGGCCTCGACGGGTTCAACGAAATGGACCTAAATAGTCTGACCAAACCCGGGCCTAAATTGTACGTGCCCCTGTTTACGCGCTTCTTGCTTGCGGGAACCGAAGTGCGCATGAACGATGTTTTCGACGGAAACATCCTTTTAAAGCAATCGATTACGGCAACAAAAGAAATCAAACTGAAATACAACCAGAACTTCTTTGCCGTAGAGTTTTCGGCCTTGAACTATGTGAACCCCACCCAAACCATTTACCGCTACCGGCTTGAAGGCGTGGATACGGAATGGCGCGAACTGAAAACCACCGACGGCATTGGGCGCGCGGTTTACACCAAACTTTCGCCAGGAACCTACAAACTGAGCGTGCAAGCCTCCAACAACAACCAGCAATGGGATACGCACTTGGCCGAACTCACCATTTCCATTGCGCCCCCGTTTTGGAAAACCATCTGGGCGTATTCGGCCTACCTCGTTGTGGTAATTGGCTTGGTGTACGTGCTCCTTTCCTACTACATTCGCCAAAACATTCAACGAAATGAAAAGAAGCAGAAAGAAGAATTGGACAAACTGAAGTTCAAGTTCTTCACCAACATAAGCCACGAACTGAGAACGCCGCTCACACTCATTATCACCCCGCTCGATTCGGTGATCCGAAAGCTGAACGACGAAACATTGAAGTCGCAATTGGCTGGAATCTCGCGCAATGCGCATGAATTGCTGAACTTGGTGAACCAATTGCTGGCCTTTCGCAAATTGGAGATGAACGGCGAAACATTGAACTTGAGTTATTGCAATGTGGGTGAATTTGTGGAAACAATCGTGCCGCCGTTCTTCGATTTGGCGCGCGAAAACGACGTTCATTTTGAATTTGTTCGACCTGAAAGCGACGCCATGCTGTATGCCGATCAGGATAAGCTGCGAAAGATTGTGAACAACCTGCTTTCGAATGCATTTAAGTTCACTCCGGCAGGTGGAACCATTCGTTTGAACATTGAAACCGACGAAGCGGCGCGCGAAATTGCCCTGCACATTTCGGATACGGGCTGTGGCATCGATCGGGATGAGCAAGCGCAAATTTTCGACCGGTTTTACCAGGCCAAGAACCAGCAAAACCAAACCGGAAGCGGCATTGGGCTTCACTTGGTGAAGGAATATGCGCAATTGCACAACGGAAATGCAACGGTGAAAAGCCGTTTGGGCGAGGGTTCGGTGTTTACGGTCACACTTTCGAAGGAATTGAAGCCCGCAACGCAACACGATGCAAGCGAAAATCCCACTTCCAAAGACCAAAGACTGAAATTGTTGGTGGTGGACGACCATGCGGAGTTCCGGAACTTCTTGTTCAACGAGCTTTCGGAGAAATATGCGGTGGTTACGGCGTCTGACGGGAAAGAAGGGCTGCAAAAGGCCCGCGAAGAACAGCCTGACTTGATCGTAACGGACGTGATGATGCCCGTTATGAGCGGAACCGAGCTGTGCCGGGCGTTAAAGTCGGATGTAGGCATCTCGCACATTCCGGTTGTATTGCTTACGGCCAAAACATCGGACGAAGCGCAAATTGAAGGCTTCGAAGCGGGCGCCGATGCGTATCTTCCGAAGCCGTTTAACATGGAAATTTTGCTGCTACGCATCGAAAACTTATTGGAACAGCAGGCGCAACGCAAGGAATTGTTCAAAAAGAGCATCGTTATAGCGCCTTCTTCGGTTGCAACGTCGACTGTTGACGAGGAACTGATCCGAAGGGCGTTGGGACACATTGAAGCGAACCTGGACAATGGGAATTACTCGGTGGAACAGCTTAGCAAGGACATGAACATGGACCGCACGGGCTTGTACCGCAAGTTAACGGCCATAACCGGACAAACGCCCACGGAATTTATGCGATCGGTGCGGTTGAAAAAGGCTGCGCAACTGTTGCAAACGGGCCTTAGCGTGGCCGAAGTGTCCGAACAGGTTGGATTTGGATCGAGCAGTTATTTCACCAAGTGTTTTCAGGAAGAATTTGGGGTGAAACCGTCGCAGTATAAGCGATAGGGGCATCCTCTTGCGGGTGCCCTGTTGCAGAAGATGGTCACGCAAAGACGCGAAGAACGCAAAGATGTTTAAAATATAGCCCACAAAGGCACGAAGAACGCAGATGTTTTGGAACAACGCACCGTCCTGTTATCATAAAGGCGCGCATAGAACGCAAAAATGGGTTGAACCGTCAATCATGTATTTCACGTTTCGGGTGCTAGGTTGAAAGAAAACGCATATTCCTCTTTATTTCACCCACATTGTGGGTGTCGGTCAACAATTCGATAAGCTTCAATGCAACATCGATGCTTGTGGCTGGCCCTGTAGATGTGATGATGTTGCCGTCGACCACCAGGTGCGAATCCTGAACCTGTGCGCCAAAATCGGCGAGTTGTTTGCGCCTTGCACCATCGTTCAAATCCCAAGTGGTGGCTTTCCTGCCATTCAAAACCCCCGATTTTCCAATGGGCATGGCACCCACGCAAATGGCCGCAATTGGCTTGCCCTTTCGATCGAAATCTCGGATCAATTCCAAGAAACGTTCGTCGTAGGCATCTTCGTAAAACCCAGCGCTTCCTGCTCCACCTAAGGGATAGCCATACCCTGCACTAACGCCTGCAAGGGAACTAAATTTATCTCCAGGAATCTGATCATTTCCTGTGTGGCCCCATCCAAAACGCAGTTTACCAAAACTTAAATAGGGAACATTGTCTTTTACTGCATTGAGCTCACTAAATTTAAACCCGGCCGAAAAACCTGGGAAACCACCAAACCGGTGATCTTTTCCAAAATTTGTTGAACCTTCGTAACGATAAGAAACCTGGGCTAGAAACAGGTTGTTATATTCGTAATTTAACCTTCCAAAATAGGCATATTTTGAACCATGTCCCATTCCACCACCAGCGTAGGAGTATTCTGAACCATAATCCCTGAGGGTTGCGTCAATATATTGATATTCGGGTGTTGCCCCATTGGTTAGCAACGAATCGGCCTGACCGCTAAGCCCTTTATATAACCATTCCGACGCTTCAAAACCAGCCATAACATCAATAGAATGTTGCTTGTGCAAGGTCATTTTATAATCAAGCACATGTTGCCAGTTCCATTTAAAAGTTCGGTCTAACTGTCTGGAAACCTGAATAACTTTGTTATTCTGAGTTGTATTGATAAAATAATAAGGCTTAAAATCGTCCATTTCGTAAAAATTGACACCAAACCCGAAATTATTAGTATAGGTTAAACCCTTGATTATTTCGACGTTGGCAAACAGGTTGCCATTCATCGCATAGGTTCCTTTTTTTGTATTGTAATAATAAATACCTGCCACAGGGTTGCCATTACCGGTGTTAAACATGGGTTGAGCCCAGCCACCCCAACCGATGTTTCTGGTTTTCATTTGCTCAGGAGTTAAGGTTGATGATGTTTCACGAACATAACTGATAGGGCTTTGGTTAATAGAACCCATGGGTGTTCCCCATCCGTCATTACCCTGGTTCCGGGTAGCAGAAAGTGATATATTTTCTCCAATCCGTATTCTTTTATTGATATCGAATGAATTATTTACTTTAATTGTGAAGCGTTTATAATTCGTTTTATCAACAACTCCATCCTGATTAAAATATCCAAGGCTTAGATAAGATGCAGAGTTTTCGCTGCCCCCCGAAACAGAAAGGTTATATTCCTCCATTACAGCGTTGCTGGAGATTTCGTTCCACCAGTTAGTATTGGGCAAGGTATCTGGATTGGCCGTAATCCGGTTTATTGGTTTAGTGGCATCCAATGAATTATAAATTTTTATAAACTCTTCGGTATTACACATATCGACAGAAATATCGTTGCTTTGTATCCCCCGGTACATTGAAAAGTCAACCTTCGTTTTTTGGTTTTTCTTCCCAAGTTTTGTGGTAACGATAATTACCCCGTTTCCACCTGAAGAGCCGTAAATAGCCTGAGCCGATGCATCTTTCAAAATTTCAATATGATCAATATCGTTGGGGTTAATGGTGTTGATATCCCCTTGTATCCCATCGATGATATAAACAGGACCGGCCACCCCTCCGTACTGGCTTTGCTTTGTTATTGTATTAATACCGCGCACCCGAACATATATTGGAGCGCCGGGCATCCCCGAGCTGTTAATTATCTGTACACCTGCAGCCTTACCCTCAAGGGCTTGCAATGCACCACTGCTGGGTGTTTTAGACAACTGCTCTCCGGATACAGACACGATTGCCCCGGTTAAGTCGCTTTTTTTCTGTGTACCGTAACCGATCACAACAACGTTGTCTATTTCAGCTCTTAATTCTTTCATAATAACATTAATCGCTGTTGCATTTCCTACTTGAACTTCCTGCATCTCATATCCAATAAATGAGATCTCCAACGTTGTATTTTCAGAAGGTATTTTTAAGGCAAATTTCCCATCCGAGTCGGATACTGTACCATTGGAAGTGCCTTTAATCAGGATATTCGCTCCCGGAATGGGGATATTCAATTCATCGGTTATCGAACCTTGCACGAGCCGCTCTTGCGCATAGGTGACACTCACCACTGAAAGCAAAAGAAGCGTAATAAGCATTCGATTAAAAAAATGCTTATTCGAAATCTTTTTAGTTATATCAGTCATCATAATTAATATTGTTTAATTAGTGTTTGTTATTCATTTTACGTTAGTTTATTTCGTTCTATTTTTGTTGATATATCGTTAATATACAATCTCTTTATGGGGTAACTATATCAATTTCGGCATACCGTGCATCGTTGTTCCACCAGGCGTTCCTCAATGCCTGAAACTTGATGTAGCGCGCTTTTACGGGTTCAAAGTTCTTCGTTTGCCATACCGGGTTATTGTTGATGTTCGAAAATTCTCCATCGCTTACCATGCTCCACTCCTTCTGGTTTTTCGAAACAAAAAATTTGTATAGAGTTATAACGCCTCCGGCCCATTGAGTTTGACTGGGCAGGTACTTAAACCCGATAAGGTCTTCTTCTTTACCCAAATCGATCACGAGGTCGACAGGCATTTTTTCGTTTTTGTCCTGAAGCCAATCGGTATTTGGGTCGCCGTCAATAATTCGGTAGGCTTTTTCATCATTGGTGCCCAATATTTTCCAGTCTTTCCTTACAATGTCGAACTTTTCGTGTGCCACAGGGCTGCATTTCCCTGATTCCGGCTCACAAGCTATTGCCCTCACTTCGATTTTGCCTTCGGTGCTGAAAGGTGCTGAATATTTGTTCGAATGAATGGTTGGCTCGGTTCCATCGGTGGTGTAATACATTTCCGACTCTTTGTCGTAAGGAACAATTTTGATTTCGCCAAGTTGGTTTCTGATAATTGAAGGGGCTGGAAGTATTTGCGGTGCATGATAAACGCCAATGTTAGCTATTAGTGGACAAGCTTTTGAACCAGTTATGTTGAAGCGTAATTGTGCTGCTTCAACCGTTGGAAAACGGAGAATGCGCTTGTAACCAATGGTTGTTCCATTGGCTATTTCTTTCCATTCGCCTTCAACATTCGCTTCAACAGTAAACGATTTAACCCGTTGCCCCAAGCGAATATACTCTTGTGCCATAAAACGGTTAAGGCTAGTGGGTAAGCCAAAATCGATAGTTAACGTTGCAGTGGTTACACTATCGTCGGTAGCCCAATAGGTTTCTTTATTGTCATCGATGGCTTTGGATGCATTGAATTTCCTTGAGTTTCCACGAACATTCGACGCTTCGGCTTTTTCATTATTGGCCAGATTAGCGGCAAATGCGTCTTTAACAGCTTGTGCAAGGTCGAGGGCCGCTTTTTCATCAGAAGGGTGTATTAACCCATTGGGCATTATTGGGAAGTTGAGCAAGAAAGTTCCGTTTCGCCCTATCGAATGGTAATAGGTGTCCATCAGTTGTGGCAATGTTTTCACGCGGCCGTCTTCGCTGGGATGGTAAAACCATTCGGGCCTGATGGATGTATTTACCTCACCAGGCACCCACGAATCGCCGTTTTCCACACCATAATGCAACATTTCGTAGGGAACATCGCCAGTAGCATTCAACAAACTCCAGTTCGTTTCACCAACCGAACCACCTTCGGTGCCCACCCAACGCAAATCGGCACGATCGCCACCATCGTTCCAAATCACAATGTTGGGCTGCAATTCGCGTATCATTTTGTAGGTTGGCTGCCAATCGTAATAAGTAGTGCGGTCGATTTTTCGGGTTTCGTTAGCCCCGCCGTAATAGCCATTGCCCCCGTTGGCTCCATCGAACCAGATTTCAAACACATCGCCATAATTGGTTAGAACTTCTTTAATTTGATTCCTGAAAATGGTAATGTACTCTAGCTTTCCGTATTCGGGGCTATTTCTATCCCAAGGCGACACATAAATGCCCAGTTTCAGTCCGTATTCTTTACAGGCATCGGCCATTTCACGGACCACATCGCCTTTGCCGTTTTTCCAAGGTGCATTTTTTACTGAATATTCAGTCGTTTCGGTTGGCCAGAAACAAAAGCCGCAATGATGCTTGGCCACAAGAATAACTCCTTTCATACCAGCTTCCTTGCAAATACGAGCCCACTGGCGGCAATCCAATGAATCGGGATTAAACAGCTTCACATCTTCATTCCCATAACCCCATGATTGATCGGTATAGGTGTTCAATGAAAAATGGATAAAGGCATAATATTCCATTTCTTGCCAGCGCAACTGGTTTTCGGATGGAACAGGACCACAAGCTTCGGGAGCTTTGGTTTTATCACAAGCCGAGAAAATAAAACTTGTGGTAAAAAGTATGATGAATAATATTTGATTTCTCATTTTAAACCTATTTTATTTCAATGAATTCAGGTTCATAAGGTGCAATGCTAAAATTGCCTGAATATTCTTTTTCAAAAAGAACGCTCTTCGATTTCCCGTTCATTTTGATCTCTTTGGGTTCGCCGCTTACGTTGAGGTAGAGGAAGTGTTTGTTGTCGATCTGCCGCACCATAATCCCTGATGGAACTTCTGGGCCTTTTTTGATACCGAGCTCATTAATCAAATCATCGACAATGCCGCCCAACACATTCCCATCGGCAGGTAAGCCCACATAAATGGCTTTCCCTTTTCCAAATTTATTGACGGTCATGATAGGATAATCTTTGTCCAGGCTGGTAATTGCTCCGACTACTTCGGCTCCTTTGGGTTCTATAATGTCGAACCTTGCGGATTCGGTATCAACGGCTTTGCCTTTATAGGTAAATTCAAGTTTTTTGCCTTTGTATGATTTTCGCGAAATCTCGTTCATGGGTTCGGTCTCTTCAAAACCGGCCACACGAATACCGAAAACATCGCTCAACATTCCGGGAAGCGTACTACTAAAGACCTGTCCAGTGGTATCTACCATGGCCGAATTTTCAGTCATAATCACAGTGCCGCCGTTTTGCACATAGTCACGTATTTTTTGCGCAGTAACTTTGTCCATAACTGTCACCCCAGGCACAAACAAAAGCTTATAGTCGAGCGAACTTTGAGAGATTTCTAGCATTTTACAATCCATGTTGCGCCAGTAAAATAGGTCCCAACAGGCTTGTACCTGATTTTCGTGTTGAACGGGAAATGAGCCGCTAGCTATTTGGCTGGGGAATGAAAAAGCCAACCCCACTTCAGCTTTTGACTGATATGGAAAGTATTTTTCTATCTTTTTGAATTCGGCGGCAATTTGTTTGTATTCATCGTATTTACGGTTGGGAATCCCATCCCAGTCGAGCATACCTTCGAGGTATTGTTCTTCGCCAGCCCACATGCTCTGCCATGTCCAGCCACAGACCATTTGGTTGCCGTAAAACAAAGTAGCATAGGCGTTCTTTCGTATTGAATTGGGTACCGAAGTCATGGTGTTGAATTCGCTGCACCAGAACGGATTGTTGCTTTCGAACTGAATCCTTGCTATTCCAAACGATGCATTCATTACACCCCAATTGGTTATGAGCGAATTACCCGGATAAAATCCGCAACCGTGGCGGGTCATTTTACCAGAATAAGCAATTTGAGAATAGTCGAAATACTTCATGTAACTGTAGTACCACGCATTTGTATTGGTTAAAGCGTTGGGGGCGTTGGTGTTCACCACATCGAGCACTTTGAACAAGATTCCATTTACTTCGTCGGAAATAAAGAGCCTGAAATCAAGATTTTTTTCAGGTGCGCCGTTCTTTTGTCCGATAGATGGTAATCCAACCTCTTCGAAACTATTCAACCTGCGCGACCAACGATGGGTTGCCCATGCTTTGTTTAAATTGTCGAGGTTTGAATATTTGTTTTTCAACCAAATGTTGAATCGTTGGCGAACAGTTTCGGAGTAGGATATTGGCCCATCGCCCGATTCGTTGTCGATACCAAACGCCAACAATGCAGGGTGGTTAGCATATCGTTTTGAAATAGCGTCGGTAAACCGCAGGGCATATTTCTGGTAATTCGGGTCTCCAACATCGTCCATGTAACGATGATTAGGATATTGAGTATCTCCGTTTGCATCAACCACATCGATGGAAGGGAATTTCTGGTGTAACCATATCGGCGCAGGGCGAATGGCAATATCGAGAATCACTTTTATACCAGCCTTGTTCATTTCGTCCATCACCACATCGAACCATTCAAAATCGAATTGCCCATCGGATGGTTCGTAGCTGTCCCAGGCCAGGTGCCCCAGACGAACACAGGTAAATCCGGCATCGTTCATCAGTTGGATGTCGGTTTTGATTTTGTCGATGTTCTTATCGTCGTGCGGATGGTAGTTAGCACCAACGTATAAAACTTGTGCGTTTCCACCGTTTATAAATAGGAGAAAAATCCCGACTACTATCAATAAATAATTGAATTTTAATTTCATATTAATCAGAATTAAAAACTTAAGAGGCCGCCAATTGAAATCAAAACACTTAAAAAGACGGCCTCTTTAAAAAACCAAATTAATCTATCGATCCTATAATGATTATTCTACTCATAAGTACAGACCCAATAACTATAAATTGCTGTATTCTACCTGATAACCACAAAACTTTTGGCAGACGTAACGTGTGTTTTCTCAACCATCAACAAGTAAGATCCGCCAGGAATTGTGGACACATCAACCATAACTGAAGAGACCCCGTCACAATATCTTTGGGATGAATAAATTTTACGCCCTTCTCTATCGTATATCACTATTTTAATTGGTTCAGCTACATTCTGTTTCATATCTACATACAGTCTGTTAGAAACAGGATTAGGAAAAAGCTTGATCTCTTCTGATTTGTTATTTATTTCGTTTACCCCAGTAGGCTCCGATTTAAGCAAGACAGCCGTTGTCGAAAGGGCAGGAACCGAAATAGCAAATGAGTTGGAAGCAACGGCCACACTTCCTTTTTTCAACGCATTATCGGTTTCCGATTTGAATGTTTCATTTGCCGGTAACGAAGCCAATTGGAGCATGTTGTAACTTCCATTGCTAATGATTAGTCCGTTTAGGTTGACAACCACATTTTGTTCGGCTTTTGTATCACGGTTAACGATGATCACGGTAGTTGAATCGGCGTTTTCGGTAATGGTAGTATAGGCAGAAACGGTGTTTTCTGAAGAGGAAGTACTCGACACACTATAGACTTTGGCATATTTGCTAAAAAGGTGCAACGATTCCCACATGCCAGTCATCCACGACCATGGAGTGAAATATTCCACGCCGTTGTTGGCAAACAAACCAAGGTGGGTTGAATAAATAACCGAAGCTAAGTTGGGTTCCTCCGGGCCTGGGCTCCATTCACTAAGGCCAAGCGTAATTCCGTGATTGGCACCGTAATGTTTATCGAGCCAATCGTTGATGCGTTGGAAAATATATTCTTTCTTCGATGAGGTATCCCAACCTCCATTGATCGTATTCAATCCGTTTGCTCCCGGATAATTGTAGGTTTTGTCGTAGAAAATACGGTGGTTTTGAAGGGCATCGGCATTGGTAGGTGCATAAGGGTAATGGTGGATGTCGAAAACATCAAGAACACGCACGCCCGATTTCTTTTCTTCTTCGGCACACCTTTTTATGAAATATTCAAACCAGCAGTAATACTTTCCATCTACCCTAATGCTCTCATCGCCCCATTTAAACCACTGCCATTCACTGGTGGTTACCGGGCCGCATATTTTAATGTCGGGGTACAACGCCTTTGCTTTTTTGGCTACTTCAATGTAGTGATCCATAAATTCAGAAGCTGGCAGAAGCCCATCCGACATCACGTCGTCGTGGGTTCCATTCCATACATCAGCCTCGTTGTCCATGTTCCAGTACAGGAACTGGTTCTTGTTCAAGCCTAATCCACCAGAACCAAACCAGTGATTCAGGATTTCAACCGTAGAATCGGCAGGCCATTCTTCGGTATAAAGTTCAACGTCGCCTTCAACCGCTGCTTTTCCGTTGTCCTTACCTGAAGTGTTGGGAGTTCCGCCACCCGCAAGGTTTTGGTTTACCCCTTGCCACCATTGTGAACTGTTGTAAGCCCAGTCGTTAAAATTATGATCGGTATTTGAAGCTACCCTGCCCAACAATTGGAATGCCCACATAGCCTGCATTTCGGGATTGTTATTTGCAATTTTCAGCGATTTTGCATCCCAATCGTTGGCGTACACATTGTTGTACCAATCGGGATGGCTCGATATTTTTTTGCGCCAGTTATATTTAGTGGCATTGTTGCCCTGGTTCAAACGCGAAAAACGCACCCCTGCATCTTTGTAAAACTGCGCGGGCTTGTCGTAGTTGTTGTTTAGTCCATAAATGTATGGCGAAACTGCCCGCTTGTTCTGATTGGCATTTATAGTGATGGTAACCTCTTGAGCTTTTGATGCGGTTGCTACAATGCAGAGCATAATCAAAATAGTGATGCAATATCTCCTTAATCTCATGTCATTCAATGATTATTGTTTTACTGATTGACTGTGTGCCAAAATTGGCTTTTACAAGGTAAGTGCCTCGTTTAATTGTAGAAACATCGAGGATTTCGTTTGCGACACCATTGCATTTTTTCTGAATGATGATTTTTCCATCAACTGTGAGCAACTGTATTTCACCTGAGCCTCTATTGGTGCCTAAATCAATGTTGATAAATTGTTTAGCTGGGTTTGGGTAGATATTGATCCCATTTAATGCTTGGTTTTGAGCACTGGTTTTGTCTTTCCATTCAAACTCATACCAGTTCAGGTTAGTGCCTTCTGAATTGAAAAGTAGTTTCATTATATGCTGACCTTCGGTTAGCTCTAATTCAGTGGTATAGCTATCGTAAACTTGCCAGTCGGCCGTTTTGGGGAAGGTGATCTTCTTCAGAAAAACATCGTCGATGTACACGTCGAAATTCCCGGCATAGCCTGCATGCCGAATGGTGAAGTTGTAAAAACCCGAAACGGATATATCAAGGCTGTATTTCAACCAGTTTCCTATGCCCACATACCCAACATTTTGGCCACCACCTACGTCCCCGGTTGTTTCATTCTGGGTTCCCGATTTCTCAATATAATCTTCGGCTTCAATCCTGAACTTTTTCCGCACGCCATTTTGAGTAACCAAAACCGAATCGGTTAATTGGTCTTGACTATAAACATATATCTTCCCCGAACGGTCGGAGTCGGATGGGTTGTCGCCATTACTGTTTACCAACACAGTTGCATTCCCAATTCCTGAGGTTGATGAGATCGTAATCCAGTCTTCAGAAGTTTTTAGTTCCCAGTTGGTATTACCTTCGAGCAGCAGCGAAACGGCTTCGCCTTTTTTATTGGTCAGGCTAATGCTATTTTTTGAAACCGAAAAAAAAAGGGGCATTGTGTTGGTAAAATTTTTCTGATACTCGGCAATTATAGCACCGGTAAGAAACACAAGACCTGAATTGTACCCAATAGCAACCTCGTTGGTCGAGTAGCTGCAAACCTGATCGAGGTACGATTTTGCCGACAAACTAGACGGATAAGCACTTGCGCCACAGTCTGATCCATCCCCTCCAGCACCACCAACTAACATCCCCGGCACTGGGTCGACAACGCCATCGGCCACCGAAATACGATGATGGGGATTCATGGGGCTTTTGCTCCCAAAACCGGTTACAAAACAATAGGTAGTAGCATTTTTACCAAGCAAGTAATCAAAAGTGAACAAACCTGCATTAAAGTAACTGGCATCGCCGGTTAGCCGGAATGCCTGC
>Ga0209723_1001891_pt1 | contig 30261 bp, 25 predicted proteins | sample BiotimSIPDNA_2_FD_185750 | JGI IMG/M metagenome (GOLD analysis project Ga0209723, IMG submission 185750) | Anaerobic biogas reactor microbial communites from Washington, USA - Biogas_R2 time_0 SIP DNA (SPAdes) (version 2) | ecosystem: Engineered > Bioreactor > Anaerobic > Unclassified | place...
ATCGATGTCTTCGTTATTTTTTCAAGGCTTGAAGCCACAACTTTTGCGATATGGGTGGTTGTCAGCTTTATTTCGACTTTCTGCTATTCATACGCCGGTATTCTCGGCCTCGCGCAGCTGCTCAATTTGAAGGACTACAGAATCCTTGTGCTGCCGATGGGGCTGCTGCTCACCGTGTATTCACTGGACATTTATAAAGAAACGGCTTATGAGATACATTGGGACGCGACAGTCTGGCCGCCCCTGTCCCTTACGCTGGGATTTATTTTAGCCTTTATTCTGCTGATTTTGTCTGTCATCAGAGAAAGACGGAGGAAACGTGAGCTGAGTGAGTAGGCATCATTTATGCCTGATAGACGGAGCGAATGCTGTAATTGCAGACTGAACGGCACAGTATATGAAACACATAAAGCGATAGAATTGTCTTCCATTTTCATGAAATTCTGATATATTTGATTTGCGGATGTTTTATGATCGGAGGTGGCATCATGTATCGTTTTTGCGGCAAACGGTTTGGGTTATGGCGAACACGATTAGTATTATGTTTGCTCCTGTGCTTGCTGTTTTCAGCTTGCGGGACACAAAGGGCAACTCCGGATTCGCATGAAGGCGAAGCGCAAAGTATAAGCGCGCTGCTGTTTAAACAAGAGGACATATCCGAGGTACTTATTAAGGTTAGCCGCAGCTTTTCGGGTGACGTTTATGTTACTGCAAACGAAGAGGAGCAATCGGCGATTATCGGAAAGCTCTTTGAGGCGGATATCGGTGATTTAGTCGATGCCGAGCTCACAGGCGTCATGGGGGCCTCTGTTTCATTTACAATACGAACCGAAGATGACGAGAGAGATCTGCAGATCGCTTCAGCCGGTGATGCGCAGTACATAGTTATTACAAACAAAGACGGCGAAAAAATATGCAGGAAAGGCCCCGCGGATTCTTTCGCTTTCACGGATCTGAATCGGTTGGCGGCGGAGGTCCTGGGCAACGAGAATGACAAAGACTATTCCGGAACCGTCACGCTTATTGAGTCCGGATTCGAGCGTGCCGTCAACAAGGGAAATTGCGCTTACGCGCGCGGTATTTTGGACGGAGTTATCGCCGTGTCGGGGACGGCGGACGCTTTTGCCGATGATGTGTATGACATAGAGTTTGAAGTCGGCGATGTTTTGTATGGGATAGACGGCGAAACGGGACGATTCTACAGGTTAAGTTCAGGCGTAATGATGTATGCCCAAATTAATGATCAACAGCTTACGCAGGTTAAGACGTGGCTTGGTGTATTGTCCGCGGCGGGGTGAGAGCGGTTGCGGGCGAACGGATCGCGCATACGGGTGCGGGGGCTGCAAAAGGACGCGCCGCAAAACAGAAATGTTTTGCGGCGCGCTGTTAATTACTACGCGAGGTCCGTTAAAAACGGCCTATGTCGCGGGCGACGGTGAAGGCCGTGCCGGTGGCGTTGGTTATGTTCTTCGCGGCCACGCAGTCGCCAATCTGATAAAACTCCGGAGCGCAGAAGCGGAGCGCGAGCGCTTCTTCCTGCAGGGGCTTTTGCCCGACGGCGTAGATAACCGTGTCCGCCGGGAAGAACACTTCCCCGTCCGCGTTTTCGCAACGGACTCCGTCCGCGTCGATACGGACGGCCTTTGTATTGAAATGAAGATCGACGCCGCGCTTTTTCAGCTCGACTTTCAGTCCGATGGCGTGAAGCATATTGCCGCCGTCGGAAATGCTGCCGAGCATTTCGACAACGGTCACCTTCCTGCCGAGCATGGAAAGGTATATCGCGAGCTCGAGGCCCACAAGACCGGCGCCGAGAATGAGTACGTTTTTGCCCGTCTTATCGGGGTCTATATAGGCGTCCTGCGCGCTGAGCACGTTTTTGCCGTCTATTCCGGGTATGTCGGGCTTAATGGGCTTCGCGCCTGTGGAAGCGATTATAACGTCCGCCCCGACTGCTTTCGCGTATTCCGGCGTGACCTCGGTATTTAGACGCAGGTCGATTCCGGCCTTTCTCACTGCCCTCTCCTGAGCATTCAGGTAGACATCGAGCTTCTTTTTGAAGGGGACGTTTTTTTCGCAGCGTATCGCTCCGCCGAGCTGCCCGCTCTTTTCACAGAGTATGACCTCGTGACCGCGGCGAGCGCAGGTTAAAGCGGCTTCCATACCGCCGATTCCCCCGCCCGCGACGAGAACCCTTCTTTTAAACGGAGCGAAGGGATAATCGTTTTTCATTTCAAGCTCGCGCCCGGTTTCCGGATTGATGGCGCAGTACGGTTCGCCGACGGTGAGTTCGCTCGAAAAACAGGACAGGCAGCGCAGGCATCTTTTTATTTCGTCCTCACGGCCCGTTCGGATTTTAAGCGGCAGATCGGGGTCCGCCAGAAGGCTTCTTGCCATTTCCACCACGTCCGCCTGGCCGGAGGCTATGATTTCCTCGAGCATTTCGGGCTCGCCCAGAGCGCCGATGGCGGCTACGGGCGTCTTAACGTGCTTTTTTATTTCCGCGGCGTATTTCACGTTGCAGCCGTCACCCAGAAACATGCTTGGGTGCGTTACGGCGAAGACTTCCTCGACCTCGTGGTTGCCGGCCGAAACATGGATAAGGTCGCAGTGCCCTTCCAGCTGTTTGGCAAAGGCTATGCCCTCCTCTATCCCGTAACCTCCGTCATAGCATTCGCTGCCGCTTATTCGGACCTCGATGGGGAAGTTTTTGCCCACGGCTTTTCTTACGGCATCGCAGACGGCGACGGTGAGGCGCGCGCGGTTTTCGATGTCGGGGCCGCCCCAGCGATCCCTGCGCGTGTTTGTTATGGGGGACATGAACTGATGCAGCAGCCAGCCGTGACCGGCGTGAATGAGGATCATGCCGAAGCCGCAGCTTTTTGCCGTGGCCGCCGCGGCCGCGTATTTGTTTATGGTGCGCTCTATTATATCCTCTGTCATCGCTTGAACGGTGCGTCCGCCCAGCTGCGTTTCCACGGGGCCGTAGGCTATGCCCCTTGAAACCCCGCCGAACATGGAAAGGGCGCGATTGGCGAACATGCCCGTGTGCTGCAGCTCGGCGGTGGCTACCGCGCCGTGGCGCGACACGGCGGTTGCGATTCTGCAAAGGGGCATTCTCGCGCTAAGCTCGTCTATGGCGACGTGGGTCGGTCCGCCGCGGCCGAGCTCGCCGTCTACGATGAGCTCGCAGCCGGCTACCGACGCGGCGCCGCCTATGGCCTTGCGCTCATAATAGGCCTCGGCACCCGGCGGAAGCACATTGTCGCCGGTCATATTCGTATAGCCCGTAGGAGAGGCGAAGATTCTGTTTTTAAAAAGGGTGCCCCCGAGACGTATAGGTTCGAAAAGATGAGGATATTTAAAAGCACAGCTCATCAATCGTCCTCCAGGTCGCTCCAGTTCCACTCGCGCCCGCCGAGGAAGACGCTTGAGTTCATGTCGTTACTGAGGAAAATGAGGTTGGCCTCCGGGAAGCGCATGCACATATTGTAGAAGAACTCTTTCATATCGGTTGTGGCGGCGAGCTCTTCCTCAGTCGCTTTAAGGTATGCTTTTGTGAAGGTGAAGCTTCTCTCGTCGAAGGGCTGATTTGCTTTCGCGTGACCGGGAATAACGACCTGCGCGCCGAGCTTTTCGAAGCGCTCTATCTCCGCGTACCATTTCGCGCGGCCCTTAGCGCTTACCTCGCAGGTGAAGGGGTGAGCGTTTGAAAACAGGATATCGCTGCCGTAGAAGGTCTTTATGGACGGGATCCAGACGGCGGTATTATACTTAAGATCGCCCCAGACGCGCGGGAATATCTGAATTTCCTCACCCTCGAGCATTATGACGTTGCTCTCGGGGAGCGGGGTAAGCTTGGGCAGGTTGCGGCAAAGATTGACCTTTCCGACAACGCTCTCCCAATGCTCGGTTTTGTCGTTGAACTGGACGTTTATAGTGGGAATGTCCTCAGGCATGGCGTAGAGTACGGCGTTGGGGAACGCCTCACCTATGTGTCCTATGCCCCAGTAGTGGTCCGGGTGAGCGTGCGTGGCGAAAACGGCCTTAAGATTGAGATTTGTTTCCGCGATCTCCGCGATGACCCTGTAAGCGTTGGAGCGCGTCCACTGGCAGTCGATGAGCACGCAATCTTCCTTGCCCATAACAAGGACGCTGGCGACTGAAAAACCCAGCTCATCGCTGATCATCGTCAGCGTGGAAAGCTTTCCGGGTCCGTGTGTGTTTAAACGAACTTCCATACTCATATCGGTTACCTCACTTAAGTTAATTGTTGGCCGCAAAGCTGCGGAATTTGATATTAAGTATAACACTATACAACTATTTTAACAATCTTAATTGTGCGGCGCCGGCTTTTTAAAGCTTCGCGGCGCATTGCGCAAAAAAAGCCCCCGGGACTGCCCGGGGGCTTCGGCTTTATGTTTTTCTTATAAACGCGTTTCCGCAGCGGCTGCATCGGATCTGTATCTTTCCCCGGTTTCTGGGTACTCTCATCGTGGCTTTGCAGCCGGGGCAGCGGAAGAATTTGTAATCGCGCCTCTGGCGAAACTGCTCGCGCCTTTTTTTGAAAAAACGGAAAAAGCGCGATTTGAGTTCCAGAAAACGGCTGTTTTCCGCCGCGCGTCTTTGTATATCGCGCGAGAAGGTTCTGTAGTTTGAGTAAATTATTATGGCGAAGGCTATGACCCAGAGCACCGTGCCGAGCGAGCCTCCGGCAGCGCCGCCGATGAGTAAGGAGACGACGAGAGGAACAAGAGCCGCGAAAATCAAAAATCGCGACAGCGAGTCATTGCCGTATCTGCCCGCCATAAAGTTAGCCAGTCTTTGCTTCAATATATCACCCCGACGGATTTACCGGATTTTACGATTATCAGTATAACTATTATAACGGGTATTTGTATGGACTTTCTGTTAAGTGTGTAAACTGTTTGCAAATATTGTGTTAAGACGCGGGCGGCTCTGTGCCGGTCAGCCGTAATATGCTATGAGAAGGTCGACGACGGCTCCGTAACTCATGATGCCGAGCTCCTGTCCGTAGCTTTTAAGGAAGGTATCGTATACCGCCTGAGAGGCCTCGGATACTTCGCTTTCAAACTGCTTCCAGTAGGCGTTGTTGTGCCTTATATCCGCTATTACGGTATCGGGCAAGGCAAGGAAAATATCGCTGTAAGCGTCGGGGTCGTATTTGTACAGGGCGTTGCCGAGGTGAATGAAACCCAGCATCGCTCCGCTGTATTTGTATTCGGGCAGTCCGCTCTCGAGACAGGCGAGTATGGCGACGAAATTAGCCTCCTGTTCGCGAGCGATGCCGCGCTGATGCGCCATCTCGTGCGACACGGTGGCCGGTAAAAGGCAGGCCGGCTGGTCTGTGTTTATATTGGCTTCGCCTGTAAACGGGAAGCAAAAGCCCGTGTAGCCCATATGGCTGAACCAGCGCGATAGCAGCATGGGTTTTGGCAGGCTGCGGGGCGCGGCGAGAAACGGATAGATGCGCTGCGCGCCGTTATAGAGCGAAGCGGTATTTTTAAAGACCGCGTCAACACTTATCTCCATGACTCCGTCCGCGTTTCTGGGCACTCCGGCGGCTGACGCGGCGAGCCTTTCCGCGAAGGACCGGGTGACGGCTTCGAGCTTATCCACTGTGGTGGCCCGGGCATTTATGCCGCTTTTTTCCTCGAAGCTCTCCGCGTAGTATGAGGCTCCGAGAAGTATGAAAAGCAGGCAGAACACGGTTATTATAACACAAATCGCCAGAGTTACTCTTTTTATGAGCCACTCGCGGCGCGCTCCCCTGCCGCGCACAAAGACGACGATAGTTCGCACGATGAAAAAAAGCGCGAGCAGAACGGCCAGCGCGATTATAAGCTCGGTGACGGAAAACGGAAGAAACGAAAAAACATAAGCCGCTCCCTGCTTGTACCTCAGCGCGATACCCGCGACAGCCGTCATAAGCTGCTTGTTCGAGCGGAATATGTATAAAACGGCGGTGAGGACAGCGAAGCAGGCAAACCAGAGCAATCTGAAACGAACGGGGCGCAGCCATTTTACCATGCCGGTACTCCTTTCGGGTCGCTTTTTGTCATTATACGATGAAAGCGGGACCCGGACAACGGAAAATTTTTGATCGGCACGGGATGCCGGACAGAAAGCGCGCCATCTCAGGCGAACAGCCGCAGCACCCACGTCAGACCGATGCCGAGGTAGTTGCCTATCGCGTAGCCGAGTATGCCGCAGATGATGCCGGGCAGGATTATTTCGTCGTTTTTAAGCGCTTTGGCGACCGGCATGATAAAGGCGGGGCCGAATACGCCCGCGGTGCTCGTTATGAGCATTGTGTCGCGGTCGATATGACATATTTTCGAAAAAAGGATATGCAGCGCGACGGTGCCGAACTGCACGAAAAGGAGCATGAGGAGGATCATAGCGGCGCCCTTGAGCGCAGACAAATCAAAGCAGAGCCCCATAGCCACGGAAAACATAAGGATGAAATACTGGCCTGCTGAGTATGAACCCTGCGCGCGGCGGACTTTTTTGACAAAGGACAGCGCGATACCGAAGGTGGTTACGGCGAGCATTATTACGGCGATGTACTCGTTTAGCCTGCCGCCGATCCCGGCCATGCCGTCGTTGCCCAGTCTGCTCGGCAGGACGGCGGCGATAGCGGCCGCGACGAACACGCACAAAAGAGAAAGACCGACGAGCGCGAGGCGCGATCTGATCGTTTTCCACCCGAAACGCGCCTTATCGGGGTCATATTCCTGAGTGAGTCCCGTGGCTTCGCCGACCGCGCCGGTGGGCTTATACCGGGGCAGCATTTTCTTTAAAACTCCGGGCAGCACCGACAGGAGCAGGAAAAAGTATATGCCGCCGGCTATCATGTCCGAGGTTTGAGTGAGCATTATAAGGCTTTCGCTCGCGCCCACCGCCACGCCGATGGCGATCATATTCGGCGTGCCCCCGGTATATGTGCCGGTGAGCATGCCGCTTACTGTCGCGGCTTCGGGCACCGACGACCTGAAAATGAAGTATCCTGCGGCGGCGACGAGGATGACCGCGACCGCGTCGAACGAAAAGGAGACGAGCATGGGCCCGGCAAGTTTTTTGAGCGAAGGCAGATTCGCCGAAAACAGCACAAGCGGTATCGCCAGCAGCACCATTACAAATGATATGTAGGAGGCCAGCGAAAGATCCGCGCCCAGTCGCTTGAACGCGAAGCTTAAAAGCAGTCCAATGAGATAACACAGGAAAACCGGACCCGCCGAGCGCAGAGGAGAAAATTTGTTGCACGCGAGAAGCATTAATCTGGGCAGGAAAATGATCGCCGCGATCATAAGTATAGTTGAGAGCATAAGCAAAATTTCTCCTCTGAAACGGTTGGGATTATACGGGCTGCCGGGAAAAAAACTCAGAGCATGCCGAGCGCGGAAGCCTGGACGCGGCACAAACGCTGCTTTTCGGCGCGGTCTTTTGCGGCGAGCTCGTGCACCAGGTATTCCGGACCGATCCTGTCAACAAGTGAGCGCACGCGGGGATCGGAAAAGGGTTCGTGCCTGTCAAGCTTCGTAACATGGGAATATACCGCGGTAAAATCGGCGTTGTAGTCGCCGGTGAGTTTTATGGGGTCAAGCAGCGCTTTTTCGGCGTATTCGCCGGAAAGGCTCTGATGCAGATGTATACCTCGTATGCGCCCGGCGAGTTCTTTATGCGCGTCAAGCATATCGGAGATATAGCGGACGCCGTCCGCCTGGGTTCTGAGCGCGGTGCATGTGCACATCAGATGGCCGGTGTCGAGCATGATGGCCGTTTTTTCGTAATTAACGGAGCTCAGCATATACGCCGTGAGCTCCGGATCTATGAATGAAAAACCCTTCCAGGGGAGATTTTCAAGCAGCAGCTCAAAGCTGTAGCCGCGCCCGGCTGTGAGGGCGTTGAGCACCTGGGCGGATGCGTCTATCACTTCCCTGTCCGTATGCTCCCAGCTGCGAGTCAGGGTTTCATTGAGCGACACATCCGATACATGGAAGACGACATAGCGCGCGCCGATGCTTTGGGCGTAATCCATGTCGGCGGAAATAAGCCCGAGCAGACAATCCGGCCCGGCGCTGCCGTAAAAGCGCTCCGCCGCCCGCAGCGAGCCGAATTTTTCAGACAACTTTTTCTTGTCGCCGCGCCAGAAATCGACCCAGTCGGTGTAAAACGGAAGATGCACCCCAACCACGGACGAGCGGGGCAAGACATTCGCCGAATCTTCTCCGCAACGGATAATTTCGGCGCCTTCCGCTCCGCAGGCGCGCAGAAAGGCGGTGAAGTCATCCTGCCCGCCGAATTCGGATAGCGCCCGGTCTTCGCAGACGGCGTTAATTAGCTTGAGCATTGCGGCCTCCGGAGATTAAAATAAGTTTCATATGACAAAACCGCCGTTGACGCCCAGTGTCTGACCGGTGATGAACGAGGCTCTGTCGGATATTAAAAATGCGATTGCCTCGGCGATCTCCTCGGGACGGCCGATGCGTCCGAGCGGAGTCTGACAGCGAAGCTCGTCAAGGTCGGCCTCGCAGTAGCAGGACATCATGTCGGTGTCGACGCAGCCGGGCGCGACGCAGTTGACCCGGATTCCCGAGGGGCCGACCTCTTTGGCAAGCGCTTTGGTCAGGCCGATTACGGCAGCCTTGGAGGCCGAATACGCAGCCTCGCAGGATGCACCCGCGACGCCCCACATCGAGGAGACGTTGACTATGGCGCCGCGGCCCGCGCGTATCATATCCGGCAGTGCCGCCCTGCAGCAAAGGAAGGTTCCCTCGGAATTTACCGAAAATACCCGCTTCCACTCGGTGAGGTCCGTAAGCTGCAAAAGACCGCAGGACGCCGTTCCGGCACAGCAGACCAGCGCCTGCGGCGGGCCCAGACGATCGCGGACCGCGGCAAACATCGCCTCAGTCTGAGCGGCATCGGACACATCCGCGCTGAACGCCGCGCCTTTTATCTGCTCCGCCAGCGCCTCGGCCTCGGCCCGGCTGTTCCGGTAATTGACCGCCACAGTCCATCCGTCGCGCGAGAGCGCTCTCGCGGCGGCCGCTCCTATACCGCGGGAAGCACCCGTGACAAGCGCGACCCGGATAGCGTTTTCCATAAATTGCTCCTTATTGCGCGGCATAATAGATATATGGCTTGACAATGCCGCGGCAGTATGTTAATATTCATATTACCACATTGGCAGTGCCTTGCCAATGATCATATCGCGGGGTAGAGCAGTTCGGTAGCTCGTCGGGCTCATAACCCGGAGGTCGTAGGTTCAAATCCTGCCCCCGCAACCACATTAATGCCTGTTTTCACACGAAAATGGGCATTATTTATGCCTTTTGAGGGTAATTTTCGAAGCGCGTAAAGGCTCATACCTACATCCTAAATTCTGCAAAAGATTATACTATACTCACCGAATCGGGGCCAAAAAGCTGCCGATCCGGTATATTTTTTTAAGTATCCGGAGCCGTAAGACCGGAAAATTAGTTGACTGTACACGACAAAAATAGTATAATTATACTATACTATTTAGGCGGTGTTGCTATGGCGCTGGACAAGTCTGTCAGAGTAGATATTCCCGAACATTCTGTTTTAGTAAAGACTTCCGCACCTCGGCGGGGTATGCGAAAAAGGTGCTTAAGATGTCCCAGTTTTCTTCCCAACTTTTCACGCAGGAGGGGTATTTCTTACCCCATGTTTCCTTGAAGGCCAAGAGCTTCTCCCTCGCCTCATCTTCGGTTACGGCTCTGTACACCAGCTTTAGATCGGCCATGAGCGCCTTGATGTCTTTATAGCTGACATAACGGGTGGAGCTTCTTATCTGGTGGATAATGCAGCGCTGGATATTTGCTTTCGGATAGACCGCCCCAATAGCTTCGACAAAGCCCTTTAATCCGTCCACGCAGAACAAATATACCTCCACGATTCCCCTGGATTTGAGATCATTCAGCACGGAAAGCCAGAATTTGCTGCTCTCGTGCTCACCGATCCATACACCCAGAATATCCTTGTTTCCGTCCGTCGTGATGCCGAGAACCACATAGGCGGCCTTGGTGATATACTGGTGGTTTTCTTTTACCTTGAATTGATTATATGGTATTTGATTGAACAGAGTAAGGGGCTCTGCCCCTTAAACCCCGAGGTTTACCGCTTTGGTTTCCAAAGGGACAACAAAAAGACGGCACCTTTCGATGTCGTCCCTTCGAGAACTCCGTTCGCCGCTCGGGTCGCTCCTCAGCGTCGCCCTATCCTGCACACGGAGAAAGCATCTTTATTTTATCTGATGTTCTCATGGTGTTCAATGGATTGAACTCATGTTTGCATATTTAAGTTCTATGAAAGATCTTGCAAAACTTACTTCCGGCCTGGGCCTGCTCCGACTGGAATTTAAGTTTTCAATTCAACAGTGAAACAAAATAAACTCTACGGATTATATACGAATAACTGATGAATACGTGAATGCTATAGCAGCACACACTACCCTTAAGTGGCCATAATCCACCTTCTGAAACACTCAGGGATATTCTTACTCTACCGGGGTGCGATACGAAATCTCTTTTTGCTGTATAGTATAATTCCTGCGGGAATCTAAAATAAGTTAAGAGCGACAACCGTTATCGGCTGCCGCCCTTTCGCTTTTTCTACTGCTTTTGTATCATTCTTAAAGAAAGCCGCGGCAAGTGTATTGCTGACCTTACCTGGTGAACTCGCCGATAAACTCGCTATATACCTCGGGCAGGATAGCCGCCAGGTTGGTGAACTCCTTAATATTGTGAGTCAGCAGGCTCTTGACACCGTCGAGCGGCAGTCTCACGCCGTCGGGGATCATCTTCACGGGCTTGCCGTCGATCACGTGCCAGCCCATCCAGAAGCGGCTGCGCAGCTCGCATCCGCCCTCCACGGGACGCATGAAGTGGCACATGATGGTGGGGCTCCTCTCGTTGCCGGCGCAGACGATGGTGCCCTTGAAATCCTTGAGCTTCTCGGGATCGAAGCCTATGTCGACCGGATTGCGGAAGTTGATAAAAATGCGTTGGGGGCCTTCGCCGCAATCTTCATAGACATCATGGGCGGTATCCCAATAACGCTCCTTAAGGCTCAGGGACTTATCCATGGCCTTGTCCATATTCATGGTCTGCACATTGTAATGCTGCTGTGGGTTCCAGATTTTATAACGCATGCCTTCCACACCGTGCCACGCGAACCAGAAGTCGAACATCTCGGGGGTGCAGTTGGGGAAGAAGGTCTTGTTGGCCAGAACCGCGGTGCCGTCGGGCAGGTTGCAGTAACCCAGCTCCATATCCAGATAACCCTCGTCAAAGAGCTTGTTCATCTCCAGCGGAGAGATGGCCTTCGCGGGATCGCAGGGCATGGAAGCAGCGGAGTATAAAGCGGGATCTGCCTCGACCATGGTACGGGTAAAGTACTTGTACAGAGGGCCGGCTTTCTCTTCTTCGGTCACGGGAACTGTGGGGATGACAGACTTGTCCGGCTTCACGGGCCAGGTCTCGACAGGCAGTCTTGTGGTGGAGAAGGTCATTTCGCCGTCCTTGTTGACGACGTCGATCCACTTGAGCCAGTTCGCGTCGTCGCGCTCGGGATAATCCTCGCGCAGGAACCAGCCGCGGGACTCCTTACGCATGGAGGATGCGCGATAGTGAAGCTCGGCGGACAGGACCATTGCCTCCGCCTCGTGGCAGCACATAAGCTCGTGCCAGTCGTTTGCCTTCATGGCAGGAACCATTTCTTTGGCCTTCATGACGATCTTCAGAGCCTCGGCGATACGCTCTTCGGTCATGATAATAGAGTAATCGGAGGGACAAATTGCCTGATGAACGACCTCTATGACATCCTCGGCGGTGCAGCCTTCCTTGCGCTCCAGAGGAGCCAGAAGATCGGCGGTCAGCTTTGCGACCTTATCATCATTGACCGGCAGAGCGCCGCCGGGCATATGAGCATCGTTGTCGATGGTCTCGCTGCAGACCATTGCCGCGAACACGGCGTTGAGGATACCGGAGCCGCGATTGCGTCCCGGAGGCGCGGGGACGGCGCCGGCAGCCGCGGAGCCGGAGTAGCTGCAGTCACCGATGGCGTACAGGCCCTTCAGGGTGGCGCGCATGCCGGTGTCCGTGCAGATGGGAGACTGCTCACCGATCAGCATCGGGCAGACTTCATAACTATTGCCGTCGACGCCGTCGACCTTTTCCGCGGCGGAGTCATTCAGCTCGCGGAACTTTTTACCGTAGGGATAACTCCCATCATCGGAGCTGCCCTTTCTGGTACGGGGATCGAGAACGGTAACGGGGCCGTTGCCGGCCTTCATCTGCTTATACCACTCCCGGACAGCGTTGGAGTTGATGTCGGTCTCGCGACGGCTCAGAAAGTTGGGGGTGATGAATTCGCCCTTGCCGTTATACATATTGTTTTCGGCGAAGATCATCTCATTGTGGCTGCGGACACGCATCAGCTGAGCAAAGTTGCCGAACTCGACATTGCGAAGCTTGGCGCCCGCTCGGTAAGCGGCGGCAATGCCGTCACCGCGGCCGCTGGACCACATGGAAGCGAAACGATAGTTCTGGCCGCCGGTGGCAAGAACGACCCGACGGGCGCCGATCACATAGGTAGTGCCGTCGAGCACGCTGTAGCACAACGCGCCGTTGACCACGTCTATCTGCTCCTCAGAGGGCGGGAAGGGCTTCTTGACGGTGAGCTTGGCGGTGAGCAGGTCGGCCATGACGGTCTTGTCCAGAAAGCGCACGCCTGCCTTCTCGCAGACGCGGCGGATCTTCAGGCATAGGTCGAGGTCAACGCTTATCATGGCGGTCATCGGGCCGGTGGGACGGACACGGAAGCTGCCGTCTTCCTCGCGGGGGAGTTTGACGCCCCAGCTCTCCAGCTTCTCGATCATCTCGGTGTTCATGTTCACATAGCGGAGCATGAGCTCCTGATTGCCCAGATAGCAGCCGATCTCATTGACATGGAACTTCAGAAAATCTTCAGCCTTGACACGATTGGGGTCGAAATACTGCAGAACGCCGCCGCCGCGGTTGGCCTTACCGGCATAACCGGCAAAGTTCTTTTCAACGACAATGACTTCCGCATCGGGCATACGCTCCTTGACGGAGGCCGCGCAGGCCAGCCCGCCGATACCGCCGCCGATGATCAGCACGTCGCAATGTATATCTTCTCTCTTCATATTTAAACTCCGATCATGCATATTGGGGGAAATGCTGCCCCATACGCTCGCTGGTGTAGTCCGGTATAACCTTGATTGCGCCCTTAGCGCAGACCGCCTCGCAGTAGAAGCAGTGCTCGCAGTCGGACACATACTTGAATACGGGTCTTTTATTCTCCTCATCCCAGCGGATCACATCCACAAAGCAAGCTTTGTAGCAAAGCTTGCAGCCGACGCAATTCGCGCTGTCGTACTCGATCCTGTGGTTTGTACGAATCATTGAAATTCTTCCTCCTGTGTTGTAAATAAACATGGTACGATAATATAACATTGTCACCATGTTTGACAAGGTACTGTTACAGGTAACCTTACTACGGTCCGCTGCCTTATCATTATCCTTTTTATCAGGTGACTGTATGTATATGTCCGTTGCACACTATACTTTAGCGCTTTTGGTGTTGTATTTTAAGAATCATCGTATTATTCTACTAAAGTGATAAATTGCCGGTGCTCTGTCCGGCTTGATTCAGAATAATTCGTATAAAATTATGGCTTTCTTTATTATGACATAAGAAATGTAAAGAAACCAATTTGGAAATACTCAGATCAATATGATTCGAAAGAAAGGAAAAAGAATGGGAGAAGGACTCGGTAAATACTTTGTACTTGACTTAACCGAAGGCGAGGACGGTGCGCTATGCACCGAATACCTGGCACTTGCCGGAATGGACATTATACGTGTCGAGAAACCGACTGTGGAAAGAGAGGGCGAAACCCGCGCAAGATACATAATAAAGAACCTCAACAAAAGGTATATTACTCTTGACACCGCGTCTGTGGAAGGGCAAAGAATCCTTCAGGCGCTTGCTTTAAAGGCGGATGTCATCGTTGAAAACAGCGGGCAGGATAAGCTGAAAAACAGCCGCGTCGATTACAAGAGCGTCAGGACAGGCAACCCCGGCGTAGTGTACATATCGATTTTGCCATATGCGTCCGACAGCCCCTGGGCCGGACTGCCTTCGGATCGTTCGGTAATCAGCGCGATGAGCGGAGCAACATACCAATGCGGTCAATATGGCTGCGAGCCGGTTGAGCCGGGCGGCAATCTGCCCGATGTGACAAGCTGTGTATTCGCTGCGACATCAGCCGCAGCAGCCCTTTACAACAGGGAAAACACCGGCGAAGGGAAATACATTGAAATAAACCAGATGGACAGCGTTATAGCTCTTGACAGAAGTGCCTATGAAAAGTATCTCAACAACAAAATCAATGACCGTACGGGAAATCTACTGCTCTCCTGCTCACCTACGGGATTGTACAAGACAACAGACGGGGAGGTTGCCATAATGTGCCTTGCCGATCCGGATTTCAAACCGCTGTGCGAGGCTATCGGAAAACCCGAACTTGCGGATGACCCGAGATTCAGCAATCCGAAAGCAAGGGTTAAGAACAGAGCCGCGATAGATGCGATTTTGTCGGAATGGACCGCAGGCCTGACAAAATTCGAAGTTATGCAAAGGCTCCTTGCCGAGCGCCGTGTCATATGCTCCGCGGTATATACGATAGAGGACCTGATAAATTCGGAGGACCTTAGGAAAATGGGACTGATAAAACGCGTGGAAGATGAAAAGCTCGGCGAAATGTGGATCCCCACATATACGGGAGTGAGCGATGATTTCAATTTACCCGCGAAGCTCCCAAGCGAAGTTAACGCTGACGCTCTCAGTAAGGAGGGGCGTTATGGCCTGTAAGCTTTTAGACGGAGTGACCGTCGTTGCGGCATCTATGGCGGAGGCGGGGCCTGTTGTCACGCAGATTTTGGCATTCCTCGGTGCTGATGTCTACCACATAGAGCGCCCGTCAGACAAGGAAGAACCGCGTCATGCCGGTTTTGTTCTCAGAAACAGCAACAAAAAGGACATCACGCTCAACACTAAAGAGGAGGAAGGCAAAGAGATACTTTGGAGGCTTATTGAAAAAGCCGACGTTTTCTTTGAAAACTTTGCTCCCGGCGCCTGGGATAAGATGGGCTTTAGCTATGAGGAGGTAAGGAAAAGAAACCCGGGGATCATATACGCGACACTCAAGGGATTTTCCAACACTCAGAGCCGTTGGAAAAAATGTGTTGCCTTTGACCCTGTCGCTACTTGCTCGGGCGGCAACACATATGTTTCCGGTTATGAGGGTCAGGGACCGATGATGTGCAACGTGAATATAGGAGATTCGGGCGGCGCGCTTCACGGTGCTATGGAAGTGGCTCTTGCAATACTCAACCGGAAAATTACCGGTAAGGGTACATACCTCGAATGTCCGATGCAGAACGCGGTAACGAGTTTCTGCCGGGACCAGTTTGCGGAGTATTACGCAAAAGGAAGCGTAAGACGTTCCGGCAACAGCTACAAGGGGACCGAACCGAACGCTCCGCACAATGTATATCCGTGTCAGGGCGGTGACCCAACCGGAAACTATGTAATGATATCATGCGGACCGGACGATTTCGGAAAGCTGTGCAAGGCTATAGGCCGCGAGGAGCTTGCATCGGTTCCGGAGTATGCGACCGCCCGAAAAAGATATGAAAACCGTTTTGCGCTCGACCACGAGATACGCTGCTTTACTATGACTCATACGAAATTTGAGGTCATGGATATACTCGCAGGACAGTACGGCATAGCGTGCGGTGCGGTAATGAGTCCGGGTGAGCTTGTCGCGGATAGCTATGTATCCGATAATATCCTCAAACCGGTCGAGGACGAGCTGATACCGGGAGGAAGGATGCATATGCCGAGCATCCCGGTTAAAATCGAGGGCGAGCCTATCGAGGTGCACACCTGCGGAGCTCATGGAAGCAGCAACGCAGATGTATATATGGGTATTCTCGGAATGAGTGAAGAGGAACTTGAAGAGCTCAGGAGAAAAAAGATTATCTGATATGCGAAGTAAGAAAATTTCTAATATAAGAAACAGGAGGAATCAGCTTTGGCAGAAAGAAACTGTGCTTTGCAGGTCGAGGCGTATAGAAAGCTGCACGATGTATATACCGACAGAAATGCTGCGGTGAGAAGCATAAGGGAAAAATGTCCCGGTAAAAAAATAGCCTGGACGTTTGGAAGCAACGTTCCCGACGAACTGCTCATGGCGGCGGAAATGGTACCGGTGAGAGCTTACGGTGACCATGAGCTGCCCAGAAAGGCGGCCGACAGACACCTCGAGGCATCGTTTAGCTCATACTGGTGCGGTCTGTTTGAAAAAGTTGTCGGCGGTAAAAATCGCGATGTGATGGACGTGGCGGTATTTTCCAACACGACCATAATGATAGAGAAAATCTATGAGTACTTAAAGGCTCTGGACAGAGTTCAGCCCGAGCTGCAGCTGCCGCCTCTTATGTATTATGAGCAGGAGCTTTTCAATCCGACGCATCTGTCATATAAAAGAGCTGTGGAAAATTTCGAAATTTTCAGGAACCGTCTGCAGATCGATTACGGATACAGGATAACGGATGCAAACCTTCGCAAAGCAGCCGAGATCTGCAATAAAAACCGTGACGCGCTGCGTGAATTTGCGGAGCTGAGAAATGCCCCGGATTGCAGAGTGACCGGTACCGAGGCCTTAACCGTTATAGGCGCTTCTCTCATTATGCCCAAAGAAGAAAGTACTGAGCTTATCAGCGCCGTAACACAGAGCGCTAAAAACTGGCCCGTTGTTGAGGCGGCGCCTATTTATTACACCGGTACCATGCAGGAAAACACTGATTTGTACGAACTCATAGAGGAATCCGGAGGAAACGTCGTCGGCGAGGATCACGACTGGGGTGACAGACACTTTGACCGAAATGTGGATCTGAAGGATGCTTACATCAGTCAGGCAATCGTGGCAAGATATTTGTATAAATACGCAAACTCCGAGCGCGGACTTGTGAGAAACAGAGAAAAGGCTGTTCCCGATCGCGCCAAGGCAGTCGGTGCAAAGATGTTTTTACTGTTCATGAACACAAACGACGAATCATTCTTATGGGATCTGCCCTCCCAGAAACCGCATTTTGAGGAATATGGTATTGAAATATACAAGATCGAAGGACAAAAATACCCGTTTGAAAACGCCGCGAAGCTCAAAGAAGAACTCACCGGCTTTATTTCCGGAAGGAGGGACAACTAATGGCCGAAGAGAACAAGACATATGAAACAAAATCGAAAAAGCGTCTGCAGGTGTCAAAGCTCACAAGCGGACACCAGAAGGAATGGTTTCGGGGTCTCAGACAGCGCATACTTAACGGCGAGAAGCTGGCATGGGGAACCGCGAATACGCCGGAAGAGATACTTACGGCAATGGATATCCCACTTGTAGTCAACCAGTGGTGGACCGCGATTTGCGCCGCAAAGCAGATGGGACCGAAATTTTACAGCTTTCTGGAAACAGCCGGATACGAAAAGCACCTTTGTTCATATTGCGCGACGGCTTATGCCTGTGCCCTCGATGACGAACCCGAAAACGGTCCGTGGGGCGGTTTACCGAAGCCGTCTATGATTATTTCATTTGACCCATGCCCGAGCGCTTCCAAGATAGACGAGCTTTGCGCGAAGAAGTGGGGAGCGGATATTTTCTATATGCCGCATACTTTTAATGACCTGACAGCCGAAAACAACGACCTGTGGAGCCACTGGGACGAAGCGACATCAGAGTTGAGACTATGCAGAGTTACGCAGGATCTTGAGCGCCTGGTGCAGTTTCTTGAGGACAGAACAGGCAAGGTTCTCGAAAGAGAAAGACTAAACGAGGTAATGAGGCTTTCCAACGAGCAGAACGAATGGTTCGCCAAGGCGAGGGACCTTATCGCGCGATCCCGCCCCGCTCCCGTATCGGTCGGCGAAACCCTAGGTGCGATAATGCAGGTTCAGTGGCACCGCGGCACACAGTGGGCGGTCGACATGGCCAAAATGTTTTATGAAGAGATCGAGGAGATGGTCAGGACCGGCAATGTGGCGGTACCGAACGAAAAAATACGCCTTATGTGGCTCGGCCGCGGTCTATGGTACAACTTGGCTTTCTATCAGTATTTTGAAGAGAAATACGGCGCGGCGTTCGTCTGGTCACAGTATCTGGCTATTGCGGCTGATAAGTATATCAGATACAAATACGAGGAAGATCCTCTCCGCGCTCTTGCTACACGCTTTAATTCCGGCGGCTTCGGCGGGGACTGGTACGTTAAAGAGTGCAGGAGCCACGGTATCGACGGCATAGTATATCTCATTTCCAACGACAACTGCATGAATAACGCTCAAAGCGCCGAGCTTGATATCATTAAGCTTGAACGCGCCGGTTATCCGGTACTTGTTCTCCATGCGGACGCCGCAAACGCCGAAACATGGAATCAGGATAAGATGACTCAGGCTGTGTCTGAATTTATCGAAAACCGCGTTATTCCTCTCCAGAAGGAAAAAGGCATAATCTGATAAATAACTTCGATTCTTTGGCGGCCTGGCAGAAAATTCTATAGTGAAAACAACTGCTGCCCAGGGTCCGGATGATCCCGGAGGATACCAGAGGGCAATCGGGTAGGAGGTCACCCATTAGTTGAGTGACCGACCTCTCCGTCGAGTAGCCAAGGGGAATCTCACCCCCAGGCTATCATGGAACCGTACGTGAACCTCTAGGTTCATACGGCTCCCCTATCATTTACCATACTTGCCCACAGAGGGCCCAATGTGCAAACATATTGGGCTCTCTTGCTTTCAGCTCCTTTAGCCATGCCTCTGCTCTGGACCGATGCTTCTGAAATCGTTTGTACTTACACATTACCCAAGGCAACTTATAATAAGGACAGAGGTTTCCAAACCCTCAAAAAAGGAGGTATCACCAATGAGCAAACCGCAGAATAACGGCAAAATCACTGCCTTATAAGAGCGCCTTTCCCATGACGATGAGCGATCTGGTGAGAGCGTATCAATCAAGAATCAAAAACGTATTTTAGAGGACTACGCCCGTATAAATGGCTTTCAGAATATACGCCATTTTACTGACGATGGGGTGCGAGGTACGATCTTTAAGCGTCCCGGACTTGACCTTTTGCTTGAAGAAATCCGGGCGGGGAATGTGGCAACAGTCATAATCAAGGATCAAAGCAGGATCGGTCGTGATGTTGTCGAACCGCTTTCATCAGCAGATCATGGTCTATGTTGTCGAACAACCCCTTTGTTAACGCATCTTTGAAATCGGAAATCATACTGGTCGATCGTCTTAACAATGAGAAAAGAAATACGCTGTCGTCATCTTATTACCTCCGCAGACAAATTATAATTTATCTTTCCATAAGGGTCTCATCCAGGAGAAAATCTATGATGCCCAAGACAAGGATTCCGTCTTCTGTCCTCCAGGGCTTTATGCGGTCCTTTACGACTATTATCTTTTTAAAGCTGTCGGAAATATGGTTTAGGGAACGGGATTCCTGTATAGTTTTTTCAGGCGAGGACAGGTTCAGGGCTGACTGAACATAGTATCTGTTCCCTCCGAGATTGCAAACGAAATCTACTTCTGTCTGAATTCTCTTGCTCCCTTCACGAATCTCGACAACGCCGACATCAACGTTATATCCTCGCATTACCAATTCGTTAAAAATGGCGTTCTCCATTAAATGGGATTCCTCTTGCTGCCTGAAATTCAGCCGTGCGTTTCTCAGTCCCAAATCAGCAAAATAATACTTTTGAGGGGTGTTGATATACTTTCTACCTTTTATATCATAGCGGAGAGCCTTTTTCACTATGAATGCGTCCTCCGCAAAGGAGAGATACGAAATAACAGTGTTCAGCGATAATTCCTTTTCTCCGTTGCTTTTAAAGGTTTCAAAGATTTTCTGCGGATTTGTCAGAGAGCCGACGGAAGAGGCAAGAATATTGACGAGGGTATCCATCACGTCCGAGCGCTTGATTCCGTGGCGTTCCGTAATATCGCGGAAATAAGTCTGTTCAAACAGATCCTTCAGATATGCCGCCTTTTCATTGTCACTCTTTTTGGACACGATGAGAGGCATGCCTCCGTAAGTAAGGTACTCATTCCACGCTTCAGTCTTATCAAGGCCTGCCACTGCATAGAATTCCGAAAACGAAAGTGGATTGACATGAATCTGCTCCCCGCGTCCTCTGAATTCGGTAATGATGTCTGACGAGAGAAACCTGGAGTTGCTTCCGGTTACATAGATATCTATGTTCGGCTCGTGGAGAAGACCGCATACAACAAATTCAAAACCTTCTACGAGCTGAATCTCATCCAGGATAAGATAATAAGGATCACTATCTATGATTAGAGACAGGATGTCCCTCTCGAGCAATTCAGCGTTTCCGTGATATTTCCTGTTGATAGCCCGGTCCAGTTCAAATTTTATAATATGATCGCTGGGCACACCTTCGGCCAGCAGATATTTCCGGTACAGGGGGTCCAGAAGATATGATTTACCACACCTGCGAATACCGGTTACCACCTTAACCATTCCGTCATCCTTCTTGTCAATCAACTGCTGCAGGTAATGTCTTCTTTCAATTTCCATCTTTCATGCCTCTCGTTGAATATTTTTTGTAAATGCGGCATTTTCCTTCAATAGCATTATATTGCATCCGCAAGTTTCAGTCAATGAATATTTATGCCGTTCGTGTCATTTTTCTTCAACAGCCACAACGGGTTACCAATGATTGGTTACTAATATATCCTTTTCATCTGTTTTGTTAATACTATGTGTAAGAAAACCCATGCGCGTACGCCACCTGTAAAACGTAGCATCCCCGCGGCTTTTCGGACTCGAATTCTCATATCCGTTATTTCCATCGGGACCACATCGAAACATGAAATTCAGCAAAGAGTGTCGTGTTTCTTTTTCCAACACCAGTATCGTAAATCCCAATCGAGAAATCATTATTATTAGTATACGGCGACTAAAGGTAAGGCCGATTAGGGATACTTTGAAACAAGAGAATTTTTAACCGGCAATCTTCAAGCGAAAAAGAACAAGCCATGGCAGCTACCAGGCCTATTGTCTTAAGGATCGGTCATCTATCCGATAATACCTATGCCCCCGGTTTTGTAAAAATCAGGATTCAACGCTGTTGTTGCGCAGCAGAAAATCACTGCCTGAAATCATTGAGGCGGAGATTACTTGAGATGCGCGCAGAAAGGAATTTCGAAGCTCCCGGTCACTCAGAGAACTTGCGGTTTTGTATTCGTCATAATAAGCCGCGAAATTGACAATGGGAATAATCGAAAAGAAGAACTCAAACAAAATCATATCATCCGAGAAAACGAGATCCCGGTCGACATCGGAGATTGTTTTATAAATCGGATTTTTTTCGCTGCCGCGCAAATAATCCGCGAATCGGAAGAGTGAATTTTGATGCTTTCCGTTTTTCAGCGGCTCCAGCATGAGGATACGGATGATATCCTTGTTTGCGATGACATAATCAAGCACCTGATCATAGAATTTGAAAAGATCCTCCATAAACTGATTAACGGCTTCGTCGTTTACAAAGTGCAAACGGTCGGGCCTGATATCGAGATAGCCGTTTTTTTCATATTCACTATGTTTTTTTATATGAAAACCAATGTAATCGAGACGGCGTTGTCAAACAGCGAGGCCAACATGGAGTCCAGGATGTCTTCCTTATTTTTAAAATAGTAATATATAAGCGCTTTGTTGACGTCCGCGGTTTTGGCTATGTCATCTACCCGTGTTGCGTCATAGCCCTTCTGAGAAAAAAGCCGTTTTGACGCGTTGATTATTCTTTCCTTTGCTTCAATTCCCGAAACATGCTCCAAATCTGTTATCCTCCATAACTAACCGGTTATTTAATAATTATAATATGCAGCCTGTTCCAATTTGTCAAAGAGCCGCTTAAACACTTCGGGGATAAGAATCAAGCCGGTCGTGCTGCTTCTTTTTAGGTCTTATGTAATTATTTCGTCAAGACTGACGGCAAATCGCTTTGCGTCACACTTCCGATGACAGGCAGGCCACAGTTGATACATCATGATGAAATGTTATGGAGTTTTCTATATTTGTTTACCTGAATTATCTGTTATAATACTTTCAACCGCTATACAGTAATCGGTTTATTTACGGCAGGATTTTGGGGAGGGTTCCGGACCATATGAAAAAAATACTTATTACCTTATTTTGTATTTCTCTTCTGCTGTGCAGTTTCGGCTGCGGCAGCAAACCGAAGTCTGCGCAAGAACAGCCGGAAAAGCTCGTCGTCGGCATGGAACTTGCGTATCCCCCTTTTGAAACCAAGGACGAGTCCGGCGAAGCCACAGGCATCAGCGCCGATTTCGCGCGGGCGCTGGGAGCATACCTCGGCCGTGAAGCGGTCATTGAAAACATCGCCTGGGACGGCTTGATTCCAGCTTTGCAGACCGGTATGGTCGACATGGTAATATCCTCAATGACAATCACCGAAAAGCGCCGGGAGATCATCGATTTCTCTGATCCTTATGCCTGCGCGCTGCTGGCTATTCTGGTCAATTCCGGGAGCAGCATCGAAAGTGCCGATGATCTGAATCGGGAGGGCGTCAAGGTCGCCGTAAAAACCGGCTCCACCGGGTATTTTTACGCGCAGGAGCATTGCCCCGACGCGCAGATTATTGCCCTGAGTGACGAAAGCGCGTGCGTTACTGAGGTTTCGCAGGGAAAGGCCGATGCCTTCATATACGACCAGCTTACCATATACCGCAACCGGCAGGCGCATCCGGATACGACCAAAGCCGTGTTTATCCCGTTCCAGGATGTAGAATACTGGGGCTGCGCCGTGGCGAAAGGCAACACCGAGCTGTGCGGACAGATCAATGAATTCATTAAAAAATACACCGACGATGGCGGCTGGGATGAGCTGACCGAAAAATACCTTTCCGAGGAAAAGCTGGCCTTTGATTCACTCGGTTTCAAATGGTTTTTTGACCTTAACGAATGAAAAACATGCTAAAACATCTGTTTTGCTCGAATCCGGGGAAAAAAGCGCATCCTGCCGCCGCGGCTTTAAACCTTCTGCTGGTGTGCGGGCTGCTGACCGCAATATTCTGGCTTTCCCTTGCCGCGATCAACGTCGCTTTTGATTTTTCCTTTGTTGTTACGTTCCGCACCCGGCTGTGGCGCGGCTTTATAGTAACGCTTGAACTGAGCGTTCTGAGCATGCTGATCAGCCTGGCAATCGGGGTACTCAGCGCGTTAGGGCAGGGATCGCGAATTCTGGCGATCCGGTATCTGTGCAACATCTATGTTAAGTTTATACGGGGAACGCCGCTGATAATGCAGATTTATCTCTTCTTCTACATAATCGGCACGGCCTGGGGAGTTACCAACAGGCTGCTTGCAGGAGCGTTGATTCTGTCGATTTTTGAAGGCGCGTATATCGCCGAGATTATCCGGGGCAGCATGCTTTCAATAGACGCTTCGCAGCTGGAGGCCGCAAGAGCCGTCGGTCTGACTCGTGTTCAAACGGCCCGATATATTATTGTTCCGCAGCTTGTGGCGCGTACGCTGCCCGCGCTTACAGGACAGTTTGCTTCCATTGTAAAGGATTCCTCCCTTCTGTCCATGATTTCGGTTATTGAGCTGACCCAGACCATGCGCGAAATAAGCGCAACCAATTTCAGACTGTTTGAATGTTATATATTCCTCGGACTGTTATACCTGTGTCTTACTTTGCCCATCACATTCGTGAGCAAAAGAATGGAAAGGCGTTTTGATTATGCGAGTTGAATTTCACAATCTATCCAAACGCTTTGACGACAACCGAACCGTCCTCGAACCTATGGATTTTACCGATGATATTCATACACTCGCTGTTATCGGTCCGTCCGGCGGCGGAAAATCCACATTGTTAAGAATCCTCGGCGGACTCATTACGCCGACTACCGGTGAAATACTGATGGATGGAGCGCCAATCAGCCGCGATGAAAGCGCGCTGCAGCGTTACCGTGCCAATCTCGGCTTTGTATTTCAGCAAAGCGGTCTTTTCAAGCATCTGAACGCGCTTGAAAACATCACACTCCCGCTTGAAAAAGTACACGGATATTCAAAAAAAGAAGCCATTGAGCGGGCGAGCGCGCTGCTTACGCGCTTCGGGCTGGAAAACGACGCTCAAAAACATCCCGCCGCGCTTTCGGGCGGGCAGCAGCAGCGAGTCGCCATTGCACGCGCTATAGCCGCAAAACCGAAACTGCTTCTCCTCGATGAGCCTACCTCGGCGCTCGACCCGGAATACACCACAGAGGTGCTTGATATAGTGGACGAGCTGAAAAATGAAGGACTGGACTTTATTATCGTAACTCACGAGATGGGATTTGCGCGCCACGCCTGCGAAAAGATCGTATTTTTGTGTGAAGGCAGACTTATGGAATACGGGGAAAGCGCCGAACTGTTCGGCAATCCGCAAACATCGCAGCTTAAAAACTTTCTCGGGAAACTTCTGGAATGGAACGTTTAACGGAAACGTCGAATCGGACTTTTTGGGCTATCATGCGGAAAGCCGCAGAATTTGCGTCATGAATCCAAACACATAGGAGAGTGGCATTAACGATGGATGAAAGAATTCAAATAGCCGGGCAGAAATGCGACGAGTATCGTGCCTGCGGATATCGGTGTTCGGAATCGCTGATACGAGGGTGTGCCGACGCGATGGGTATTAAACTGTCTGATGAAGTGCTCAGGGCAACCGGCGGGTTCAGCGGCGGTGGCGGCGGAGCTCACGAAGCATGCGGCCTTCTTGAGGCCGGAGTCGCGCTCATATCGCTGCTGTATGGACGATCCGACACGTCTGCGGACGATAACGGCTGCTACTATCTGATTAGAATTTACCACGAGAAATTCCGCCGCGTATTCGGAACGGTCAGGTGCGCAGAACTGCGGCCTGCGTACTATTACTTAAAAGGTTTTTATGATTGCGCGCCTAATTTTTCCAAAGCGGCAATGCTCCTGGCCGAAATCCTGGTGGATGCCGACAAGCTCATAAGGGAAATGCCTGATGCGGAACGCATTCCTCCGCATAACCCTAATGGGTTGAAAATAACCTGACATAGTTGTTGACCTTCTTATCTTCCGTTACGCCGCATGCATTTGCCGCTGTATCATCCGCGCAGCTGATTAACACGGACAGACAATGATCAGACAATAGCGCTGATCTGAGCCGGTAATACCTGACAAAAGGACGATGAATCTCACTTTCGAGACCCATCGTCCTTTTTTCCGGTTTTTTCCCGCCCCTGTTTTTTCTTTTGTTATCTGTCCCAGAGCTCGCTTTCCGCCATTCCCCAGCTTTCAAAAACACGGTTATAGAAGGGCGGTCGGGCAAAATCCTCTTTCATTCCCGGAATGTAGGAATTGACCGTTCTGCCTGTTTTCAGAAGGTCATCCACACCGCCGAAAAATTCTTCAAACTTTGGAGCGGGGATTGAGAAAATAATCTCATCGTCCCCTGTCAGGGCGCGCTCCGACTCTCCGGGGTCGGGCAGAGTTATGCGGTACTTCCCCTCCAAAATCGGAGGAATAACGGAGTAAATGCAGGATTCAAGTGGCAGAAAGCTGCTGTCAAGAAGCTCCCCCGTTCTGCCGAATATCCCCGTAAGCATAAGGCGAAGCTGAGCATTTGTCGTATAAGTCAAAATAAGTTCGGGCTCAAAATCGGCCTTTGTGAGAGGAGCGATAACAAGGGCATAGTATTTTCCCGCCGGAAGATGGGGCAGAGAGGCGACAAATTCTTCGGCCTTGTTCTTATCCTTAATTCCGATGGCGTTAACCTTTTCCTTAAAGGCAACACTTCCCGGAGAGCCGTCGCACATTCCGTAGCACATAAGCGGAGTCCAGCACCACTGATCCTCTTTTCGAAGGCAAATAATTTTATTCTGTCTGCGGGCATAGGCAAAAGCCTGACAAAGAGCTATGTGTTTGCCTCCCCAGTCTTTTTCGGGACACTGCGCCCCTTCCGGCACATCATCGGGTTTTTGCGCAAGCTTCAGCGCAACGGCAGGGTATCGCATCCTGAGAAGCTTATCGAGAGCCGCCTGGCGCTCGACATTTTTTCCAAATATGGCGTTAACCTCCCTCTTTGTTCTCGGATAAACTTATTCGATTATTTTGATGATTCGAATATAACTTACGGCAGCGGTATACTATGCATGTGCCCGCTTTCGCTTATATTATATAAAATACCGATAACATTTCAAGGAGATAATTCTATACGAATTTCTGCAAGGAATAAAGGAAGCGTATCTTTGCGGTCGGCATCGATTTCCATCCGCACATTAGAGGGAAATACTGCATATAAGTTTTATGATTATATGCAGTATTATTATATCATCCATTGTTATTCTGCATATAATCGCATATACTAGTATGCAGCAAGGAGACGATGAGATGAGGCGATTTGATTATGGTTTTCTGGACAACGGTTTGCTCTCAACGAATCTGATAGACCTGACCGGCAGTATCTATTCTCTGAAAACTTCCGGTGAGTTCAGAAAAACACAATTTAAAACTGTTTTTGCCGGGTTAGAGTTAATTGCCAAAATACAATCCGTGAAAGGTTCAAACGCTATTGAGGGAATTTATGCAAGCGATAAACGTATTTCGGAAATCGTAAAGGGCGGCAGCGCGCCTTTAAATCATGCCGAAGCCGAAATAGCCGGATATAGAGACGCTCTGAACCTGATCCATACGGAATATAGTAATAGCTCTTTTAGCGAGAGTAATATTTTATCTCTTCACGATGCAATGATGTCTCTATCCGGTGATGAGCTTGCGGGAAAATATAAACAGACCGATAATATTATTGTTGAAATTGATTCTGCCGGCAATCGGAGAGTTCGCTTCAGGCCGACTCCCGCGGCGGAGACAAAGCAGGCTATGCAGCAGCTTGAGCTGGCTTATCTCGTCGCATGCTCGAACTCCAATATCAGCAGGCTTCTTTTAATACCTTGCGTTATACTTGATTTTCTCTGTATTCATCCCTTCCGTGACGGAAACGGCAGAATGTCAAGGCTGCTTTCACTGCTGCTCTTATACCGGAACGGATTCGATGTCGGGAAATATATCTCTTTTGAAGAGCAAATTTATAAATATAAAGATCTCTACTATGAGTCGCTGCGGCGCTCTTCCATTGGATGGGACAGCAATCAGAACGATTATTTTCCCTTTATTCAAAACTTTCTTTTCATGCTTTATATGTGTTATAAAGAACTCGACAAACGCTTTGAGGTTGTATCCGGGAGAAGGGTTACAAAAACCGCCCGAATTGAGGCTGCCGTACTCGGCAGTCCGACTCCGTTATCAAAAGCCGATGTTTGCGCCATTCATCCGGATATCAGCCCCACAACGGTCGAAGCGGTCCTTGGTAAAATGGTAAAGAGCGGTCAGATAAAGAAAATCGGCAGTTCAAAGGCATCTCGTTATATAAGGAACGAATAGAAAAGCCCGTGCGTCAGCGCCTGTAAAAACATAGTATCCATTTCGATTTTCCATTTTAACTGCTAAGGAGTTGTGTTAATGTTTAAGCTCAATGAGAACGGGACAAAGGTTTCCACCGAGATTGTTGCCGGACTGACAACGTTTTTTGCGATGGCTTACATCGTTGTGGTCAACCCGACCATCCTGAACAAGGCCGGAATGGAATGGGGCGCCGTCTTTCTCGCGACCATAATCGCCTCGGTAATCGGTACGCTTGTAATGGGGCTTGTCGCAAACGTGCCGTACGCGCAGGCGCCGGGCATGGGGCTGAGCGCATTTTTCGTCTACACGGTCTGCTTCGCCCTGAAGTTCACCTGGCAGCAGGCGCTGTCCATGGTGTTCATCTGCGGCATCTTCAACATTATCATTACCGTGACGCGGGTGCGCAAGTCCGTTATCAAAGCCATCCCGCATAGCCTGCAGCTCGCCATTGGCGGCGGCATAGGCATCTTCATCGCCTACATCGGCATACTCAACGTCGGCCTGGTCAACTTTGCCGCCGGGGTTCCGTCTCTTTCGACGCTCAACCGGCCGACGCTTTGGCTGTTCCTGATCGGTCTGGTCATCATCATTGTTCTTGAGCTTTTGAAGGTTAAGGGCGCCATCCTCATCGGCATTGTCGCCGCCACGCTTATCGGCATACCGCTCGGTGAGACAACCACGGCGGAAACCGTCAGCTTCGGCGATGCGTGGGCGGCGCTGCCGACCACATTCGGCGCCATCTTCACGAAGGCCGGCCTTGGGTCCCTGTTCTCCGACGCGGCCAGGATTCCGCTGGTGCTCATAACGATCTTTTCCTTCAGTCTTTCCGACACGTTCGACACCATCGGAACATTCATCGGCACCGGCCGTAAGAGCGGCATTTTCAGCGCGGAGGATGAGGAGGCTATGGAAGCCGGAACGGGCTATAAATCCAAAATGGACAGGGCCCTGTTTGCGGATGCGACCGCCACGTCCATCGGTGCTGTTTTCGGCGCAACCAACACCACCACATATGTGGAGAGCGCGGCCGGCATCGGCGCGGGCGGGCGCACGGGCCTAACGAGCGTTGTCGTGGCCGTGTGCTTTGCGCTCAGTGCGTTCCTGTCGACATTTGTCAGTGCCATCCCATCGGCCGCAACGGCTCCGGCGCTCGTCGTCGTCGGCATTATGATGCTGTCCTCCTTCAGGGAGATCGAATGGACCAAATTAGAGGAAGCTATTCCGGCATTTTTCGCGGGCGTATTCATGGCACTGTGCTACAGCATTTCCTACGGCATAGCGGCGGGCTTCATCTTTTACTGCATCGCTAAAATCTGCAAAAAGCAGGTCAGGGACATCCACCCCATACTCTGGGTTGCCACGGGGCTGTTCATTCTCAACTTCATCCTGCTGGCCATGCTTGAATAAACGGGACGCGTCACTAAAGATTTAACTTCGTAATGATATTTTTGCAGAGAGTGGTGAGTCTATGAGAAGAAAAGACAGAGAAATAACAAATTTTGATGAAATCAAATCGATAATAGACGCGGCGATGATTCTCCATCTTGCTCTGTTTGATGAGCATTATCCGTATATTGTTCCTCTTCATTATGGCTGTGATTTCAGCGACGGAAAAATCGTGCTGTATATGCATTGCGCTAAAGAAGGTCATAAACTAAATCTGATAAAAGCCAACAGTTCTGTATGCGTTGAAATTGAAACCGATGTCGAACTGATTTCCGGCGGTCATATTCCATGCAATTACGGCTCGGCTTTTTCCTCCGTTGTTGCGAGGGGAACAATTAACATTCCAGTTAGTAGCGAAGAAAAAATACATGGACTTAAGCTGCTGATGAAACATCAAACGGGAAAAGATTTTGATATTAATGAGCAAATGGCAGATACGGTTGAGGTGCTTAAATTCGTTGCTGATTCATATTCCGCCAAATCGAGAGCGAATTCACGTACCGGTTAACTCAAATCCGTTATCTCCCCTAGTACCGGAAGCAAGCCTGTGAATCTGCGGATTCGCGGACTTTCGCTTTTTGCCGGATTTCTTCTGTTTTCACGATTTGGCGCATAAAATCGAAAAAAGATGCGGGTATCACTCCGACAAAGAGTGATATCCGCCCTTTTATGCTTTTATTAAACCAAATCAGCTATACGGTCGGCCGCCTTTTCATCGGCTTGTTTTACCTTAGCATGCCCGAGACGCTTACCTTCCGGCTTTTGTCAGCGTCGCTCCGGTTATCTTCTTTAAGAAATTCGGGCTTTTAGGCGGCCGGGCAAAGGGAACCGGGGCTTGCATAGTGCCGTAGCTTCCCATGCAGGTCATGCCGATGGTTTGCCCGTTTAGTGGCCCGGATACAAGAATCGCAAGGCGGTTGGTGTCAAATACGGGAACCGAACCGCCCGGTTTGCAGTCTTCAACGGATAAACCGGGCAGTTCACCGTTTTTTGCAACTTCCAGAATGCCTTCCTGTAATTCGCTGCCCAGTTCATCCCACGGGAACCTGTTGTAATTTCCGATATATCCGGCAAGGGACTCTCTGGTATAGCCTGCAGCGGCCAGCTCGCGCGCCTGCCCGGGGTAAAGAACCAGAAGGTAATTACGTTGGCTGATAAGCCTGAG
>Ga0209723_1001900_pt1 | contig 30149 bp, 26 predicted proteins | sample BiotimSIPDNA_2_FD_185750 | JGI IMG/M metagenome (GOLD analysis project Ga0209723, IMG submission 185750) | Anaerobic biogas reactor microbial communites from Washington, USA - Biogas_R2 time_0 SIP DNA (SPAdes) (version 2) | ecosystem: Engineered > Bioreactor > Anaerobic > Unclassified | place...
AAGCAGGTTGATTAATTACAACCTGAGGTGTTACTGCAGCACAGCTAATATTAGCTGCATCCCTAACTGTAACCTGGTAGGTGCCGGCAGGCAGATTTTCAAACACATAGCGGCCAGTACCGTTTGAGAGCCATGTGCTGCTACCGCTAAGAAGGAACTCATAATTTCCCGAAGGCAGACCTGTAGCTAGTACTGTAAATGAACCATCACTTTCTCCATAGCACACTACATTGATTATATCAGCAGTAGTTACTGCAATTGTATAACCAGCATTTATTGTAAAAGGTGACGAATTCCAAAAGCAACCTGTCGCATCCTCAATTCTTACAGTATAAGTGCCGGCCGGCAGACCTTCAAAAGTACCTGAAGCAGAATTAGTAATAGTAGTGCCACCCTGTTGTAATATATATACATATGGAGCAAGACCTCCGTATGCTGAGAAGCTGGCCTTACCGTCATTGCTTCCTGCACAGCCTTCGTGAGAGATACTTTCAAGAACACCTGTTACAACCTTTTCTGCTACTATTACACTGCCATCCATAATAGCATCACAACCAGAACCTATTCCAATCATCTCTGCACGTACTGTATAAACACCGGGAGTAGTGACTGGATTTGGGAAAGTACGGGCTATATTTCCAGGAAGTGCCCCATCAATAAATTGTACGGCAGGATCAACATCTACTCCATCCTTTTGCAAATAGTATCTTACCCCTGCCTGACTTCCCTCAAGTCCAATCACAACACCTGTGCTATCCTGACAATATAGACCACCATTAGGATCTACAGGTGTAACTCTTTGCTTAATTGGAGCAGGAAGTATCTCAAAGCTCTTGGTACGGGTAGATACACAACCATTGGGGTTAGTATAATGGTATGTGATCTGATATGCACTTGTTGGGGTAACCAATGACGGATCAAACAAAGCACGTCCGTTATTATCAGTACCGGAACCGTCAACCTCATTGTCAAGTGGGAAGTCAGCGGTAAACCAACCTGAACCGGTTACTGCACCACTACTGAAGCGACCTTCAAGAATAACCGGATCACTGTTTTGGCAGAAGACCAATGGATCAACAGCTCCAAAGTTTACATCCTGTACAGAATTAACCTTAACAGGCAGGACGGAATTAACCTGACATCCCCCTTCATCAACTGGAGAATTATATTGCAGATATATATTTATAGTAAGGTCGCTACCACCAATGGCAGGCACCCGGGAAGGATCAAAATAGATGGGCGTGTCGCCATCACGTACTGTGAAGGTTGAAGCGTATTCACGGGTAACTCCATCGGCTTGAAAACGAAACAAGGCATTTACCTCATCGGTGCTGAATGTATATTGTACACTCTTATCTGCCTTGTCGCCGCGGCTATAAACCGATCCTGAAACATGAAAGTCGCCAGCTTCGACCGGGAAAAGATCTGTCTCATTATGACAGAATTCAAATTTTGGAAGTAAAATCGCCACATCAGGTTCTACAACATCAACATCTATATAATAGGTCTCTGTGCAAAAACCATCAGATACAGTGCGTGTGATCCTGGGTGTACGAACACCTGCAAGGTCTGGGCGAAACACACTCGCCCCGACACCTGGCCCAGAATAATTAGAACCGGCTCCGGCTGCAGGCAAAAGAGTAACCGGTCCGTTGGTGATACAGTATACTCGTCGTCCATCAACTGTATCGAAGAGTGGATCAAGTTCATTCCTTACTGTTACTGTCTGCCTTATTTCGTTTTCACATTCATTGTCAGTACCAGTGCCAGAGGTATAAGAGTAGATTACTTCATACTCCCCAGGTCCCATTGCTTGCGGATTAAACAGATAAGGAATTGCTGCTGAAGGTGTAGTTGTTGCTACATGAACACCACCTTTCATTATTGCTAAGGTTCCACCTTCAGGCAGACCATACCAAGCCTGATCTGTATTGTTACTTTCGCAGTACTGTGCATGAACTCCCTCAAGAGAAAGGCTTACACCAACCTGAATATTGTAACTAACACTTGCATCACATCCACTGTCAGGATCACGATAGGTATAGGTTACAGTCCAAAGTCCATTACCTGCTACATCAGGATGGAAAATTGCATTACCTGCACCGCCATCAGTAATACTTCCTGCCGGGGCGTTTGTAGTAAACTCTCCAGAACCTGTAAGATTATTTGAATCTATAAACCATGAGCTCAGATGTATATTGCTTACTGCCTGACATGTCAATACCACTCCCGCAAAATCAGACCAAGAATCAGCGGGATTTAACCTATATCTTACCCTAAGATTACCAGTCTGATCATCAACAAAAGTTATTGCTCTGGAAGCCGTAGCCTTACAACCTGTTGTAGGATCAGTAAATGAATAGTAAAAGGTTACAGTTTCCCTATCATTAGCTCCTGCTTGAGTATCAATAAGATCAGGAATATTTATAGTAGCCGTAGCATTTGTAGCGTTAAACCAGGCAGGATCTATTGTAAAACCACCTACTGACCAGCTGGTTGTACCCAATTGTGGAGTGCCACCCAAGGTAATAGTCCCTGCATCCCTACAATAGTAGTTAGAAGCATTAATACCAACATTTGGAAGTTCATTCACCACCACTTCTCCGGTCATCATCCGCTCACAATCACCAGAAACAAAACTGGCGCCAACGGTGTAGGTACCTGGAGGGAATTTGTCCGCAAATACTATGGCTTCCCCCGTTCCCGTAACCTCTACTTCAGAAGCGTACAACAACCCATCCCGGTACAAACGATAAATGGCGCCATTCTGTGAAGTATTCAAACGAACCTCCACATCATCACCATCGCAATAATCTCCAGCCGCAACCGGAATATTATCGGGCTGAGCTACAATGGTCAGACTGGTAGGCATGGGCAGCATGCAGCCGCCATTGCTCACCTCCACCGTGTAGGTTCCGGCAACAGAGGTAGAGGCCAAATCAAGCATCCCTCCAGCAGCAGGGGCTTCAACAGAACTCACCACGGTGGCCCCCCTGAGTAAACGGTAGGTAAAACCGGGCTGAGAACTACTTAGCCTAATGGTATGTGGCCCGTTTACCGCACAGGCAGGAGTAGCGTCAGTTTGTAAGGTGTAAGTCGTGATGGGAGGCGCCTGCAGCGTAAAGCTGCCTATGTCAAGGGTACAGCCATCGCCATTTTTCGCCACTATGGTGTAAGTCCCAGCGTCCTGATTGACCGTAAACGAAAGGGGACCACCAGGACTGTTTTGAGTATACAAAGGGTCATTGGCAGCGTTATATATGGTGTACTGAACACCCGCTTCACTATTGGCTAAAGCAAGGGTAAATGGTGTACGGGCGCAGGCGGTTGAAGGAGAAAAAGTCTGAGCAGCCGGCACAACACCAATGCGCACGCCCTGATCAAGCGTTACTTCACAACCGTTGCGTGTAGCCCTAACCGTATAGTCTCCTGCAATTGTGACACCCGAAAAAGTCAAATCACCGCCGGTACTGGTAGTGACCAGGTCGGCTGGTGTAGCCCCCCTGAAAAGCTGATAACCGACACCAGCTTCACTGCCCTGAACGGTAATGGTGTGGGAATCCCCCTCGCAACCCGAACCGGTCAAAACCACATCCAAATCCTTGTTGGGCAAAGCGCTGATGACAAAGGGGCCGCCGTCCATTTGTACCACGCCAGAGCAACCGGTGGCTTCTACCGTGTAGGAACCTATGGCTGAAACTGGTTCAAAGAGGTGGCTCTCCCCATCAGAGGTACTCATCCACTCCTGAACCATCACGGCTCCGGAGCCATCGTTGTACATTAGGCGGTAAGTGACACCTACCTGAGAATTGCCCAGGCGAATATTGCTTATGGAGCTCCCTTCACAGGCAGAAGAACCAGTAACCGGCATTGGATTGGCAGCAATAGTCAATTCCACATTGGTAGGGGGCGAGGTGGCATAGCACAAGGGGTTGGAAGTCTCCTGCACCCGAAAAACAAACTCACCACCCTCCGATACCACCCGGGTATCGCTGACATTATAACCGTTGGAGTTAAGTGTTTTATTAACGCCATTACGTACCCAACGATAGTCGAGGTTCACAGGGGGATCGGGGTGGGTGGCGCTCCCGGTTAGATCAAGGGTTGCCCCCTCACAAAGAGGTTGTATGCCTACGGGATCTATAGCAGCATTGAGAGCATAGGCACCTACCCTTACGGGAGCAGAAGTAGCGACAAGAGTCCCTCCAAAACTGGTATAGGCACTTACAACATATTCTCCGTGTTGACTTGGAACGCTTAAATAGACACCGTAAAATTGCCCCCCTGAAGTACCTCCTTCCGGCAAAGACCATTCGTAATAGTAATTGGGGTCGTAAGGCAAAACCTCCAAGGTAAAGGTTCCGGTAGTTTGACAGACCGACCCGCCTCCGACCACCTGCAGGGTAAGATTTTTAGAAATCTCGATGGCATTGGTCATGGAGCGGCAGGTCTGCCCATCAACATTATGCGTTACTACGGAGTAAGCCGAATATATGGGTTCGTCATCAGCTGATTCAAAGCTCCAATTGGGGCTTGCCGATGCGATGGCATGCGTACTTCCGGTTTCAACATTACGATAATAATAGGCATAACTGGTAGCTCCGGTTGGGTCATCAACATTGAGCTCAACAGGATAATTTTCACCCACCCCCAACAAAACTGCATCAGTTACACCATCGTGCAAAAGAGTATAAGTATTGGCAGTAACAGGCGCACTAATACAGTAAGTATAGTTATCTCCATTATGTGTTCTGAAAACTACCTGATATGGATCGGAACCCGTTATTCCGCTTATAGTTGCAGTATGGGAAGTATTTGAAAATTCCAGTCCCCCGGTATTAACCCATCTGCCCTTATCGCGAAGTTCATTAGGGACACTCGGATTAAGGTCAAGCAATTGGGAGGAGTAAAGAATTCCACCTACACAGGCCCCGTTATAATTTATAGTATAATCTTTTGCCTGAACCGGAATGGTCAATGCAAAGCTTGAGATGAGTACAAGAATAACCAGCAGTAAAGATCTTGATCTCATATATCGTCGTATGTAGTTTCAAATAGTAATAAAGGAATATTATAACACCAGCATAGTTTATACGCAAGATGTACATAAATGTTCGGGAAAATCAGGGTTAAGATATGCAAAAATATCAGGTCAAGGTAGAAATCAGATAGTAAACAACTAAATACGAGCAAAAAATTCAATCAAATAATTTACAAAACTTCGTCACTCAAATAAATCCTTTCATCAAAACCCCTACTCTAACACCTTTTTCTTTATCGGCTATCCAACTTATATTTTGTAAGCACACATGCAGTTAACACTTACATATCAGGAAGATACATCCCTGGAATGCTTTCTTAAAATATTTATTAATAGAACGTTAACCTTTCCTTTGTTTTGCTCGTTTAAGCTTACAATTTGCAACCATTACAAACAAATATTTGTTATCTTTGGTCGTTTTAAAACACATTTAGGATCATGGACAAGAAAATGAAGGATTTTCTGGACAATGTACGTCTGAGAACACCGGGAGAGGATGAGTTTCATCAGGCAGTGCAGGAGTTTGTAGAATCAATATGGGATTTTTACATACAAAATCCCCAATACCAAAAGGCTGCTATCCTGGAACGGATGACAGAACCTGAAAGAAGCGTGATCTTCAGGGTACCCTGGGTCGACGATTCCGGGAAGGTACACGTCAATCGTGGATACCGAGTACAGTTCAATTCAGCGATAGGGCCTTACAAAGGAGGACTAAGATTCCACCCCAATGTGACTCTTAGCACTTTGAAATTTCTGGGTTTTGAGCAAACCTTCAAAAACAGTCTTACCTCCCTGCCTATGGGTGGTGGAAAAGGCGGTGCCGACTTCAATCCACGCGGAAAGTCCGACATGGAAATCATGCGTTTCTGCCAGTCATTTATGGCTGAGATGTTCCGTCACATTGGACCAGACACCGACATTCCCGCAGGTGATATAGGTGTAGGTCAACGAGAAGTAGGCTATTTGTTTGGCATGTACAAAAAACTCACAAACGAGTTTACCGGAGTACTTACAGGTAAAGGCAGGGAATACGGAGGCAGTCTGATTCGTCCTGAGGCTACCGGTTATGGAGCAATATACTTTATAAACGAAATTCTTGCCCGCCACAATGAAAGCATTACCGGCAAAACAATTGCTATATCTGGATTCGGTAACGTGGCATGGGGAACTGCTAAGAAGGCTGCTGAACTTGGTGCCAAAGTCCTTACAATTTCAGGACCCGATGGTTATGTATATGATCCTGATGGTATATCCGGTGAAAAAGTTGACTTTATGCTACAGCTCAGAGCTTCAAATATGGATACAGTGAAGCCTTTCGCTGAGAAATTCGGGGTTCAGTACTTCCCCGGCAAAAAGCCATGGGAGCAAAAGGTGGATATTGCAATTCCTTGTGCAATACAAAACGAACTTGATCTGGAAGACGCCAAAATGTTGGTAGCAAACGGATGTAAGCTGATAGCCGAAGCATCTAACATGGGTCTTACTACAGATGCAACAATCTATGCATTAAAACATATAATCTTTGCCCCGGGTAAGGCTGTTAATGCAGGAGGAGTATCTGTATCAGGCCTTGAAATGACCCAGAACAGCATGCGCATAGGGTGGACAAAGGAAGAGGTTGATGCCAAATTAAAGCAGATAATGACAAATATCCATGAGACCTGTGTAAAATTTGGTGAAGAACCGGACGGAGAAATAAACTACCAGAAAGGTGCTAACATCAGTGGTTTTGTAAAGGTTGCTGAAGCCATGCTTGCTCAGGGTATAGTGTAATAACCGCAAAATGATAGATACGCATTCTCATATTTATCTGGAACAATTTGATGAAGACAGAGAGCAGGTAATAACGAGAGCCCGTGCAAACGGGCTCTCGAAAATCCTGCTACCAAATATAGACAGCAGTTCTGTAGAAGCAATGTTGGCAGTTTCTGATACCCATCCCTTATACTGTTTACCCATGATGGGCCTACACCCCACTTCGGTAAAAGAAGATTATATAAAGGAACTCGAGATTGCAGAACAATGGTTTGAAAAAAGAAATTATATCGGTATTGGAGAAATAGGCATGGACCTGTACTGGGACAGCACCTTCAAAAAAGAGCAGGAAGATGCCCTAAGGGTTCAGTTGCGTTGGGCAGCCGAGATGCAGCTGCCTGTTTCCCTACATACCAGGTCAGCCTTTCCTGAAATATTCCAGGTTATAGAAAGGCATTATGACAGCCGACTCAAGGGAGTGTTTCACAGTTTTTCGGGCAGCATCGAAGACGCAAGAAAGGTATTGCAGCTACCTGATTTCTATCTGGGAATTAACGGAACAGTAACATACAAGAATAACACTCTGCCTGCGGTACTAGCTGAAACCGGTTACGACAGAATGGTACTCGAAACTGACGCCCCTTACCTTCCGCCCGTTCCATACAGAGGGAAAAGAAATGAACCCGCCTACCTACCCCATGTAAGAGATAAACTGGCAGATATATTTGGAGTATCATCCCAAACAATCGAGGAGGTGACAGACAAAAATGCTGCTCAATTATTTAGATTAACACCATAAGCAAAAAGGCAAATGGAACAAAGGTTGCTGATAATATATACAGGTGGAACAATTGGTATGGTAAAAGACCCGGAGACCGACTCACTGGTACCTTTCAATTTTGAGGACATCTATCACAGAGTACCCGAGTTGAAACGTTTCCCTTTTCATGTTGACAGTATCAGCTTTTCTCCCATTGTGGATTCGTCGATGATGACTCCAGAGATATGGATCAAACTTGCGACAATAATAGAAGAAAACTACCATAAATATGAGGGTTTCGTAATTCTACACGGAACCGATACTATGGCCTATACAGCCAGCGCCCTGAGCTTTTTATTGCACAATCTCAACAAACCGGTGATATTAACTGGAAGCCAATTGCCTATGGGCACCATCAGAACTGATGGAAAGGAAAACCTCCTTACTGCTCTTGAGATTGCATCGGCACAGAAAAACGGACAGGCGATAGTACCTGAAGTTTGTATTTACTTTCAGGACAAACTGTTTAGAGGCAATCGTACAACCAAGTACAATGCCGAGCATTTCCATCCTTTCCGTTCGGACAACTTCCCGCCCCTGGCGGAAGTTGGAATACATATTAAGTTCAACTATCCATTTATCAGATACAACACTGAAACCAGTCCCTTCTTTGTAAGCAAGAAGATGGACACCTCTATAGCACTTATAAAGATTTTCCCGGGAATGAGTCCCTGGGTACTCAACGCCCTTATTAATGCAGAAGGCATCAAGGCTGTAATCCTGGAAACCTATGGCCTTGGGAATGCACCTACACACAAATGGTTTATAGACGCACTAAAAAGTGGCATTAAGAAGGGTCTGATCTTCGTCAATGTAACTCAATGTCTTGCAGGTAGTGTAGAAATGTGGAGATATGAGACCGGTATCCACCTGTCCAACATTGGTGTAATAAGCGGTCATGACAGCACTACTGAAGCTGCCGTAACCAAGATGATGTATCTACTTGCAGCTTACGACAATCCGGAGGATATACGTGAGAATATGAGCAGGTCATTAAGGGGTGAAATATCTGTTTAGCTACTGGATTTTTCAGTCCTTTTTAGTATTTTTCGCATTAGATTTAGCACCCAATAGTATTTGTAACATAGCCTGAAAGCCCTGATAATTAATGTTTGAAGGAATATGTACAATATGTAAAGCACATCTAAGCAACATTATTTAACACATTGTTCAGATTCCCGAAATCAGAGAATTTTCAGAACATTCAGCTTATTTGTGAAGTAAAATATTTGTTTTTCGCAAATGATACATATACTTTTGTCTTCATTATTAATTTTTGTTTTAAGTGCTTTAATTTAGTATAATATTGAGTTAATAACAAACCTATCAAATCAAATTAAGAACAGATTATGAAAAAGCTTTTTGCATTTTTAGCAGTTTTCGGGATGCTAACATTTGGCGCATCGACACTTTATTCTCAAGAAGAATCTGTATCAGAAGAGGTAACCACTACCGAAGCTGCTGTAGAGGAAGCTGTTGAAGCAGCTCCGGTTGCTGTCAGCGAACCGGCCGCTGCTGATGAACAAGGCGGATTGCACAAGCAGTTGAAAATCAAATTCGTAGAAGGTGGCGTGCCGTGGATGATGCCTATTCTAATATTTCTTATATTAGGTTTGGCTATCTGTATTGAGAGAATTATTTACCTCAACCTTTCTGACATTAACTCAAAGAAGCTTCTTCAAAGAGTTGAGGCTGCACTTAACGAAGGTGGTATTGAAGCAGCAAAGGAAGTATGCCGCAATACACGTGGTCCAATTGCTTCAATTTTCTACCAAGGATTACTTCGTTGGGATGAAGGTATGGAAGTAGTAGAAAAATCAATTATTTCTTACGGTTCTGTTCAGATGAGCCTTCTAGAAAAAGGATTTACCTGGATTTCTCTTTTCATCGCTCTTGCTCCTTCAATGGGATTCCTTGGTACAGTTATCGGTATGATCCAAGCATTTGACCAAATCCAAATCATGGGTGATATTTCGCCTGCTGCAGTTGCTAGTGGTATTAAGGTCGCTTTGATTACAACCGTATTCGGTCTTATCGTAGCGATGATTCTACAAGTATTCTTCAACTACCTTATCAACAAGGTTGAAGGTATCGTAGGTGATATGGAAGATTCTTCTATCTCCCTGCTTGATATTCTTGTAAAATACAATGTAAAACACTAATCAGGACTGTTAGCGATGAAAATATCAAAAATAACAACATCAATCCTTTGGCTTCTCTTCGCAGTATCCATATTCCTGGTACTGCTGACCTTGATGGGTGGAGATGTTGAAGGAGCTACCCACAAGACTCCAGTATATTTGGATACCATTATGTTTTACACATATGGAATCCTGATATTCTGTGCAGCACTAGTGCTGGTACTTGAAATTATAAATATCATATCCTCACCAGCTAAGTCAATTAAATCGGTAATATCATTCCTGCTGATTTTGGTTGTAATCGCAATTGCTTACCTGAGTGCAGACGGAACACCTCTGAAGATCCCCGGCTACGAAGGAACAGACAACGTACCGTCAATGTTAAAGGTAACAGATACCGGAGTATTCACATTCTATGTACTTGGAATAGTAACAGTATTAGCAGTAATTGGATTTGAAATCAGGAGTGCTATTATAAAAAACAATAAGTAGTATGGCAAAAGGAAAAAGAAGGGTTAGCGAAATTAATGCTGCCTCAATGGCTGACATCGCCTTTTTGCTGCTCTGTTTCTTTATGATGGTTACTACCATGAATACTGATACGGGGTTGGGACGCATGCTTCCTCCCCCAGTACCGGAAAAAATAGATGATGATACACCCCCAATCAAGGAACGTAACGTTTTTGAAATTCTGATTAACTCACAGAACCAGATACTTGTTGAACGTGCACCAATGCAGCTCAAGGATCTTAAGGATGCAGCCAAGAATTTCATCCTGAATCCTATGAACGAAGCTCATCTTCCGGAAAAAGAAGCTAAAGAGCTTCCTGGTTTGGGCGTTGTCGTGGTTACACCCAGAGCAACTATCTCACTTCAAAACGACAGGGGGACACAGTATCAGACATATTTAGCGGTACAAAACGAGTTGCAGAAGGCTTATAACGAGCTTCGTAATGAATTTGCAAAAGCATATTTTGGTGCTCCCTATGATGATCTAACATCAGAAGAGCAGGATATTATCCGTAAGGAAGTTTATCCGCAAAGGATATCTGAAGCCGAACCACGTAACGTGAAAGGAGGAAAATAACTATGAGTAAGTTTAGGAAAAAAGAAAAGAGAGGGGTAGGAGGACTTAATACCTCATCTTTGCCCGACATCGTATTCATGCTACTGTTCTTCTTCATGGTAAGTACTTCCATGCGTGACGTTGAACTTAAGGTGAGGGTTCGCAATCCTGAGGCTTCAGAAGTTACCAAACTTGAAAAGAAATCATTGGTAACCTATATTTATGTTGGTGTGCCTCAAAGCTCTTTTCAATCAAAATTTGGTACTGAGCCCCGCTTGCAACTTAATGACCAGTTTGCTTCTGTAGACGATATTCAAAGCTATATCGTTCAGGAGCGCGAATCTATGAGTGAAAACGATCGTCCATTGATGACCGTATCCATTAAGGCAGACTATGATTGTCCCATGGGTATTATCACTGATGTAAAACAGGCTCTGCGTAAAGCACAAGCGCTGAAAATCAGCTACTCGGCCAGAAAAGGTGATTATATAGCTAATAACTAAGGCCTATAGTCTAGGTATAAAACAAAGAGGGTGCCTCACATGAGGTGCCCTCTTTATTTTTTCCCGTTTAAGCTGCTCGGTTATATTCTGCTATGACTTGGTAAGGTTAATCCTTCTCCACAGATTACCTATCCCTATTCTATCAGACAATAAAGTAAAATATCTGAGACTAATTATCTTATTCAGAATCGGTATCCCCTGACTTCTCCAGTCTTCTTGCAGCCAAATAATACAACACTATTGCAAGAATATAGTAAACCAAGGCCTGAAGCAAGAGTTCGGCAATATCCGCTTTAATATGTTGGAAATCTGCACCCATAGTCCTAACTCTAATCCAAGCTGTAACCATAGTTCGCGTAGGGAAAATACGCCCTATTGTATCCAACCATCCAGGAATGGCAGAAACCGGCCAGGAAAGACCTGTAAGGAACATTATCACAGGGGACAGGAATACAACAAAGAGAATCGAATGCTCCCGCTTCTCAAAAAAGGTTGACAATGCAATTCCCAGAAAGATAACTGCTACAAGGAAAGGAAGCGCCAGAGCAATTGCTGGGAAAAAACCTCCGAGATTAGGCAACTTATACCAGTGATAGACCCACACCTGAGTGATAATCAGATTCACAATATAAACCAGCAAATATGCAAAAGCCTTTCCACAAACTATAGGAACTACTCCTCCCCTGGTTAGAGATCTCGGGATGGCAAACCTTGCACGACCGGCTTCCCTCTCCGTTCCTCCAAGCAAACCGATTCCAATCAACAAAGTCTGTTGCAGCAACACAATCAGTAAACCAGGCAAAACAAAGGTATTATAGCCTCCTTGTGGATTATACAGAGTGACTGTTTTTATACTTACTGGATCACGCATTGCCATTGCCTCATCAACTGTCTTACCTCTGGCCATATAGCGCTTAATCTCCACCCCTGCACCAAAGGTCCCAGAGGACTTCATAGCTGCGGAAAGTGTCTGCTTATACATAAGGAAGTATCCTGCATCACAATATACACTCAACACACTTTGCCCACCCTTCATCATGGCCTTTTCCAGACCTTCCGGAATCAGGAATACACCATGAACTTCGCCACTGTAAAACAAAGCTTCAGCTTCAGCCATTGAAGCTGGTCTACTTGCCACATGCAAATCAGCAGTAGCATCTATCATCCTTGACAGGGTTCTGGAAGTAGCCGTTCTGTCAAGGTCAACTACTGCAACCTTAAGATCACGCAATACTTCATTCTTGTATGCTATCCCATAAATAATCGGATAAATAATCAAGGCAAGAAAGAGTATTAGCAATGCTCCCGGATCCTTAATAATAGCCGTAAACTCCCTTTGGAAGGTCTGGCCTGTAAGAATTAGTCCGCTCTTTATATAATTCTTCATTTTACATTCTTTGTCTCAAATCCCGTACGATCAGATTCTGTTATAAAACCTGGGCTCTGTCAACAAATATTTCAATCTTGGGAATAACAGAATGCCAATCAGGATAAAGGTTAAAAGCCCCAGGAATGGACCACTTGCATTTGATAAAGGTTCATTACGCAAGCTCTGCCCAAGAAACACCTTCATCCAATGGTAATATGGAAAGATGTTGGCTGCTATCTTAGCCAACATTGGCATTCCTGCTATCGGAAATGTAAGGCCCGAATAAGAGAATGCTATCATTGAATAACCACTTGCCAGAGAAAGGGATAACCTCGTATTTGCAGTAACTGCAAGCAGAAATACAGCTACCATCTGGTAAGCTAATATCATAAAAAGCTCTGCTGCCATAATTGCTGCCCATGATCCCTTGATTGGAAATCCAAGGTGCTGTACCAGTATAAAGTGCATCACTGCTACATTGACGCACATAAGCAAGGTATAGGGAGCCAGCTTTCCTCCCAGAGCTACCCACATAGATCCTCCGGCAGTTTTAATCCATTCACCGGCGGTACCCTCCCTCAATTCAATACCTATTACATAAACAGCTCCCAACAATGTAAATACAGTAATAAGCAGAGGCATTAAGGTTGATGAAAGAAAGTATGAGTAGTTGATATATGGATTAAACAACTCATGAGTATCTAGGCGCAAAGGATAGACCTGCTGAAGTGCTTGTTCCTGAGCCATGCCACCCTTCATAGCAACCTGCAATTTGACACCAGTAGAGTATGTTGAGACCGCTTTGATAACAGCACTTTGAATCAGTCCCCCATTAAGCACATTTGAATTGTTTACATACATAACAAGTTCAGAGCCCTCACCTTTAAGCACTGACTTACTGAAATCATATGGAATGTACAAAACGGCATATACCTGCCCCTTTAGCATAGCTTCATTGCCATCATGCAATGAAGCAGGGCGACTGGATACACTAACCGAGCGGGTAGCATCAATCATTCTGATTACCTGGTGGGACATCTGGCTATCATCAAGATCCACCACAGCCAATGGGAGGTCAGATGGATTTCCGGCCAGGAAAATATTCATAACCAGAAAGAATGAGAGCAGTGGACCGGCCAACGCGATGAACAGATAAACCCTGTTGCCCGAGAACCGTACAAATTCCCTGTTAAGGACATTCCACCAGTCATGAACCCACTGCGGAAACCTAAGATTTCTCATTTATCTACTCCTTTTTTGCCTTGTCTGCAATAGCATCCCAATTAACCAACACACTCATGCCCGGTCGTAATCCTTCGATCTTAGCTACGGGACGTGCATGAACTTCAAAGGTTTTCTTATCAAAATCACCCGAGGACTTGGTAGCATTCCATGTTGCATAGTCCCCCTGGACACTGATATATGTTACCTCAAATAACTGCTTCTCTCCTCCTAGTGCCGGTATGCGACCTTCAAAGCGTGTTCCCTTGCGGATTGGAGAAAGCAAATCCTCACGAATATTGAAAACTATCCATATATCATCAAGGTCAACCAGTGTAACAACCGGGAAACCCGCAGGAGTAAGCTCACCAACCTCCGACATAATATTTGCTATCTCTCCTGCAATTGGAGCGTAGGCTCGTGTTTCCTCAAGATATGAAGCCACTTCAGCTACGACACCTTCTGCCTGCTTTACAAGCGCACCGGCAGCTTCTTTGTCTTCAATACGAGCCCCACCTTCAGCCTTCTCCCATATAGCCTTGGCAGCCTCTGCAGTTTGTTCTGCAACTTTAAGTTGCATCTCAGTTTCATCCAACTTTTGAGCAGGTACCACACCATTGTCATACAGGTTTTTTACCCTTGTGTAGCTCTTTCTGGCAAACTCAAGAGCAGCAGATGCTTTTTGATAGTTGTTGTAAGCAGCACGGATATCCTCTTCCTGAGCACCTGTTTTTGCTTTCTTATGCTGAGCTTCGGCAGCTGTTTTTACAGCTTCAGCCTGACTCATCTTGGCATCCACTTCTGGACTTGAGATTGAATAAAGAAAGTCACCCTTGTTTACACTCTGTCCGCGATATACGGCCATGGAGTCAATACGTCCGGTTAGTTTCAAAGAAACCTTCATCTGTCTGGCTTCGGCTTCACCCTGAAGTTCTACAGGAACTTCACGAACTAGCAACCATGTTGTGTAGATAAGAAATATCAGCAGGGCTGATGCAATAGCTCCTGCAATTATTGCACTCTTCTGTTTCATTGCTTTTCAGTTAATTTCGTATAAGGATACTTTACTTTACTCCTGTATTCATATAGGTATTGAAATATTCCGGGATACCTGCAAGTTCTAAAAGCCGTGCCAGAGTAAGATCATAATTGTACTTAGCCTGAAGTTGCTCAACTCTGACCTTGGCAACAGCCAGCGATGCATCTGTTACATCTGTACTTGATGCCAATCCTTCACTAAAGGCATTCAGACGAACTCTGTAATATTCATCAGCAAACTCAGCAGCAGTCTTAAGCTCATGTAGTTGCTCAACTGCCATATAGAGTTCCTGATGATACTTTTCAATCCCCATCTCAATGTCTCTGACAGCTTTATTTTTTGCCTGTTCAACCTGATCTTCAAGTAATCTGGCAGCTTTATACTTGTGACGAGCTGAAGTGCCTCCAAGTATTTTCCAGCTTAGAGTAATACCTGCTACATAGTCAGACACCTGTGGTGATAGGTCATAATCAGCAATATTGTACAATCCAAAGGCTGCTACTGTAGGCATTAAATCTGATCGCTCAGCCTTTGCAGCCTGCCCGGCCAGTCCCTGCTTTGCATATACCTGTCTCAACAAAGGATTGTTTTGCACAGATTGTAATTTGAAAAATTCAGCAGGTTCGACACTTTCATTGTAAAACAGAGGAGTAACCGGTAGATAACTGATTCCAGTACTGTCGGCAAGCGTATTGGCAAGAGCCTTGTTCAACAAATCAACCTGCCTTGCAGCTTTCCTGTATTCTCTTTCAGCCTCCGCGTGATATACCTGCGCATGAAGCAGTTCAGCCCTTGCAAGCATTCCTTCATCGAAAAGTTTTTGGGCATCGGCAAGGTGCTCCTCCATAGCTTTCAGCACATCCAGTCTAACATTGGCTGCTTCAATAGCCAGAGACAAACCAAAATACCTCTCCACTAACTCTGACAACAAAGCAGCTGTCTTTTCCCTTTCCATTTCAACAGCCTCATCCAGTCGTATCCTTGCAGCATTATTGGCAGCATTAATCTTCCCTCCGGTAAACAGAGGCCAGGTGACGCCTGCCGAAACAGTACCAAATTGTTGTTTCTGAATCAACTTGTCCCACTCAGCACCCTGCACCTTTACTAGCCCCTCTGCAAGTTGCCCCCTGACAGCTTCAGTTGAAATATTGTCGGGCAATACAGGCATCATCCCAGAAGTATTAGGATCAGGGTTGGGTACTCCACTGAAATTACCATACTGTGACAATGCACTATACAATGGCGTGATCGCATCCCTCACCCCTGTCATGTCAATACTTATGTCATCCGACAGGATGACATAACTTGCATTCAGCGAGACCTGCGGAAGCCTTAAAGTGCGGTTTGCCTTAATTTCAGCTTCAGCCTGACGTCTATGAAGCACTGCCTGCCTTATACTTTCGTTATTGGACAAAGCCGTTTCCACTGCTTCAACAAATGTAAGAGTATGCTTAGCTTCCTGTGCTAAAATACCACACAGTGCCTGTAAAAAAACAACCGATACAATTACTCTTTTCATATATTTAACCTGTTATTGCATTTAACCTCTAAGTGCACTCATACAAAGGGCTACAACCTTCTTTTCATCCTCCGGGCCAAGCAAAGTGGAGTTAAAGTGCTGCTTAAATCTGATATTAATGAATCCAATAGGATAGATTACTGTCATTAGAAATATCTCTTCCTCAGAGAAAGCATCTGACATCTCTCCGGTCTCTATTCCAATTCTGAGCAACTTTGTGCAAAGCTCCCTTATCCTGCTTATTTGCTCAGGCAGTATTGAAAAGCGATACTCATTAATCAATTTGTATAGAAACCTGATATGATCAGGACTGCTCTCAGCAAGGCAGAAAAAATAGTGAACCACAGATTCCACAACCTCTCTGATAGTTGTGCATGAAACCATGACTAGCTCCAGCTGGCCAGCCAGATCCCGTATCTTCTCATCAAGCATATCGGAAACCAGCTGCTCCTTACCTGAGTAGTAGCGGTAAAGATACCCCACCGCAACATCTGCTTTTGAAGCTATTGAGGATATGGTTGCCTCCCCATAACCATTCTCTGCAATCAAAGCTATGGCTGCCTCCTTTATCCTCATCAGCTTACTCTCATCTGCCAGTTTTGCCATCGTTTAGAATTAGTTAAGTACATAATGAATGAACATTCATTCATACAAAGATAAAAAGGATATAGACAGCATATTCAGATTTAACCTTTTTTATACAGGCAAAGAAATTACACAAAACAATATTATGAAAAACCAGACCCTAAAGGCAAGATAAAAGGGGTAGCAATCAGGAAGATTTGCTTATTTTGCAAAAAGGGAGTAACAAACATCGATACACAACTAGCTAAACACGCGATAAATTCTTTTAACACGTAAAGAGATGTCACTTGAAACCAAATATCACAACGAAAAGACCCAGTTTGAAGACACAGCCTTCGAACGTCTGATGCAGAAAAGAATTCACAAGGTACTGCTTATATGTAGTTCTTATGATGCCTTTATGCTTGAAGAAGACGGTCGTATTGACGAGCAGATCTTCAACGAATATGTGGCGCTTAACCTGCGCCACCCTCCCATGTTTATTCAGGTATCATCTGCTGAGGCTGCATTTAGAGCAATAGAGGAAAACCAGATAGACCTGGTGATAACTATGCTTAGCGTGGGTGGCATGGACCCCTTTTCTCTTTCCAAGGTCATCAAGGAAAGTCACCCGGATATTCCAATCGTTGTACTCACACCCTTCTCTCGCGAAGTATCACTTAAACTCAGCAAAGAAGATACAAGTGCCATTGACTACATTTTCTGCTGGCTTGGAAATGCTGACCTTTTGCTTGCCATCATCAAGGTTATTGAGGACGGGATGAATGCACCCACTGACGTATCAGAGATTGGTGTTCAGTCCATATTACTTGTAGAAGACTCCGTGCGCTTTTACTCTTCCTACCTGCCATTGATATACAAGACCCTCTTTCAGCAATCCCGTAAGTTTATGACCGAAGGTCTAAATGAACACCAGAGGATGATGCGAATGAGGGGCCGGCCAAAGATCCTTCTTGCCCGTACTTACGAAGAGGCTGTGGAGTTATACAACAAGTACAGCAACAACATCCTTGGTATTATATCCGACGTTTCTTTCAACCGCAAAGGCACAAAAGACTCAACAGCTGGCATTCGCCTGGCACGCAGGGTAAAGAAAGAGAACCCCTTTATGCCATTCCTGCTACAGTCCTCAGATCTCAAATTTATGGCTGTCGCCAAAGAAATTAAGGTGGGCTTTATTCACAAGCATTCTAAACTGTTGTTACAGGAACTTAGAGATTTTCTTACCACATATTTAGCTTTTGGGGACTTCGTATTTATAGATCCGGATACTGGTGAAGAAATAGCCAGGGTAAGCAACCTGCAGGAACTCCAGGAGAATCTGCTAAAAATACCAAACAAGTCCCTGCTCTATCACTTCAAACGCGATCATATATCCAAATGGCTTACAGCCCGTGCTTTGTTTTCAATAGCCTCGGTTATCAAAGAGATCAAAGTCACTGCCGACACAGAGATTGAGCAGCTGAAATGTGAACTTTACAACATTATAGCTCACTTCCGTATGTACAAAGGACGGGGTGTAATAGCAACTTTTGACGAAAACACTTATGATGAGTATGTCAACTTCTCGCGTATCGGAGAGGGATCCCTTGGAGGTAAAGCCCGTGGCCTGGCATTCCTTAGCACTCTTATTAAGAAATACCCGGTATTCAAAAGCTTTGATGATGTAATCATAACAATACCCAGAACCGTAGTTCTGGGTGTAGATATTTTCGAAAACTTTATGGAGAGTAACAATCTCTACCCCCTGGGCTTATCAGATGCCAGTGATGAAGAGATTCTAAGACAGTTTGTTGCAGCTCCACTTCCCGAAGACCTGTACACAAAGCTTGAGAAATTCTGCAATGTTATCAAAAAGCCTATTGCCGTACGCTCATCAAGTATGCTCGAGGATAGCCACCATCAACCCTTCGCAGGTATCTATTCAACATACATGGTACCATATACAAGTGATGCCCACCGTATGGCATCACAGCTGGGCGATGCTATCAAGTGTGTCTATGCTTCAGTGTACTTCAAGTCTGGTAAAGCTTATATGTCTAGCACCCTCAACCTGATAGACGAGGAGCGAATGGGTATAGTGTTACAGGAAATAGTTGGTCAGGCTCACGAAAACCGCTTCTATCCAACATTTTCGGGTGTTGGACGATCATCAAACTTCTACCCTATTCCGCCTGAAAAATCTGAGGAAGGTATAGTGAATGTAGCTCTTGGACTTGGAAAATATATTGTTGAAGGTGGAGTATCGCTTCGTTTTTCACCCGAATACCCAACCAAAGTAATGCAGCTTTCCAATCCTGATATGATGCTTAGGGAAACACAGAAATGCTTTTATGCTTTGGACCTTGATATAAACAGCTTTACACCTTCAGTTGATGATGGTATCAATATAAGGACCCTTGACCTCAGGCAGGCCCTGGCTGACGGCTCACTTAAATGGATAGGTTCGATGTTTGATTTGCAAAATCAGGTTGTCCGTGACGGAACCTTTTTTGAAGGTTACCCGATAGTCACCTTTGCAAGTATTCTGAAGTATGATGCCTTCCCACTTGCAAATATTATGAAGGAAATACTAAAGGTCGGTCAGATAGAAATGAACCAGCCAGTTGAGATAGAATTTGCCGTCGATTTACAAACGCCTCCGGGTAGTCCTTCAGTTTTTTATCTGCTTCAGATCAGGCCCATTGTTGACAGTCGTGTTTCACTTGGTCCCAACATCAAGGTAAAGGACTCCGAGAAAGCCTTTATTTATAGTGAGGCGGCACTTGGGAATGGGATTATTTCAGATATCAAAGACATAGTTTATATCAAGACTGAGAATTTCAAGCCATCTAATAATCCTAAGATTGTAACTGAAATAGAAAAGCTAAATGATCTCCTTCAGGCTGAAAACAAACCGTATCTCCTAATCGGTCCAGGACGATGGGGCTCACAGGATCCATGGCTGGGTGTTCCAGTAAAATGGGGACAAATTGCCGGAACCAGAGCCATTGTTGAGATAGGTCTAGAAAACTATTCGGTGGATCCAAGTCAGGGAACTCATTTCTTCCAGAATCTGACTTCGCTCAGGGTGGCCTACCTGTATATCAACATGCATCTCAACAAGGGCAAGCTCAATTTCCAATGGCTCGACTCTTTGGAGGCGAGACATGAAACTGAGCATATACGACATGTGGACACAAAAGAACCGCTTCTCCTTCAGATCGATGGACGAGATGGAAAAGCGGTTATGTATTATCCCGGGGAGCAATAAGGCTCCCCGTATTTTACCTCCCGACTATTTTCTTAAGTACCCAGGCACTAAAGGTATTTTGTTATGCACAAAAATCCTCTACCTCTACTCAAAATCCTAAGAACCTGCTTTTAAAACAGTCTGTAGCTCAGAGAAAACATCAAAGCCCTGGTTTTGCGGTCAATTCCGCTTTTGCTTGAAATATCATTCAATCCCCATTCATAACGGGCATCCAAGCCAAAGCGCATAACCTCTACACCAGCACCAAGCTGGAGATTCCAGTTTGCACTCTTCATCTTTCCGGAATCAAAATTAAGCTCATCAACGCTAACCTTCTCATCTGCACGGATAGAAAGAGCAGGACCTGCCAGGCCGTAAATATTAACAACATCGAGATCCAAAATATTGAGTTTCACAAGTACCGGTATATCCCAGCTATAATAGTTGAGGGTTTCGGAAATCTCTGAGTCATACTCAACTTTACCACTCTTCTTTGAGTAATATACTTCAGGGCGCAGGGAGATATTGCCGGCAAGAGGAAATGAAGTCCATGCACCGAGAATATATCCGCTCTTAAAATCATTCTTTACATTCTGATATGTCTCATTGTTTAGCTTCACACCATTGGAAGTATCGAAGCTGGATGAGTTGAAACCGGCCTTTACGCCAAGTTGAAAACCGTCACCGGCATATAGCATGCTGGCAGATAGTATTAGAGCAAAGCATGAAACAAGTATCTTTTTTTTATTCTGGTTAGTAATACTGAATTATCCTATCAAATCAAATGCAAATCAGTGAAGGCGTGAGCCAATGATATTGAAGAACTCCTCTCTTGTAGCAATGCTATTCAGGAAGGCACCAGTAAAATCAGAAGTTGTAGTTACCGAATGCTGTTTCTGAACACCCCTCATCTGCATACATGTGTGATGAGCCTCAATAACAACAGCAACACCGAGCGGATTAAGGGTATCCTGAATACAGTTCTTTATCTGGGTCGTAAGTCTTTCCTGAACCTGCAGGCGGCGTGCATAAGCTTCTACGACACGGGCAATCTTACTAAGTCCGGTGATATGGTGACGAGGTATATAAGCTACGTGTGCCTTACCAAAAAAGGGTAACATATGGTGCTCACAAATTGAATAAAGCTCAATGTCCTTTACGACAACCATTTGCTGGTAGTCTTCACGAAACATAGCCGAACGAACAATCTCTTCAGGGTTCATATTATAGCCCTGGGTGAGGAACTGCATAGCCTTGGCAACCCTCAAAGGAGTTTTCTCAAGCCCTTCCCTTGTAATGTCTTCACCAAGCTGTTCCAGGATCTCACTATAGTTCTTTGCAAGCTTTCCGGTTATCTCATCATCATATTGTTCGATTTTTTTGTAGCCCCTGCCACCATTCAAAGAAATTTCCATAGTATCAAAATTTTGTTACGGAACCAGTTCCATGGTTCCTGAGAGTTTCCTCTAAGTAAAACAAATAACAGACCAAAGGGTTAATGGCCTTTCTATGCGGAATAAACAACAAAGATAAATCAAAACTCAATAAGGGGTACAAATTTATTGTCCCGGCTGGCAAATACAGAAAAGAAAGCCGGCAAAACTGAAGTTTTGCCGGCCAACCCATCAATAACAGTAATCTAATTAGGAACAATATGTTATTATCAACCTTTCAAACGAGCTGCAACTTCATTCCAGTTCACTACATTCCAGAATGCTGAAATGTAGTCTGGACGACGGTTCTGATATTTCAGATAATAAGCGTGTTCCCATACGTCTAGTGCAAGAATAGGAGTACCCTTAACATCTGCGATATCCATAAGCGGATTGTCCTGATTTGGTGTAGATGTAATTACAAGTTTGCCATCTGCCTGTTTTACAAGCCAGGCCCAACCAGAACCGAAACGAGTAGCTGCAGCCTTTGCAAATTCTTCCTTGAAAGCATCAAATGAACCAAAGTTCTTTTCAATAGCTGCAAGAAGGTCTCCACTTGGTTTGCCGCCACCGTTTGGACCAATTACTTTCCAGAACAGGTTATGGTTGTAGTAACCACCACCATTATTACGTATTGCAACACTAAGCTTTGAGATTCCAGCCAACAGTTCTTCAATGCTCTTGCCTGCATTTGGAGTTCCTTCCAATGCTGCATTTAGGTTATTTGTATATGCAGCATGGTGCTTAGTATGGTGTATTTCCATTGTCAATGCATCGATATTGGGCTCCAATGCATTGTATGCATAATCCAGTTTAGGTAATTCGAATGCCATTTTTTCTTATTTTTTAGTTCAACATTATCTACAATACACGAAAAAATCCTTATTTCGACCTTTCCTACATATTAAACAGGGTTGATAGAAAAAGGTTCAAGCATCCACAAATTTTTGACTAATTTTTCATACTAAAAAGATGAACAAAGAAATTCTAAGGCTTGCCATTCCGAATGTACTGACCAACATCACCATACCCCTGCTGGGTATGGTGGATGTGTATCTGATGGGGCATCTTGAGTCGATACACTATCTTGGTGGTGTTGCGCTTGGCAGTGCGCTGTTCAATTTACTCTACTGGGCCTTTGCCTTTCTGAGAATGAGCATCAGCGGACTGGCTGCACAGAGCTATGGTCGCGTTGACAATGAAGAAATGGCTATCGTCATGCAGCGTGGTGCATTAATTGCAGCAGCCGGTTCGCTATTGCTGATTACATTCCAAATGCCCCTGGCTGATTTAGGACTCAGCATCCTGGAAGGAAGTCCGGAAGTCAAGGATCAGGCAAGACGTTACTTTGCCATCAGGATATGGGATGCTCCAGCCTCAATAATGTTGTTTGTATTCTACGGTTGGTACCTGGGGATGCAAAACTCTGTGTATCCAATGGTAATTGCACTTACAGTAAACATCGTCAATATAATACTAAGTTTTGTTTTGGTTCGTCTCTTTGGAATGGACGTTGATGGAGTAGCCCTTGGATCAGTATTGGCACAGTATGTAGGCTTGATACTGGCTCTGATATTGTTCTTTAAAAAGTACAGATGGATTATCCCCTACTTCACCCGCAAGCTCTCCATCTTGCTTACTAATATGAGCAACTTCTTAAGTGTAAGCACCAATATATTTATCCGGACCCTTTTCGTAATTCTGGTCTTTACATTCTTTACATCTAAGTCAGCTGGCATTGGGGACATAACACTTGCAGCAAACAGTGTGTTGCTACAGTATATGCTGCTGTTTTCATACTTCCTCGACGGTTATGGATATGCAGCCGAGGCCCTTATTGGTAAATTGTTCGGAGCGCGTAATAGGCAGAAGCTCTCCTATTCAGTTCATATGTTGCTAAGATGGGGATTGGGCTTTGCAATAGTTTTCTCAGCGGCCTACCTGATATTGGGTGAAACATTACTAAGTCTTTTCACCCGGCAGACAGAAATAATCGAAACCGGAAAACAATACCTGCTATGGGTAGTGATGATGCCGTTAGTGAGTTTTCTGACCTATATCTTCGACGGGGTCTTTATAGGCATTGGAGGATCAGTACAGATGCGAAGGTCGGTTGTCATTGCCGCAGTGTTCTTTTTTTTCCTGCCTTTTTACATACTGTTCCCCTACCTTGGTAATCATGCCATGTGGCTAAGTATGTTTCTCTTTATGGTAGTCCGCTCACTGTACCTTACCATCAGTTACCCACGGATTATTAAAAGAGAGTTCCCGCATCATAGATAGCGTGACATTAAAGCAAGTCCTGAGTTCACACTGAAAAGATCAGCATAGAACCCTTAATCAACATCAGGAACTATGCAAGGACTGGAAATCATAAGGACAACAATTTCTAGTAATACACTTTTAACCGACAAAGCTGTGTCATGCAAAAAAGGCGCCCCGCTGCAGCGGGACGCCCTTCTTATTTATATCCTCTTCGGATGGTTTTTTTGTAAATTGCGTTATTTAATCGCAATCATACGTGCAGGTTTTGGTTTTACTTCCTCACGTTTGTGAAGAGTTACATTCAGTATACCATCTTTGTAGACCGCATCAATCTTAGAATCATCTATTTGAGTGCTTGGTACAGAGAATGAACGACTGAAACTTGAGTAGTTGAACTCCTTACGGCAGTATCCCTTACCATTTTCTTCGTTCTTTTCTTCCTTTTCACTTGAGATGGTCAATACTCCGTTGTGATACTCAACTTTGAAGTCATCTTTTGAGAATCCAGGGGCAGCCACCTCAATTGCATATTCATCATCAGTTTCACGAACATTTACAGCTGGTATGCTGCGATAGCCTGACAATACAGGTGAAGTGAAGAAATCACCACCAAAGAAATCATCAAAGATGTTGATCAGGTCAGGCACGTTTCTGGTTGTTCTTCTCATTAACATAGCTTTGTCCTCCATTTATTTAGTTAGACTTTTAATCATCTTTTATTTTCTGATAGGAGAATAGCAAAGCATATACCATACTAGATATCAGGTCATTATGGCATATAAACAAGACTTTTTATGTCATTTTGGCGGCAAAATATTAAGAACTACTGCCATATTTTCAGCCACATTGCACACAAGAATATGCAAGCTGCTGTACTACTGTTTATAACATAACAAAAGCCTCTCCAGGCGCCAGGTACTAACAAAAACAGCCTTTCCTCAGAAAGGCTGTGCTGTCTACAATTAAATTATTAATCGATACTGACTTACATTTCAGATATATAAGCTTATAATAGCAGGTGGAATCAGGCTTCTCCAAAATTTTATTTCTGGTCTTCTATAGCAAATCCGACCTTTTTCAGGTCATCCCAGAAGCCGGGATAGGACTTGGAAACAACTGAGGGATCTTCAATAACAAAGGGTTTGTCCATCTTAAGAGCAGCAGGGGCAAAGGCCATTGCCATACGATGATCCTTATATGTCGCTACAGAGATCTTGTCCAAAGCTTCGCCCTTCTTGCCGCTCCATTCAATACAGTCAACATTGTTTGTCTCTATCAGGAATCCAAACTTACCAAGTTCATTCACAAGGGCATTGATTCTGTCGGTCTCCTTAATCTTGAGGGTATGCAGTCCACTTAGTTTGAAAGGCACTCCCAGAAAAGCACAAGTCACTGCAAAGGTCTGTGCCAAATCTGGCTGATCAGTAAAATCATATTTGAACGAAGACATTATTTCACCGATATTAAGCAGTTCTAATCCCCTGCTTGAATGTTTGGATTTAACCCCAAGACCTTCAAATAGGCGCGCCACTTCTGAGTCACCTTGCCAACTGTAACGATTAAGTCCTTTCAAAATCACAGTCGTCCCCTTAGGAGCAAAGGCTACTACTTCAAACCAGTAAGATGCTGCACTCCAGTCGGCCTCTACCCTTGTTTCAACAGGCTTATACTCGGCATTTGGAACCTTTATAGTATTTCCCTTCCATTCACACTTTACACCGAAGGCTTCCATCTGCTTAAGAGTCATATGAATATAAGGACGCGAAGTAATATCTCCTGTCAAAGTAAGACTGAGTCCCTCCATCATATATGGAGCAATCATCAATAGGGCCGATACATACTGACTACTTACATTTCCCGGAAGCTCAAGTTCCCCACCCTTTAAAGCACTGCCATATATCCTCAATGGAGGATAACCTTCCTTATCCAGATACTCAATCCTGGCTCCAAGCCTATTTAATGCCTCAACAAGCACATGAATAGGACGCTGCTTCATTCTCTCACTGCCGGTGATAGTCCACTCGCCAACAATCTTGGCAAGGTAGGCGGTAAGAAACCTCATTGTTGTCCCGGCAGCACCGACGTCAAAGTGATTGGTCGATGAATTGAGAGCTCCGAGCATAGCCCTTGTATCGTCACTGTCGGACAGATTCTTTATTGGATAGGGACTATAAGCGAGAGCATTTAGTATAAGCAGTCGGTTGCTTATGCTCTTGGATGCCGGAAGTTCTATTTCAGTCTTTAGGACTTCCTTCAATGGTAGTATATGTATTGACTGTGTCATAATTCATCTTAATCAACCGGACGCAACTCAATTTGTCAGCCAACTGTCTGCGCCCTTATGTATTTCATCTGCCTTTCTACAAACAACAACATAACATTCTACTGTACATGGTCTGCCTTAGATGTAGCTTTGCCTGTAAAACTCAAGTGCTTCAATAACCTCTTCCCTTTCGCAATGGGTATCAATTGCAATATCTCCAGGCTCACGGAGCAGTGTAAAATTTATACGCCCGCTTGAATTCTTTTTATCGTGAGTCATTGCATCATAGAGGTAGGTATAATCACCCTTACTTATCTCAAATCTACCGAAGATCTTGTAGATATACTCACTTAGCAGTCGCAGTAGCTCCTCAGAAAATCCGAGCTTCTTCCATGCAAGGTAAAGTTCTACTACTATACCGTAGGCTACGGCATAACCATGCAGAACCGGTTTGCCGCGTTTAAGCGCAAGGCTCTCAATGGCATGTCCTGCAGTATGTCCAAGATTCAATGCCTTTCGGATTCCCTTTTCATAAGGGTCATCACTCACTATATCATCCTTGATCCTGATTGACTCAGCAACCAGACCGGCAAGTATGGCCATGTCAGGATTTAATATATCAAAGGCAATTGTTCGATTAAGCAGATCCCCCTTCACAAGCAGGGCATGCTTAATCATCTCGGCAAAACCCGATTTCAGGTTGGGACCATCCAGACTCCTGAGCAGTGAAGTATCAACAAGCACATACTTAGCCTGCTTGAAGGAACCTATCTCATTCTTATAACCCTTGAAGTTGATACCTGTTTTGCCTCCAACCGATGCATCAACCTGTGCAAGTAAGGTTGTAGGTATATTTATAAAGTCTATCCCACGCTTGAAAGTTGCAGCAGCAAATCCGCCCAAATCACAAGGCATACCGCCTCCCAGATTTACAAGCAGTGAATGACGGGTTGCACCTCCTTCCACCAATGCCGCCCATACATATATAAGGGCATCGGTATCCTTGGCATCGTCACCAGGGGCAATTTCTATTACCCTATTTCTGTCAATGCCTGGCACATCCTCAATAAGGGGAAAACAAAGACGTCTGGTGGTGCCATCGGTCAGCACAAAGACCTTTTCATCTTTGTATGGCTTTATCATCTCCGCCAGATCAGACCTAAGGTCATCGGCAAGGTAAACATCGGTTTCACAGGTATTGAGTGACTGCATAGCTTCAATTTCTTTCAAATTATGACAAAAGTAAGCTTTTATGCCAATGCGAAAAACCCCAAAGCAAAAATATAAGGCCAACCCGGACCGTGTCTCTGCCGGCCTACACAGAAGGGTACTGCCGGGCCTCGAAGCCCGGCAGAACAGCAAACTGACGGGACGTTTGCTTTTTAGCTCTTTATTTTGTTTTTTGCAATACAAATAAAAAGCAATGAATAATAAAAAGACCGCTTCTACTTTTATCAGAATCTTCGGAATCAGTTGGCTTGCTTCACTTGCCATTCTGGTCTATACCTTCCTGAGCCGTACTGCAGTTTCTCAGAACTTTCAGATACTAATGCTGGTAGTAGTGGTACTGCTTCCTGTAATATTTGCAAAAGGTGGTTTCTATTATATTGAGATCGAAAATTCAAAGGGAAATCTCCTTATCAGATATTTCAACCTATTCCCGATAGGACGAAAGTATAAGGCACTACAGATTCCATTGGAAAGGTATAGCCATTACGAGATAAAAGGATCAATGGGAGTACTCTTTAGCTTCCTTTACGTGTATGAAGATACCGTAAGAGGATTGGCACGCTATCAGCCAATCGGACTGACTGCTCTAAGAAGTGAGGAGAAAGAAAACTTAAGAAACATACTAGATCAAATTAAAAAAACAAATAAGTAACACTCAAATCCTATAACCCAAACCATGCTTGTTCATCAGTTAGCCCTTACCATGATCAATGGAGTGGGGCCGAAACTGGCACGACTCCTGATAGATCACCTGGGTTCCGTCGAGGAGGTCTTTTCACCAAAGGCTCCCTTCGAAAAGGTACCAGGTATAGGAGAAGTGATGGCCTCCAGACTCCGCAATATGGACACCAGGCCCCTACTAAAAAGAGCTGAGAAGGAGATAGAGTTTATTTACCGCCACGACATCACAGCCCTTTTTATCGATGACCCTGAATACCCTTCGCGACTGGCCAACTGCGAAGATGCTCCATTGCTAATATTTATTAAAGGTAAGGCAGACCTTGAATCCCCCAAGGCACTCAGCATCGTAGGTACACGCAGGGCAAGCGACTACGGCAAGTACCTGTGCGAAAAACTTGTAAAAGATATTGCCGAAAGGCATCCCGGCACTCTTATTATCAGTGGACTCGCATACGGTATCGACATCTGTGCACACAGGGCTGCACTGAAATACGGCCTGCCCACAGTCGCAGTTCTCGCTCACGGTCTTGACAGAATCTACCCACCATCCCACAGAAGTACTGCAACAAAGATTTGTGAGCAGGGTGCTCTTGTAACTGAGTTTATGACCGACACAAATCCTGACAAACCAAACTTTGTAAGAAGAAACAGGATTGCTGCAGGACTTTGTGATGCTGTGATAGTTGTGGAATCTGCCGAAAAAGGTGGAGCTTTGATAACAGCCGGCCTCGCAGCAGGATATTCAAGAGATGTGCTTGCCTTTCCCGGAAGGGTCGGTGACGAATTGTCGGCTGGTTGCAATCGACTTATCAAAGCAAACAAGGCTGCTCTAATTGAGACAATTGATGACCTGGAATATGCACTGGGCTGGGAAAGTCCAACAAACTTCAACAGAGCTACACAAGGTTATCTCTTTGCTACACCTGACACTCCGGAGGAAAAGCAAATAATGGATTTACTGCATGAAGAAAAGGAGATGAATCTCAACCTTATATCAACTGCGACCGGCATTCCTATTCCCAGGCTATCGGCAATCCTGTTAGAGATGGAGTTTAAAGGTCTGATTAAGTCTATGCCGGGAGGTATGTACAGAATGCTTTGAAACGAAGTCCTGTTGTTGATACCCTCCCCTGTTGTTCAGCTAAACGAAAGTCTGCATTGCTAGTTCTTCCAGGTTATTCCAAGTGGTGAAATTGTCCAGGCCACTGCCCGGAGGCAATGGCTATTATTTGATCTCCCCGATTTTTATTCCCTGCAGGTGGAAAGATTTTAATACCTTTGACCCTTGAAATTCAAAACAGATATTAGTTCAGGCTCATGAAAATCAGACTGCTGATATTGACCTTACTGATAGGCACCAGTATATGCCACGCCGGGGGCAAGCGCATTATTTCTCTTGCGTCATCACTGACAAAGAGCATCTATTATCTGGAAGCTCAGGATCAGTTAGTGGGCAGAACTTCTTATTGCTTTGTCGCAGACAAGGACAACAAAGAAGTTGTAGCCAGTGCTGTTACTGTCAATATTGAAAAGGTCCTTAGTCTTAAACCCGATCTGGTTATCGCAACTGGGATAACCGATCCGGAGACTATTGAGTTGATTCGCAAGGCTGGTATAAAAACCGAGATATTTCAGACTCCGCGCAACTTCAGTGAAGTATGCAGTCAGTTCCGACGTCTTGCTTCTCTCTGTGGCAGCGAGAAACTTGCCGATTCCATTATAAAGGAAAGTCAAAAAACCCTCGACGACATTAAAGCATATTACAAGGGTAAGACCCCAAGGAAAGTCTTCTTTCAAATCGGAGCAAATCCGCTGTTTACCGCTATCGAAAATACCTTTATGGACGACTACATCACCCTTGCAGGTGGGACCAATATAGCAGCCGGCCTAAAAAAAGGGACAGTAAACCGCGAATGGGTACTAATGAAAAATCCAGATGTAATAATCATAGTAACCATGGGACTAGTCGGGGATGATGAGATG
>Ga0209723_1001902_pt1 | contig 30093 bp, 18 predicted proteins | sample BiotimSIPDNA_2_FD_185750 | JGI IMG/M metagenome (GOLD analysis project Ga0209723, IMG submission 185750) | Anaerobic biogas reactor microbial communites from Washington, USA - Biogas_R2 time_0 SIP DNA (SPAdes) (version 2) | ecosystem: Engineered > Bioreactor > Anaerobic > Unclassified | place...
ACTTCACTGGCGGTGAACTCCTGTTTTCCATTGTTCCCATTGGGGACACTTTTTCTTACACTGGAAAGCATCGAGTTTCACCGCCTTTTGTCAAGATCACATCAATGGATTTGTGCAACTGACGGGTCTAGTCTGTTGCCGAGGCCCCGATCAGCACGATCCAATCTGAGTCCTTGCGTGACAGAGTCCAGAGAAACGCCCCCCACCATTCATGGCCATCATCGAAGTGGCTCGAACAGTCAGTTGACCATGACCAAATTGTCAACTTGCTTCGGTCGGCGCCGCCAAGTACGTGATTGTTGATCATGCAAAAAAGACTGCCATTGCCAGCCACGCCGCCATTGAGGCCGTGAGACGGATGAAAAAATGCTGTCTTGTAGCCATCGACGTTTGGAATGCTCCACGAGGTGTCGGTCATCTGCTTCCGTTCTACGTCGTCATTCCCCCAGAACTCGCCGAAGGAAATCTGATTTCCGCGCAGTTTGGCAATATCCCATTTGTAGTCCAACATCCGGGAGAATGGGCTTTCGTCGTCGATCGATTCTACGAATTCTCGCGCTGCCGTCGCGCGAGCATCAAGGAATTGCCGCGCGGCTTCTCGATGCGATTCATCACAACAGTCTTGGGGGCTTGGATCGTAGAATGCGAATTCGAGGACTCCCCCGCGTTGGTCGAACGCGTCGAGCAAGATCGCCAGATCAGCAGGTGTTTCAATCTCGATCATGGCTCTCAAACATGCGAACTTGGTTATAGGAACTTCCTGCCTGTCACCTGTAGGCCGTGATTATGCGGCCTAACTCGCAGGCAGCCAGTCGTCGCAAGTCGACTTGTAGCTCGTGATTGCTTCCTCGCCACGCCTCTTCCTGCGTGATAGGGAACCCCCGCCGCCCCCCTTACCTCCGTTTCCTCCGATCACTCCTGTTCAAAATCACTCGCCGTTCACGCATGACTCCCGGTGGTCAGTCAGCCTCACTCGCCCAACCCATGATTCGCCGGCCACCCCCCATACCGCCCCGGCTCCCTGTAAACAATCACGTTCTCCTTCGTCGCCGGCTGCAGCGTCTCCGCCTCGGCCTGCGCGGGAGTATCCTTGGCAAGGTCGAGTTTGGCGTCGTCGGCCGCTTCAGTCGGTGCACTGACACAGCACGCAACCACAAGCAATAGAGAACGGCGGACTGCAGAATAATGCATAGTTGAAGCACCTCGGATGGACGTTGACGAAACGACGCTGCCTGCCACTGCAGCTCAACATTCAACGCAGTTCCTCGCGGCGAAGGTCCGGAGACCTCTGCCATTCCATTCTAACCGCAACGCGGTTCAACACCAAAGCCCAGGGTCAGCGGCGCAGCCGCGCCACCCTGGGAAAGAACCGTTCCTCCACACGAACCGCAACGCGGTTCAACACCAAAGCCCAGGGTCAGCGGCGCAGCCGCGCCACCCTGGGAAAGAACCGTTCCTCCACACGAACCGCAACGCGGTTCAACACCAAAGCCCAGGGTCAGCGGCGCAGCCGCGCCACCCTGGGTCCCAGACTCCCGCCAGCCTGAACGCCAACGGCGTTCTACAATGGCAGCAACACGTCGGACGCAAGCCGATGGCAAGGGCACAGGTGCTTCAATCGCCAATCCACACAACTTGTTCGACCGATGCCACCTCGCCGTCCCTCCCCACTACTCAGTCGCAATCAATAGAGTGAGAGCATCAGCACGGCTTGTCTTCACGGCAAGGCCCGTTCGCATGATGACCAGTATACGGCAAACCCAACCGCTTCAGCAATTCGTGCCCGATGACCACTCCCTGCCTCGAAACGACAAACATCTCCGCCACGCGGGCGAACCTCCCCTGACCATTGCCACCCGCCTCACACGCCCATGTCCTCAACCAAGATCGCCATCCCCGACCCCTGCCCCCCCCCCAACAGAACCGATTTCCCAAAATGTTCAATTTCCCTATTGAACAAATAGTGTAAATATGTATACTGTACGCATGACCATATCCCAGCCCCCCCTCTCAGGAGAACTGCCATGCCCAAAACCACCACCCCTCGCCAACAAAACGCGCCGGAACCCGACCCCCTCCTCCCCCCCTGGCTCCAGAACGACTACTTCTTCAACCACCTCCCGGAACAACACCAGCAGGCCATCCGCCAGATCATCCGCCCACTCTACCAGCGCTTCGTCCTGCAACCCACCGACCATCTCGAAAGTGCCACCGGAAGCAGCGTCATCTTTCTGCTCTGGACCGAGCTCATCAAGCAGGCCGAAATCGCGGTCGGCCCCTACAGCCACTCCTACGACGGCTCCATCGAGCAGCTCAGTCGCCGCATACTCATGAACGACCTCTTCCTCATCCTCGGCCCCAAATCCCAGATGTCCGCCCTCCTCATTCGACTCCGCCAGCTCAAACCCGACCCCCAAGACGCCGATCCCCCCTCCTGTTTCCCCTTCCCGCCCCTCACCCACGATATCGGCAATCTCGCTCCCCCGTTGACCAACAACCCCGTCGCCTGAACCCTGAACCCTGAACCCCGAACCCTTCCCATGCTCCCCCTCGACTTCATCCGCCAAAACGCCCAAATCTTCGCCCGCGCCGGTTCCGTCGTTGCCGGCTACCGTAACCGCGGCGCCGTCCGCTACGGACCCTACTATCGCGTCGCCTACCGCGTCGCCGGCCGCCAGTGTTCGATCTACCTCGGTCGCTGCCGCAAACTCGCCGACCGCGCCCGCCGGCTCCTCGCCCGCCTCCAGCAGCCCCGCAATCACCGCCGCCTGTGCCGAAAGGCCGACCGCCAGCGCCGCGCCGCCTTCCGCCAGGTCATCCGCGGTTGGCAAGCCACAATCCGCTCCTTCGGCCTCGACCTCCGCGGCTGCGAAATCCGCGGCTGGCGCGCACTCGGCATCCCACGCTTCGACAAGACAACCCCGCTCAACGCCCTCCAAAAAGCTGCCGCGGCCTTACTCCGCCGACCGCTCCCAGCCCTCGATATTGGCAAAACGCCCTTCCTGTTGACCAACACCGCCCAGCCCTGGGCCGCTGAAACTGGGTACTGGCTCCGCAACATCTTGCAGCCTTACGGCACCGCACATACTACCGGTTGCGGTGCCTGTCACCCTCTTTCAACAGCCCCGCCTCACGCCTGAGGCCCTACATCAACAACCGCAACACCTCCCCCACCAACACCCCCAAAAATGTCCCGATCGCATAACCCCAGATCCCCACCAGCAATCCCGGCAGCACCAGCCGGTCCCAACCTTTCGCAATCGCCATCGCGGCCGCCGACGGTGCGCCGCCCAGGGTCGCGTTGACGCACAATAACAGCTCTTCCAGATTCAGCCCCAGCAGCTTGCCCAACGACAGCGTCACGACCAGGTTCACCACGGCGATCGCCAGGCAGAAGGCGAACATCACGGGCACGTTGAAGATCACCTCGGCCAGGTCGGCCGGCAGACCGATGACGAAAAAGAACGTGTAGAGCAGATAGGCCCCCAACTCCTCGGCCCCGCCGACCTTCTCGATCTGTCTATGGAAGATGGTCGCCGCGGCAACCGAAAGAAACGTGATCAATACATACGGGTTGCCCGCAACTGCAAGAACCAGCGACGGCAAGGCCAGCCAGGAGATCAAGCCGGCCAGCTTGTGCGAAACCGTGGCGATCACCACGGCAAAGGCCAGACACTTGGCAACGTCGAGCAGTGAGATCGGCTTGGGCCGCCAGTGCTGGGCCGCCGACGACTCGTTGTTCCCGCCCGCCGCCTCCAACGTGTGAGGGTGGGGAAACCGCCGCAGAAAGAACCGCATGCCCGCCAGCACCAGCAGGATCGCGAACATACCCGCCATAATAAAATTGTCGGCCACCAGCAGCGGATTGGTAAGATTCTCGCTCACGTCGAACGACGCCTTCACCGCGAAGAAGTTGACGCTCCCGCCCGTGTAGCTGGCCGTCATGATCCCCGTCACCTCGGGCAACTGCTCGAACGAGCCGCGAAAGGCAAACGCCGCCACAAACGCCCCCACGATCGTCCCCAGCGCGCTCACATGAAACGCCAGAAACGTCGTCCCCGTCGTCCGAATGATCCGCCGCACGTCGGCCCGCATCAAGAGCAGCGGAATCGCCACCGGCACCAGGTAGTCGCCCACCACTTTGTAGGTCGGCGACTGCGTCGGCGTGATCTTCAGATTCGACAGAATCATCGCCGCCGCCAACGCCAGCACCGGCCCGCTCACCTTGGCGGCCCACTGGTAAGTCTGCTCCAGGTAGATGGCGATCACCACCCCCGACACGATCAGCGCCCACAGCGTCCAAGTGTCGTCCGGCGCGATGAGCGGCGGCTGGTCGCGAAAATCTTGGAGCAAGTTGGCGATAGGTGGCATCAAGCGATTCCGAATCGTGCGAGGTTGCCGACCCTATGCATTCATGTTCCCTGCTGCCACAGAAAGGAGCATTCGCCGAATGCCTCAGTCGCGAACCACCGGGCGGATCACGATGTTCCGATAGTCCACGCTCGTATGGTCTCCCTGCAGATAGATCGGGCCGGGCCGGAATTCGTCGGACCACAGAGCGCCGCCCGTGCAACCCAAGAGCGGCTGGTTGTCGATCGTCTTCTTGCCGTTGAGCACCACCGTCACGTGGCGATCGACCAGCGTCATGTCGAGCGTCTGCCACTCGCCGGCCGGTTTCTCGGCCGCGACGGTGGGCGTGATCCGGCTGTAGACGGCGCCCATGTTGTGCGGATCGAGTTCTCGCCCGTACGTGTCGGAGACCTGCACCTCGTAGATACCGCGCAGGTAGACGCCGCTGTTTCCCCCCTCCGGCACCCGCACTTCCAGCGTGAGATTGAAATCCTCAAACTCGGTCTCGGTGCGGATGTTCGTGTAGGAGATGTGCTTGCCCGGTTCCTGCGGCGCGTCGTTCACCATGATCCCGTCGCGCACGCTCCAACCGTTTGGGGCCGACGGGTTCATGATCGTCCAGCCGCCCAGGTCCTTGCCGTTGAAGAGTGTGATCGGCTCGCTGAACTTCACCTTGCTGAGATCGGGGGCAGCCGGGAGAGGCGGGATGCGTTTGCCGGTGAACGTGGCATTTCCCACGACCTTGCCGTCGGCCCGCGTCCGCTCCGTGCTCAGGGCCATCGCGTCGCCGTCCAGCGTCGCCTTGATCGTCTCCGTTTCCCGGATCACCTCCGACGTACCTCGGCGATTCCTCTCAAAGACTCGTGTAACAATCAGCGCGTCGCCCTCCACGCTGACCGACGACACCGGCACAACGCTCCCTCCGCCCCACAGAATGCTGCCCGAAAGCTTCCCGTGATCGTCCTCGATCCCCAACCACCCCGCCCCGCCCCCGGGGATGGTCAGTGCCCAATGGCCGACAAACGGATTCTCCGCGGCAACCGCCCCACCAGAAGTGGTGCTCTGAAGAACAAACCCGACAGCAAGACACAACGCCGAACAGACAGCCGATCTCATAGCGATTTCCTCATTCCTGGTTTCTGGTGTACGGACATCTCGAATCCCCACATCGCCGCCCGCCGCCGGTCTCTTTCGCGATACCCATGCACATCTGGGGTCCTACAAACAACAATTCTCCGCGATTCTACTCAGCCCAGGTTCCCTTTGCCACTTCCCTTTGCCACTTCCCTTTGCCTTCCCAAGGTCTGTTCGTTTCGGTTCGCCTGCCAACTGGCTTTGCAGCACAGGATTCCTCACAGGGCGAGCACAGAGCATCAGGCGCTCAAGAATGTCCTTGCACCCCACCTTTGAGGGGAACAACGCCCGACCGAGTTGGAAAAAATATAGAATATTTCCTGTTTTCTTTGTCAGGATTGGCCACTCAGCGGCCTATAGGAATACAGGAAAGTGTGCACACGCGCACGTGACGAGAGGCAAAACCTGGGACATCCGAAGGGTACTAAGAATGAGGATCTGGTCTGGGCTTCTTGCAGTCGTGGCCTCCTTCTGGGTGGGCTCGTCCGCGTCGGCGGCCACAATCACAACGGACAGCTTTGGCGTGGGAGAGAGTCAATTCAGCATTGAATTCGTAACGATCTCCGGCGCAACCAACCCCACTCGCGGTCACGGCATTGTTGACCACGACTATCGCATCGGGGTGTTCGAAATCACCAACGTCCAGTTCAGCAAGTTTGCCCACAACACCCCCTTCTTCAGTGGCGACAGCATTCCAGCCAACAGGGTCAGTTGGTACGAAGCGGCACAGTTTGTCAACTGGCTCAACACGAGTACTGGCCACCATGTAGCCTACAACTTCACCAGTGACGGAGAATTCAGTCTCTGGAGCGATTCCGAAGCCGCCGGTGGAACAAACCTCTATCGCCACAAGGATGCCTGCTACTACCTCCCGACAGGGGACGAGTGGGTCAAGGCTGCCTACTGGAACGGCACGTCCCTTCAGACCCATACGACAGGGGCCGGATACTCGCTGTTGCAAAGGGGCGGCCGGTGGGGCTATTGCGACAACGGCCACACTGCGAACCGTTTCGGTCCCTCCGAGGTCGGTAGTGGCGGCGAAGAACTGAACGGTACGTACGACATGATGGGTAATATGTGGGAGTGGCTGGAAAGTCCATACGCCAAGCAGACTCCGAGTTCGTCGCGCGGCCCATCCGATGAGGCGTTCAGCTTCAGCCCCGCCAGCTTGCGGTCGTCCTTCCACTTCACCATCCGTCCGATGTGCGAGTACACCGTTTTCGGGTTGCGCGTCGCAGCAAGTGCCCCAACCAGTGCCCCAACAGATGTCCCAGCAGTCCCCGAACCGGCCAGTCTCCTCATTTGGGCTTGCGGCGGCCTGGGAGCACTGCTGTTGAGAAGACGTCGGGAGTAAACTCTCAGCGCCGTCCTCCAACCTCATCCTTGCCTTCTCCGTCGGTGGGACCGTTGGCCGAGCGGGCACTGCGCATCGCTGAGATCGATACAATCGCGCCACTCCCAATTCACGCCCCCTCCCAACCCCACCTGCGAGTTTGACCGGCATGCCACCCAAACCTATGGTTGCCTGAACACTTCTTTTTGAGGGAACAGGTATGCCGGCAACTGCTATCGACGTCGAATCGATCATCGAAGAACACTTCTGCCTGGCCAACGCGGCCGCGGCCGTCTTCAGCCAATACGACCAGGGGCAGACCGACCGGATTGTCCGGGCCGTCTACGAGGCCGCCTTTCGCGATCGCGTCCGCCTCGCCAGGCTCGCCCACGAAGAAACCGGCATGGGCAAGTGGCAGGACAAGGTGGTCAAGAACCTGGTCGCCAGCCAGTTCGTCTACGAAGACATCAAGGACCTGAAGACCGTCGGCGTCATCCACGAGGATCCGATCAGCGGTATCGTCGAGATCGCCCAGCCCATGGGGCCGATCCTGGCCATCACACCGGTCACCAATCCCACCTCGACGGCGATGTTCAAGATCCTCATCGCCCTGAAAACACGGAACCCGGTCATTGTCAGCCCGGCCCGCAAGGCCCGAGAATCAACCGTCGAAACGGCCCGGATCTGCTACGAAGCGGCCCTCGCCGCCGACGCCCCCGAGCACTGCATCCAGTGGTTGCCGGAGGGCTCGCGGGAACTCACCCAGGCTGCCATGGCCCACAAGTCGCTGGCCCTGATCCTCGCCACCGGCGGCCCAGGGCTGGTCCGCAGCGCCTACAGTTCGGGAACACCGACCATCGGCGTCGGTGCGGGCAACGTGCCCGTCTACATCGAGCGCACTGCCGACGTTCCGTTCGCCATCGAGCAGATCATGGCGTCGAAGTGCTTCGACAACGGCACGATCTGTGCCAGCGAGCAGGCCATCGTGGCCGAGCGGTCCGTTGCCGACGCCGTCTGCGAAGAGTTCTGCCGCCGATCGGCCCGCTTCCTCTCGAAGGAGGAAGTGGCCGACCTGGAACGCGTTGCCTTCGACCACGAGCGAAACGCGATGCACCCCGACATTGTCGGCCAGCCGGCCGCCAAAATCGCCGCCGTGGCCGGAATTCGCGTGCCGCCCGACACCCAACTCCTGATCGCTCCCCTCGGCGGAATCGGCCCCGAGTGGCCCCTTTCCTCCGAGATCCTGGCCCCCATCCTGGCCTGGTATACGGCCGACAGCTTCGACGACGCCGTCAACCTGTGTATCGACCTCAATTTCCACGGCGGCATGGGCCACACGGCCAGCATCTTCTCGAACGACGACGCACGGATCAAGCAGTTCGCCTCGCTGATGAACGCCGGGCGGATCGTGGTCAACACGCCGTCGTCGCAGGGCGCCGTCGGTGGGCTTTACAACATGCTCCACCCCTCGCTCACCCTGGGCTGCGGCACGGGCGGAAAGAACATCACCACCGACAACGTGACCGCCCAGCACCTGCTTAACATCCAGCGCATCGCCCGCCGACGAGAAAACCAGCGGCTCGCCCGCTTCGACACCAACCTGTTCTACGACGAATCGCTCGACCCCGCCGCCTTCTCCGCCGCCTTCAACAGAAACTACTAACCGAACCACTCGACGAGGAATTCCCGTGTCGCAAACCTGTGAACCCAGAGAAGCCCGTATCTACCGGTTTGAATCGTGCATGGACACCGTCGCCTGCGAGCGCATCGAGCCGGAACTCCAGGCCTCGCTCGCCGAGGGCGAGGCCTCGGTCGTCTTCGACCTGGCGGGCGTAAAGTTCGTCTCTTCCGCCTTTTTAGGCCTCTGCGTCCGCGCCTACCAGAAGACTTGCCAGTTCGGCTTCGAAATGATCAACGTCGAACCCACCATCAAGCGAGTCTTCAAGATCGCGGGACTGGAAGACATGCTCAAGGTACGATGAGCACTACTTCAACGCCTTCGACGCCTCCACCCCTTTCGCCGGGGCCTGGTACATGTCCTCCAGTTGCTGGACCTGCTCCTGCTGCATCGCGCTGTTGCGGAACTGAACGCCCTCGAGCAATTGCTGCTTGAGCGTCGCGGGCGCAGGTTGGGCCGGCAGTGGTGCCTTATCTTCGGCCTTCCTCTCCTTAGAGAGAACTTCCGGAACCAGCTCCGTCTTCCCGCGGAAGAACGCGTAGTGTGACGATTCGGCCTGGGCGATCACGGTCGAAGTGCCTCGAATGCTGTCGGCCACGAACACCCCGCGCAGGTCCGTTTCGCCCGACACAAATTCGTCGTTGCGGCTGCCGATCGCCTTCACGTGAACGTCGCGCAGGTAGCGGTCGGCCTCGCGGTCCTTGACCGTCGTGCGAACCTGCCCCGAAACCGCGTCTTCCTGAACCTCGATGGCCAGCGGCGTCACCAGGACCAGCCCGCTGGCGTAGAGATTCTCACCCCGGCAGACGACCAGGTACGCCCCGTCTTCCTTCAGCGGCAGCGCCACCTGCTTCGTGCAGTCGCGATAGTCCTTGCCGTCGCCCAGCTTGATCGTCGCCTCGTGGTAGGGCCGGATGCCCGCCAGGTTGATCTGCGTGATCCCCTGCAAGTCCCGCTTCATCAGCCCAAACTTCATCAGGTCGATGCGATACACCTTGGTGTCGCACTCGGGAATGTTGCGGTACTTGAGTTCCACCTCGACCGGTTTGTCGGGCTCGACCGTCGTCACTTCGGGAATCTCGATCTCCTTGCGGGTGAAGTACTCGATCGACTGCTTCGCGTCGGGGAAGCGATCTTCCACCCGGCGGTATTCCTTGACGGCCTCGGCCGCCTCGCCCAGGCTGTGGTGGATCTGGCCCAGGATATAGATCGCCCGCCACTTGTCGTCGCTCTCCTTCTCGTTTCCCGTGGCCGGGTCGACTCGCTTGGCTTCCGCGACCTTGCCGCACATCTCCAGCGCCTCGGCATGGTTGCCCATGGCAAACCGGCAATATCCGATCACGTACCAGAAGGCGTCGATCAGATCGCTCTTCGGGTAGCGCCCCGCATAGCGGCCACAAGCTTCCGCCGCCCGGTCGTACGCGTCGATGTCGAGCAGCGTGTTGGCCGCGGCAAAGGCGGCCTGGTCGGCGGCCGGATCGTCGGGATAGGCCGTCAGGAAGCCTTCCAGCATCCGCCACGCCCGCTGGATCAAGTCGACGCGATTCACCTTCTGCTCGCGCAGCTTCGCATCTTCGGCGGCCGCCGGTGCTTTCGCATAGACCCGTTGAGCGAAGGCATACTCGGCCGCCGCGATGTAGGCCTCCGGCGGATACTGCCGCAAGAGTTGCCCCATCACGTCGACGCTCCGCAAGAACTCGCCTTGCGACTGGAGGAAGCCGGCCACGGAGCTCTCCCGCGAGAAACTGCTCTCGATCGTCGCTCGAAACACCAGGTAGCTCCGCTCGAACTCGCCCATTTCCTCGTAGGCCGTACCCACCTTGAGAATCTTCTCGAAAGGAATATTCTCGGCGGGCCACTTCTCGCGGACGATCTCGAAGTAGTGAACAATCCGCTCGGCAACGCCTGTCGCCAGGTAGCTGTCAAACAAAGTCGTCACGGCCGCCTTATAGACTTCCGGTGTAAGATTCCACTTCTCGACCAGCTCTTCCAGGTGTTTCTGGGCCTTCTCCATCTGGCCCGCGGCAAACTCGATCTTGCCAAGCTCGAACAGTTCACGCGGGGTGAGCCGGTACTCGTCGGCCGATTCGGCCCCCATGGGCAGAACCTTGAGGCCTTTCAACTCGCCGACCCGCAGGTCGCCGGGTCGGTAGGCGTCGCGAATCACCGTGGGACCGCAGCGATACTCGCCCGGCAGGTAGCCCAGCAGGTCGTACTGGATCGTGCCGATGCCCTGCCGATTGCCGACGTAGAACGTGATCTCGCCCGGGCCGATCTCGTAGCGTTCGAAGGGCCCCTTGACCGAGTCGGCCACCACGGTGGCGCCGCAGGGAATCGGTTCGGTGATCACCAGGTATTCGAGTTGCTCGTTGGGCGTGTTACCGGGAACGTTCTGACGCCACACGTGCAACTCGACATTCCCCCGCCTGGCCACCGGCAGTTGAGTCAGCGGATTGCGGAAGGAGTTGTAGCTGCCGGTGAGCACGTCGAATCCGCGGGGGACCGCCTTGCCGTCCCGCTCGAGCGGGGCCGGCTGATAGTAGCGGCGGACCTCCCAGAGGTTGGTCGTGCTCTTCAGCTTGTCGGCCGGCACAAAGCCGCCGAGGATGCACTGATAGGTATAACGTCCCCGGCCGGCGATGTGGAACTCGACCCGCTGCTTCCCGTCGACGAGCAGTTCACCCGGCACGTCCACCGTCTGCGTAATCGCCGACGGCTCCACTTCGAGAACCGCCGCCTCCTTCTCGTTGACCACCACCGTCAACTGGTACTTTTCGCCTTCGAAACGGCTTCGGGCATACCAGTCAGAAAGGGCCAGCGTGGCCGTACCGGTTGCCTTCTCGGGCGTCCAGCGATGGCCCGTCCGGTGCGACATGAGCCAATCGGTCACCTCGCGAGTACGATCCGACGTCGGCTCGATCTCGACCAGAAGCAGCGCGTAGAGCGCCCGCAACTCGGTCGGGCTGCCGCTCAACGGCAACAGACCGTCGGCCGCGGTCCGCAAGTTCGCCGGCTGGTCGAGGTTCTTCGTCGCCAACGCGTCGGCCAGTTCCTTGGCGGTGTCGTTGCGATCCATCGCGGCGAAGGCCAGGGCCGTGTAGGCCAGGGCCGCCGGCGAGAGCACCGGCCGGCTGCGGTGGAGACGGTTTGCCAGGGCAAAATCCTCGTGTCCCGCCACGGTCAACGCGTGGAGCAGGATCGCCTTGCTCTCCAGGTCGCTCGCCCCGGTCGCAGCAATCTGGCCGGTCACGTAGCCGACGGCCTTGTCGAAGTTCTCGGCCGCGACCTTGTAGCCCCCTTTCTTCGCCAGGGCCAGCGCCCACAAGGCCCGTGCCGAGGCGTAGCGATCGCTGGCGCCGCCGCGCCCGGTCCAACTCCAGCCGCCGTCGTCGTTCTGCGACGAGACCAGCACGCTCACCGTCGAGCGAATCCGCTGATCGATCGCCTGCGTCGTCGGGCCGGCGCTCTCGCGGCTTCCGGAGAGCAGCTTCTGAATGCCCAGCGAAGCCAGCAGATCGCTCGTGGCCGTTTCTGTTCCGGACGCCAGCCGCCCGATCTCCAACTGGCAACGCGGCGCCGGCCCCAACACCACGTCGACCAGGCTCCGCTCGACCGTCGGTCCGATCAGGATCTGCAAACTGGGACTCGCCAGCGGCATGTCCTTCGGCGCTTCGATCCAGGCGGTCATGTCGCTCGTGGCCGAGCCGCCCGCGGTCGCATAGACCGGCATGCCGTAAGGCTTGAGCGGCACGGTCTGACGCACGACATCCGTCATAGTTCCATCTTCACTGCTTTCGGCCGCCACCGTCAATTCGAATTCGACGTCGACTTGCGGCGGCACGGTGCCTTTGACTTGTTCGCCTTCCGGCCGGCGAAGTTCACAAGAGAAACTGGCTTCGTGCAGCCCCTTGGCCGTCGCGTCGATGGTCTTGGTTTCCGAAACGCTGCGTCCAGCGATCGTGGTCTTCAGGGTCACGTTGATCCGGCCCTTCTCGACCGCATCGTTGTGCACGGTGGCCAGCACCTCGGCCTTGTCGCCGTCGGTGAAGGCCAACGGCAGCTTCAGCTCGCCGAACAGGTCCTTCTTGACCGTCAAATCGCTGGTGGCCTCGCCGGCCAGCGTTTCCGTGGTGATGCCTTTGGCCGCAAACGACCAGGCGGTGGAATGTTCCGGCACCGTGAAGGTCACCTTGGCCATACCGTCATCGCCCGTCACGACGGCCGGATTCCAGTAGCCGGTCTCTTGCATGCCGGCGTCCGGCAGCAGCATCGCCCCCGCCTCGCCGAGCCGGCCGGCCAGCCTCTTCGCATCCGCAACGTCGAAGTCGGCTCGGCCTCCGAGGGTGAAGGCCTGTTCGGTGCCGTCTCGCTGAAGCACGCGAATCTGCGCAACGTTTTCCCTACCGAGCCGAACCAGGTCGTCGGCGTTGGCCGGGGTGTAGTAGTAGGACTCGGCGCCCTCTTCCGCCACACGGCGAGCAGCATAGCCGCCTGCCGAAACACGATCGCCCGCAGAATACGTCCCGTACTGTGCTCCCCGTGCCAGGCTTTCTTCATCGACCACGATACCTCCGACGACCCCAGCATCCCTTTGGAAGCCAAGGAAAAAACTGAACTGTTCTGCTTCGCCTCCGGCCTGCATCTGTCCCCGGGCTCGTGCCGGTTGCTTTGCCCGAAGTTCGGCGCGTCTGGACGCGGGCAAATTGAGTTCGAGGCCGAACTGCCAGTCGCTCTGGCCCGTCGGTGCGGCGGGAGGGCCGTACGGCGCCGGGGCGGGTTGTGACGCAGTCGCACCAAAAGGATCAACCGATGGCGAGACGATCAGAGCATCCAGCTTCTCCGACTCCTCCATGCTCACGGCGCCAGCCAGCTCAGATCGGCTCTCCGCCTCCTCGGCCGCCACCTCCAGCCGGTTCCACTCCGCCAGCAGCCGCGGATTGATCGGCCGCGTGCTGGGATTGTAGCTGAAGGTGATGCTCGACGTGGTTCGCACGGCCGATTCGCGGAGATTGCCGCGGAAGAAGTCGCTGATCGCGGCCACGGACGACGGGAAACGATCGAGCAGCGACTTCTCGATCATCGCCAGGCTCAACTCGGCCGCCACCGGCTTGCCTTGCGGATCAGTCGTCTTGACGGTCACCTCGATCTCCTCGCCCGGCCGCACCGGCCCCTTCCCTTCGCCTGTTCGCTTGCTCGAAATCTCCACCCGCAACTCGCGCTGGACGCTGAAAGGACTGGAGGCCGTGTGAAAACGCTGAATTGGCTTGTCGTCGTTCTTCTCGTCCGCCTTGGGCTTGGGATCCGTCATCACGGCCACGGCCAGTTCGAAATTGGGCGCCAACTCGGCCCCCATGGGGATCTCCAGAGCGTTGGCCCCGTTCTCCAGCGTGACGAGCCGATAGTCGAGGATCTTCGCGCCCTGGAAGGTCACCAGGGCCAAAGCCGGCTCCTCCCGCCAGTGCACGTTGACCTTGGCCGTATCGCCCACCTTGAACGTGTGGCGATCCGCCAGGATTCGCAGCCGCACCTGGTCCTTGTCGTCGGAGATCTTCACCACGTGCTCGCCGGTGACGACGTTCTCAAACCGGTCGGTGCCGAAGGCCCGGCAGACGTAGTCGCCACCCTCGGCCAGCGTAAGCGTCTGGCGGGCTTTGCCGTCCTTGTCGGTCTCCAAGGCATGTTCCTCAACCAGCCGTTCACCTACTTTGCCGTCGACTTTCGTACGCTGCAGTACCCGCAGAGTGAGCTTCTTGGCAATGGGTTTCCCTTCGGCGTCCTTTGTGGTCAGCGAGACTTCGAACGATTCGCCGGCCACGTAGACCGGCCGGACGGTCTCCAGGCCGATATCGAATCCCTGGGCCGACAGGAAGAAGTTGACCGCCCGGGCAAGATTGCGTTCGGGCAGCGTCACCACGAAGGGCAGCGTCTGCGTCTCCATGAACTCCCGCGTGGCCAGTTCAAACTTGACCTCGCCCTTCTCGTCGGTCGTGGCCGTGTGCGTCCGCTGGCCCGCCAGTTGATAGACGATCTGCCGCCCGGCCAGCGGAGCGCCGTGATAGAACTCGGCCCGGATGGTCCCCTCGATCTTCTCGCCGCGATAGCAGACGTGCCGCGGCGTGTCGATCACCAGGTGGACCGGTTCGAGCTTGTACTCCTGCACCACAAACGTGCCCTGATACTGGTGTTCGGAGTCATCCGCCAGCAGCACTCGATACTCGCCCTGCGGGCTGGTCTGCGGCAGCGGGAAATGCGCGTGGAACGTGCCGAACGGCCCCAGCACGACCTCCTCTTCGCGGAGCATCCGGTTCCGCGGGTCGAAGGCTTGCAGCTTATACTTCTTGCCCGCCGGCACCGTGTAACGATCGTCGGTCACCAGCCGCACGCAACCGCGAACGTGGACCAGGTCGCCCGCCCGATAGGCGGGCCGATCCGTGTAGAGATAGCCCCGATCCGTCAGCCCCTTGGCGACGCCCACCCCTTCCAGCCCCACGACGTTCGACGCGACGTTCCCCTCCATGACGGCGAACACCCGCACGTCGGCCGCATCGCCGAGTTCCTTGAAGCTCTTGTGCAAAACGCCGTCGTCGCCGGTAGTCGCCTCGGCAAACACCTCCTGGCCGTCGGATATGAGCAGCCGCACCCCGGGCCAGGGCTTGCCCGTGACCATATTCTCGGCAAGCACGAACACTTCGTCGCGAGAACTCTTGGCAATAATGTCCAGATCGCTTTGCACGATCAGTGTCGTCGCCTCCAGCGTCTTGCTGCTCACGGTGACGGCCATCACACCGGCGGTCGCCTTGTCGGGCAACGGCACCTCGGCCGTCGACTCGATCTGTTGATATTCGGTATAGCCGGGAACCTTGAACTCAAACGTCGTATCGGGATCGATCAGGGCAATGTCGAGCTTTTCCACGCCCCGTGCGAGGTGCATCTTGCGGAAGTAGGTTTCCATATCGACCTTGTACGCCCGCACGGTCACCGTCTCGAGGTTCCGCGAGGTGAGCTTGATGACGGGTGTCTCATTGCTGCGGAAGATCCGCTCGGTGGCCACCGTGAGGCTCTTGGCCGTCAGCCGGGCGATCGCCTGCTGGGCCGACGGTTGCATCGGTCCCCAGTTGAGCTTCTTGTACTCTTCCAAAGCCTCGGCCAGCTTGCCCAACTTGCTTTCGAGGGTGGCGGCGATCATGAGCTGACCGCGGGAGGCTTCATTCGAGCCGGGATACTTCGATACCAGCCCGCGCCACTCGTCGATGGCCGGCTGCCACTTCTCCTGCTGGTAAAGCATCTCGCCGTACCAGTAGAGAATCTGCGGATTGCGGGGATCGAGCGGATACTTGGCTGAAAACGCGTTCCACAACTCGCGGGCCTTGTCGTACTTCTTCTCCTGCCGGGCCTCCTCGGCCATCAAGTACTCCGTATTGACGATCTGTTGCTGCACGGCGCTCCAGGCCTCGTGGGCCGGGTGTTTCGACAGATACTCCTGCCACGCGGCCAAGGCTTCGGTGAACTTCTTCTGCAATTGATAGCAGTGCCCCAGCAGGTTTCGAGCCTCGGCAACCTCCTTGGCTTTCTGATAGCGCTGGTCGGCAATGAACCCTTTGAGCCGTGCAACCGCTTCTTCAAACTGACCGCGATGGATGTAGCTTCGGGCGATGTCGAGCTGCGCCTCGGCGGCCTTCTCGTGGTCGGGAAAACGCTTCAGAAACGCCTCCAGCGCCGCCACGCCCAGACTCAGTTGCTTGTCGTCCTGCGGCTGCGGAATCTGCCAGGTGCGCGAGAGCAGAAACATCGCTTCGGCCACCCGCTCCGACGAAGAATCGACATGCTCGGCCAGAAGGTCCTGCCAGGTCCGCCGTGCTTCGTTCAGTTGCCCCATGGCCAGTTCGACCTGCCCGAGCCGGAACCGCACCTCCACGTCGAGCGGGCTCTTCTTGTGGTCTTCGAGAAACTTGCGGTAGAGCTTTACGGCTTCGTCGTTCCGTCCGAGTTCCTGATGGCACCGTCCGATCTGCAACTCGATCCGCTGGCGTTCCTCCGGCTTGGGACCGACCTCCAACGCCTTCTGGTAGAACACCAGCGCCTTCTCATAGTCCGGCTTGGCGTCGGGTTTCTTCGGCGGCTCGAAGTACTTCTGGGCAAACTCCAGGTAGATCTCGGCGATCTCCTGTTTGCGATCCTCCGACAAGAGCGACTCGGCCTGCCGGCGATAGATCGCCTCCGCCTTCTCGAATTCCCCCTTTCGGGCATAGGCCAGCGCTTCCCCAAACTGCGCCCGCTGAAGCCACGCGCTCTGGGAATACGTCTTCTGGACGAGTCCGAACGCGGCCACCGCCTCATCGTACTTCTTATCGAGGTACAGGGCACGGCCTTTCAGATACGCAAGGTAGTCCTTCGGAGCCCCCTCCTCCCTCGCCGCTGCATCCATCACCGCCACCGCGTCGGCAAACTTCCGATCCTGCATCAGCTCCCGGATCTGCTCGCTCATCAGGGGGACGTCGGCCGTAGTGACCACGTGCTCCGCCGCTTTTCCCTTGGGGGCGGCATCGGCCGAGACGGGATCGGCCCCCAGGCTGGGTCGCAGCAGGAAAAGGAAAAGGGACAACAGAGCGGCGAGAAGTCGTGCCGGGAACATGGGGAAGACTCCTGTTTTGTGGGCAAATGACAAGGGGGGCTCGGGCCTCGCGCCGCCGCGTCAGAACCACCGCCGGGAGCGCGCACCACGTCCTCTGGGGAGTATAACGGATCAGCCCGTCGGTTTGTTTCCAGCGAAGACGAATTTTCTGAGAGCTACCCCAGGCGAACGGACTTGGTCAAATGCGAGCCGTCTAACGGACGTAGCCCGTATCGAGGGGAGGGTAGCTCCAGGTCGGTTCTTCCCGGGAACCGTCGCCAATACCATTTCGGTCCATCCCCATTCGGACCGTTGCCCCACCGCTACCAGCCCAGTAGACTCGCCACTGAGAAATTCGATCTGCAAGAGATCGAAGCGCGCCGCACCGCCGGGTGTGCGAAAGACCGTTTCTGCCATTAGGCGTCCCAGAACAAGATATCAAGAAGGAGGCTGCGAAATGATCGCCTCAAACCGTCCCGTCTTCTTGGCATTGGTCGTCAGTCTCGTTCTGCCTTGGTCCGTATGCGGCGAACCGATTCGCATCGGTGCCGAGGCCGTCGTACCTGAGAATGCCCGCAGCCGGTACAACCGCTATGTCAATTGGAGGCCGGCCGACGGTGAAGCGGTCGATCTGAATCCGCCGCGGATCAGTTGGCCCTATTGGCCCGACTGGCCCAACAACTGGAGTTCCGAGTTTCACACGTTCCGCCTGCAAATCTCCGCCAAGCCGGACTGCTCGGAACCGCTGGTCGATGTGGCCTGCACGATGAACTTCTACAACTGTCTGCCCGAATTGAAGGGCGCACGTCAGTGGTATTGGCGGGTCGGATACGACATCGGGACGGCCAAAGAAGAATGGAGTGCCGTCCGAAGCTTCACCCTGGCCGATAAGGCCGCGGTCTGGGATCGGGCCAATCTGGCTCAGCCCGACTTTGCCCGACTCGGCCATCCGCGGGTGTTGTTCAACCAGGAGAATCTCGATCGCGTCCGCCGCCTTCACGAAACGGATCCGGCCTCTCGGGCGGCCCTCGAGTCGCTGCGCCGGCAGGCCGACCGGGTGCTCCAACGGTCGTGGTGGAACGATTTTCCCACGACCGACCGCGAAGACCAGCCGAGCACGCCGTTCTACGCGATCGCGCACGACCTGGCCCTGGTGGCCTTCGTTTACCGGATGACGGGCGATGAGAAGTATGCCGGCGTCGTCGAGCGGGCCGTAACCTGGGCGAGCTATCCGCCCGGCGGGCGGTCTTCACCCGAGGGGCTCGGCGGCGACGGGAGCGAAGACGCCACCCAGGGCAACGAATTCCTGGCTCTCTTGTTCGACTGGCTGTACCAGGACCTCAACGATCGCCAGAGACAAGTCATGATTGACTCGCTCGCATGGCGTGTCGATCACATCATGAACAGCTTCGCCTGGCACCGGCTCGAACCGGACCGTTCGGGACGCCCCCGTGTCGACGCGGCGGCAACAGCACCGGTCTCGGGCTCGTCGCTCAGCGGTATGCCGTCCAGTCATCAGTACGAAGGCAGCATGGACACGGCCGTATGCGGCCTTGTCCTTTACGAACACAGCGACGTGGGCCGGCAATGGTACGAGTTGATGGTGAACTACCTGATCGGGATTACCAGCGGGCACGGCTTCGACGGGTGCTGGAACGAAGGGCCCGGCTACGGCACGTCGAAGTGCAAGTGGTTGGTCAACGCCTCCGTCTATTTCGACACCGCCGTCCCGGGGGCGCATTTCGGCCGCAATCCCGTCTACTCGCGAATTGGTGAGTACTTCCGCCGCGTGATCCCCGTCGGAATGGACCACAACGCCTGGGGAAACCAGAAGAACGCCTCGCGAGGCAACCACCTCGCCATGTTTCGCAAGCTCGCCTATCTGACGGGCGACGGACAGTTCTTGTTCAATTACCAGCAGTACGGCGGCCGCGAGTTTTCCGACTTCCGGCCTTGGATCGAGTATGTGCTGCCGGCCTACTATGACGCACCCAAGCCGTCGCCGGAAAAGGCCCCGGCCGCACTGTTCGACATTGACGGCTGGGCGATGGCCGCCACCGGGCCGCCCAGCGACCGCAGAACCTACGAAGAGGGGCTCGGCTTCATCTTCCAATGTCGGCCCCGAGGAGGTGTCAGCCACTCCTTCAACTCGGATGCCTCCTTCCAACTCCACGCCTACGGCCGGATGCTCAACCACGGCGGCGGCAGCTCGGGCAATGGGGATGCCTTCGCGTATCACACCATGAGTCACAACACGATTCTGGTGGACGGCCTCGGCCAGGCGCAGACTTCCAAAGGACAGGACTTTCCGGCGTACGGCCGGATCGTCGGCTTCGCTCGCGGCAAGGACTATGTCTACGTGGCCGGCGACGCCACCCTTTGCTACCCTCGGAAACCCGGCGACTATCGCCGTTGGAGCCTGCCGCTCGACGACGTCTACCGAAGGCAAGCCCTGGAGTATCTTCAGCGGTTCGTGCGGCACATCCTCTTCGTGCGGGGCAAGTATTTCGTGGTGTTCGACGATCTGGCCGCGTCGCGGCCGGCCAAGTACACCTGGCTCTATCACATTCTGCCCGAAGGTGGCCTGTCGTTCGATCCGGCGAGATTCGCCGTGGATTATCAGGTTGGCCACGTCAAGGTCCGCCTTCAGCACATCGCCCGGCCCCGGCAGCTCGTGTTCGACGACCGGCGCGGGCTGGATGGGTTCGTCAATCCGATCACGGGGGAGGACTACCGCCGCTACCGGAAAGACGACATTCTTTGCCAGCACAACCTCTGGGTGACCAACGAACGACAGGCCGAGAATTGGACGTTTCTGTCCGTCATTTACCCCGTTCCGCCCGGCGGCAACCTTCCACCGATCGAACGGCTCGACGATGGCACCGTTCGTGTGGGTGACGACGTCATCTGCTTTGATCCTGAAAGCGAGGCAGCCGCCCAAGCGACTCTGATCGTCGATCCGGCTGCGTTCCGCTCTCGTCTGCCGGGCGTCGCGCAGAGCGATGGTTCGGACCAGTCACACCCGGCCTCACGTTGACATCATCCTGAGTCTACAACAGGCCGGCGTCATCGAAGAGCTTGCGGACGAGCGCGATGGACTCCTCCATGCATTCCTTGCCGAAGGCGGCGCTCGCGTCACGCGGATCGGCGCCGCCAACGCCTTGTGGCCGAACATCGCGTGACTCCGGGAGCCGGTTCAGATCGACCAGTTCCGGCCGGTAGTGCATCATCAGGGATGTTTCGTTTTTGGCCGCGTGATCGACCTGGCTCTTCCAGTCTGCGCTGATGTTTTTGGTGACGCCAAACAACCTGAGCCCGAATCGGGCTTCACGCTCGGCAAGATTTGCCACCCAGGCCCAGCGGGAAGGACCGTGACCGTCGGCAAACACGGCCTTGAACCCGGCCCGTTTGAGTTGTGTGAGAATCGCGTCGACGATCATGTCATGAAGTCCCGGCGGAACCCAGTAGCAGCTCCCGTCGAGTTGACGCGGCGGTGTGGTCGAATCGGCGTAATCCATGCCGATGAGCATGGTGCCGTCGTCGGCGGTTTTGGCTCGATCGGGCCCCAGGTGAATCGGCGGCATGACGATTCCGCCGAACCGCCGGGCGCACTCGCACATCAGGCTCTCGCTCTGGATGGCGTCGGCCCCCAGGGCGATGTGCTCCCCGTGCCATTCGAGTGTGCCCAGCGGCAGATAGGCGATGGCACGTTCGGCCAGCCGCGTGCGGAACTCATGCGGGAGCAACTCGTCGCAACGGACCTTCGCCGGGCTGTCACCGTTCGTGGCTTGTGCCTGGGTCGTGGCAGCGGCGGTGCCGATCGCCGCGCCGCAGGCTCCCAAGGTTCCCGTCTGTAAAAAGCGACGTCGTGACTGTGGCGACGCGTCTCCCATGGCAACTCTCCCATACTTGGAATCTTGCTTCGATCACCTCCCGAGCGAAGATCGCGCCCACAGTCTATTCCGCCGTACCACACGGTTCAACCAGTTGGATCTGCGTTCCCACGCGCTGCGGTCAGGTGCCGGCTGCGATCCTGTGGCGGAGGGGATTCTGGTGAATATGGTCTCCAAGTGATTCTTCCACCAGAGCAGCAACGCGCGTCAGTTCGACCGGTTGCCCCACTCACCGCGCCGTCCGAAACGCCGCCTCCCCCGGCTCCAGCCGAATCTGCTCTCCGCCGAACTTGAACTCGACCGGCTCGCCGCCGACGCAGGCGAAGACCGTTCCTTTCCGACCGTCCGGGAGCTTCCACGCAGTGTGCAGCACAGAAGGAAACGTCAACGTCCGCCTCGTCTTCCCGTCCTTCTCCGTGAACGTCATCTCCATCGGCGGCACGTCCAGATCGGCTGAGGCCACTCGCTGTCCGAAGTTCAGAAACTCCCCGGCCGGACCTCGCCACAATTCCATATGCGCCCGCAGCAGTCGCAGTTGGATCGGGTCGAGCTTTTCCGGATCGCACCAGCGGCCCCAGAGGGCCACGGCCGGAATCTTGCCGCACACCAGGTTCATCCCGATCTGATAGACCGCCAGACGGCTGGAGCGTTCCGAAACGTAGCAGCCCTCGCTGCCGTATCCGGAGAGGAAATCATGATAGACGTGCGTGAACAACGGAACGCCCAGCACCCCGGCGCCCGACCTTGGCCAGCGTCCCTGGTGCAGATCCCGGGCGTGATAGGTGTCGAGAACCGGAAGGTAGAACTCGCCCGGCTCTTCGATGGCGAAGGCGAAATTCGGATCGCTGGCCTTACCTTCCTTGCGTATCTCCGAAAACAGACGGTAGAGGGCCTCGCTGCACCAGGTGCCGCCTCCCGGCGGATGCTTGTGTTCGGGATGGTAGCACAGCGCCATCCCGCCGCCCACGATCTGATCGACTTGCACCAGGTCGATCCCCAACTCGCGGCAGCGCCGCGACGTGCCCACCAGGATCTCGCGGGCCAGTTCCGTGCTGGGGCAGATCGTGGCCGCCTCTCCAACCCCGGCATCCGCCTTCCCGCTGATCTCCGCTTTCCCTTCTGCGTCGCTGACGGCCCAGGCTCGCCCGCGGCGGTCGAATTCCGCCCGCTGATCGATCTGCACCGGCGGACGATCGGCGGCCTGCATGTTCTTCTGCAATGTCCACTTCAAACCGGAAAGAAAGACCATCGTGTGGTGCCCGCCCTGGTGGAGCTTGCGTGTGGCCGCTAGAAACTCGCTTTCGCCGCCGTAGGGCGGGAAGTAATCCGGAGTGGCCCACGTGTCCAACTTCTCCCAGGAGATGATCAAACAAGTCACCGGCGCCCCGACCACCTTGCTCCAACGCTCCACCTGGTCGACCAGCATGGGCAGACGATTCCCCACCGTTCCGTCCTCCAACGTCCCGCGAAGCGAGAAGGTGAGCAACAGCGTCGGCTCGGTGAGCCACTTGGGGATGTCGCCGCCGCCCACCCGCTCGGCCATGGTCTGCCGGCACCAGGACTGCTCGATCGCCCACTTGCGATAAACGTCGGCCGCGGCTTCCCAGGTGATGCGATCCAGCCCACTCGACGGACGCAGGCCCGCCAACGCGACGTCGTAGCCCAGTTCCCATTCGGTCAACGGCGTTTGCGGTAGCACATGGGTGATACTCAACTCAACCGCCTCGCCCTTTCGCCGAGTGCAGAACATCTTCGTATGGGCCAGGTGATCGCGGGCCGTCAGAGACAGTCCGGCCGTCTTGTCGAAGGCGGCCGCCATCTGCAGCGAGGCCGTGCCCGGGTAACGGAACTGGCGATCGGCTCGATTCTCGCTCGGGTTGAGCAGCACCGTCCCGTCACATTCCGGCCAGAGCAGGCAATCGTCTTCTCCCGAAGCGGAGAACGGCAGTCCCAAGGTCACCCGTGGAAAATGGACTTCTGCGATTCGGCACGGCACGGGCGAACGGATGCCGATCCGCCCCAGCATCTGTCCCGACTCCTCTTCGAGCCGAAACCGGCACGTCACGGTGAGATCCAGCGGCTTGTCGTGCCGGCACTCGACAATGACTTCCCCACCCTCCCGGCGAACGTCGGTCTCCTTCGCGTCGGCCGACGCGATCGCCGTTGCCTGATCGGCCAGCACGATCCCGTAGAGCGGCATCTTGTCGGCCGGCCCGAGCCACTCGCGGCCGCTTGCGACATCCTTCAACGAAACCAGCGTGCCGGCCTGAGAATCCCACCGGGCGCAAAGCGACTTGTTTTCCAGCGATACCGTCTCACCGGCCGACAAGACACCGCTCGTCATCAAAGCCAACAGCAGCCAGGCAACATTTCTCATCGATTTATCCTCTCGTTTTCGCCGGACCGTTCCGTGAGCGTCAAAACGTGATTAGCAGGCAAAACGGTCAAGCTGTCAACTCATCACGGCAAAGACCGCGAGCAACGCAAACACGCCCAGCACAAGGCACGTCACCGCGCCGAAACGATCAGTCCACCAGCAGGGCGGATGGTCCAGATCGCCAAACGATCGGGCCATCACGACCAACAGCGCGTTCATCATGCAACCGACTTCCAGCAGAAACAACAGGAATCCCAGGAGCGCGTAGAAGACGGCCCGAACCCGCTCCGAGTCGGGATAGATTTGAGCCACCCAGTGGAGCGCCCAGATCCCCAGCGTGCCGATGACCAGGATCCCAGCGGGGCTCAGCCAAAGCCACTCGCCGGCGCTCATGCCGACCCGTCGTCCTCGGAACAGCCAATGCGATCCCAACACGATGGGACCGGAAAAAGCGCATCCAAGACAAAACGTGGTGAGCAGCAAGACGAACGTTCCTTCGTCCAGAGAAGTGAACGCGAGCCGGCGATACGGGGACAGCACCAAGGAGAACGCCAGTGCAAAGCCAACCTGCAGAAGCAGCGCATCGAGAACGGTGAACCGCTGCCACGGTTCGGTCCGGTGAGCAGGCATCGAGGGCGAGATTTCTGTCACAACCGAGCACCTCAGCCAATCACTCCGTCACCCCATCCTACGATTTTCCCATCATTTCATCGTTCCACCACTCCGGGACACCGGTCCTAGATCCGCCTCCGACCCCATTATAGAGGCGCGTCCAACTCCTGACTGCCCCTCTTTCGCCATCGGCGGTTATCGCTTATCATCCGGCCAGCCACCGTCAGCCCGAGAAAAGGGGGAACGACCATGATTCTCTACATCGTTCGCCACGCCTGGGCGGAGTACCACGGCGATCCCCGATGGACCGACGACACCCAGCGACCTTTGACCGACAAGGGCAAGGATCGGTTCGCCAAGGTTGTTGAACTGCTGTCTGATCGCAATTTCCTGCCGCGCGTGGTGGCCACCAGCCCCTATGTCCGTTGCTGCGAGACGGCCCAGATCATCGCCCAGGTCTGCCCCAGCCGTCCGGACGTCGTGACGCTCGACGATTTGGCGCCCGTTGGTGATTTCGGCGGGCTGTTGAATTGGACGGCAAGCCGGTTCTCCACGTTCGATCAAGTCGCTTGGGTGGGCCATGCTCCCGACGTCGGCCATCTGGCAGCCGCTCTGATCGGAAACGATCAGGCGTGGATTCGTTTCGCGAAAGGGGCAGTGGCAGCAATCGAGTTCAACAACTCGGTGGATCTCGGTCAAGGCGAGTTGCGCTGGCTGACCACGGCCAAGACGCTGGGCTGCTGAATGGCCTTGCGTGATCCCCGGAAACAACATGGTTCGGAGATAGTCGTTCTCCGTCATTCCCGCGCAGACCGGAATCCAGCGGCGTTTTCCGAGTGCCTGGATTCCCGCCTTCGCGGGAATGACAGCCAAGAAAAAAACCCGGCGGGTGAGGGGCCCGCCGGGTCTCTGTCAGGAGTCACGTATTTGGAGAGCGAAGTCAATTCTCTCGGCTAGAAGGTCACAATCAGGTCGCCGGCAAGCAGCAACTGGTCGTCTCGGGTCCCGCCGTCGAAGGGAAGCGGTCCGCCAACTCCCACGCTGGGCTGTCCGTTATACCAATCCCAGCGGAGCTCGGGCCGAACCACGATGTTGGCATGGGGACGCCAGTTGAGGCCCACGCTCAGGGCGTTGAAATCGCCCGCGAATCCTGGTGCCGCTACCCAGCCGTAGCGGCCGAGGCCACCGATGCCGGCCACGCGAGTTCCGTCGTCGTCGCGGAACCACTCAAATCGCATTCCGGCCGACCAGCACGGATTGATCTCGTAGTAGAGGTAGTTCACCAGGCTGTAGAACTCGGCGTCGTTGCCGCCGTTGAGGGCCGCGTTGTTGGTTTCGCCGTAAACATGCTGCAGGGCATATCGCAGCCGCTTGCTGAAGGTCTGTTCCCACATCAGCGAATAGATGAACTGATCTTCCTGGCCGGCATTGTCCTGCGGACCCGCGGTGAACATGAACCGGAGCTTCGTTGCCTTGTTGCAGGAAGTCCAGGTCACGCCGCCCATGAGGTCCAGTTCGTTGTTGTTGTCTTCCCACTGCATCGCGCCGCGATGGAACCCTCCGTCGATCGCCAACTGATCGCCCAGCTTGTAGTTGGCGTTCACGCCTGTCACCAGCAACGGCTCGGCGTAGCCCATCGTGTAACTGTGCGAATAGAAGAAGTTGAGCACCGACGGCACTTGCTCGTAGCTGAGCAGGCCCGCGTAGTGTCCCATGCGAACGGTCAGGTTGTTCCAGGCCGCCTCGAAGTACGCCTGGGGGATCACCGGACCGTATTCGTTTCCAATCGCTGCCATCCGGTCTTCAAGACCGTTGTTGATGCCAAATCGCCAGTCCGTGCCGTAGACCAGATCGACGTGCCCGCCCCACGCAGTGCCGCACCCGTTCGTCACGGCCTGCCGGTCGAGGTACAACCACGCCTGGTTGAGCTGGTAACCGTCGTCGATGTCGTTAAGCGCCACCGGGCCGTTGAATCCGTCCGCAGACCGCCCGGTGTTGGCCGTGTATCCCTGCTGGACCCAGCCGCCAACCTTGATGCCAAGGCATTCCGACAGCCAGCAGTTCTTGAACAGAGACACCGGCTCCCCGAGGCTGCAACCGCAACTGCACCCTCCGCAGCTCGATCTGCTGCACGAGCAGCACGACGCCGCGCAACTGCTGCACGTGCCGCTGGGCTCCGGCTTCTTGGCCGTCTGATCGGAAGGACTGCTGGTCGCCGGATCGGCCATCGGCTCCAACAGTACGGTCGGCGTGATCGCGCCGCCGGCATCCCGAGACGCTTGCTGGAACGCCGGCGGGAAATTGAGGCCGGATCGCGTGAGATCGGCCGCCATAGCCGAACCGCCATACACCAGCGGTAGAATCAGCGTAACGTGGAGAAACGCCCAACTTCGTCGCATCTTTCTTTCCCCCTGACTTGAATTGCTGTACTGTTGGCGGGATCGGTATCCGTAGCTGTCCGTGTCCAGACCGGCCGACAGCGTCATTCGCTCAATGACATACCCATTCGTCGGGGGCGCTTTGTCGAAAAAATGAGTGAGACAGGAATAGGCGGACCGCCTTGGGCAACAGCTACGGACGCTACAGACGGAACGATGGTCGCAGCCCGTCAAGTCGCCGCAGAATGCACAACCTCACAACCAATACAGATGCCGTCCATCGCGAGAACCCCTTGTCGTCCCAGAAGATGCGCGGCGTCGTGCCGCAGTCAAGCCGACCTCCATCTCGGCCTTGGCGGCTAGCCGAAAGACGCCGCAACGGTCGGATTGCCCGGTTCCTGACCGCTGCAAGCGTCGAACCGGTGAAACGGGTGCAAGCGGTTTTTCCGAAGACGCGTTCCGATTGTGCGGCCTGTTCCGATTATGCTTCGGAAACCTGCCGCAGGATGTGCCAGTAGGCGCCTCGGGCGCCGCCGGCAATCGCGTCGACCAGAACTGTGTTGTCGTTGTAGTTGTGATCGCGCCCGGCGCTCCCCTGTTGTGGGCTCTGGCCTTCCGGCTCGGGTGGAAAGAAGAGCGGATTGCCGCCAATCAGATCGCGCACCAGGACTGCGGGTTCTGCACCCAAATCGGGTGAAATGTAGAAAGTCGGTTGGAGCAAATCCAATGGCCCCTCGTAACGCCGGCGGATCCCGTCCTTGCGGGAAGACCAACCGCGAGAGGCTGCCATCTGGGCGATGCGCGTGTTGGGATAGATCCTCATGCCCAGACCGGCCCCGGCACAGTCCGGTTCAATCCGGCCAACAAACCCGATGGTCTCGGCCACCGTCTCCGGCGTCTCGCCTGGGCCCCCGAGGAGCAGATCGATCATCACCGCGATCCCGTAGCGTCGACAGAGGCCGACGGCACTGGCAAGATCTGCCGCTCGGTGGGGCTGGCGATAGCCGGCCAACATCTTCTCCGAGGCCGAGTCGCCGGTGAAGTTGATGCCCACACATCCCGCGGCGGCCATACGGCGGGCGAGTTCATCGTCGAAGGGCACGACTGCCAGGTACGCGTACCAACGCACCCGCCCCCCCAGCTTGCGACAAATCAACTCATCGCAGACCTGAATTGCGTGCCGCCCGGGAATGTTGAACTCCGCATCGCATAGATGGAGAACGTCAACTCCCTGGCGCAACAGCGACTCGACCTCGTCCGCGACGTCTGCCGGGGGCCTGAGACGACTCCGAGTTCCCTTTGCCAATCGATCGGCACAGTAAATGCACTCCCGATCGCAACCTCGTTTGGTTTCGATGCCAATCTGCCCCCCGCGCCGAAAGTACGCGGCATTGCCGATCAGGGCACGACTTGTTGGCACCTGCAGCCTATTGGGCCATGCAGGCGAGTTGATTCGAAGGCGATCACCTTCTCGCCAAATCAGGCCGGGTACCTCCTCAAATCGCGTGGAACCCTTCAACGCCGAGAGAAGGGCCGGAAGAGAAATTTCCCCGTCTCCAACAACACCGAACTCCACTCCAGTCTGCCGGACGATCGCTTCCGCAAAAATCGAGAATCCGACACCCCCCAAGACAATGGGGGCATCACTCCACTGTCGTACGGTGCTGATTTGTGCCTCCAATTGGGGAAGAAAGGAGCGAGCGCTTGGCCAGAAGCAGTCGTCAACGTTTCGGAACGACAGGCCAATCAAGGCCGGTCGCTTCTGACTCAGCCGCTCTCTCAGTTCTGTATCCGGATCGTCTGCGACCCCGAGGTCTGCCACCTCGACGGCATATCCCAAACGCAACAAGGCCTCGGCAACATACTCCAGACCTACCGGCGCAATGGGCGGCATCATTCGATTGGTGTTGACTAGCACGATGGAATTGTCCAGCACCATCTTCGTCTCCGGAGAATTGGCAGGAGGTCTCGACACCCCTTCAGTCTGGGGAGAGCTCGTTCGCAGAAACCCTCAGTCTACAGCAAGAGCGGCCTCCCCCCCAGGTCGGCGGCCCAAGAGAGGCCTTCGTCTTCGCAGCGAGAAAGAGGGTAGTTTAGGCGGAATGGCCCGCCCGCCTTGATTCTGTGCCGACAACCAAGAAATAGAAACGCCGTCCGGTTAGCCGGACGGCGTCCTCGGTATCGGGCCGGGGTTGGCACCCCCCCCGGAAATTGGGAAAGATCCGACCTGATCCAAGGCAAGTAGGAATCGGGTGGAGCAAACCGGGACACAAAAAATCAACAACTTCCCCGGCATTCGCCTTGGGCGTGATTCCACCGATCACCCGGTCAGTAAGCCATGGGGTTAAAGTGGGGGATGATGCAGAACGTAGATCTAGGGGCAAAGTGCTGGAAAGAAGCCAATTGCCGATGAGTTCGGGCGACTCGCATTGCAGCAATGTTCATTCCCACTCGCGCTGAGAAGCACGCCCGATCGCGCCGGCGGCAGTGTTGCCCACAGAAAGCCGTGGCAACTCGGCAGAACGCGGCTTAGAAACAACCAGTGGGAATTGGCGGCCCGCTCGAAAAGGCAGCCGAAGCACTTGACGCTTCCAGTCCAGCAATGTCCCCAACTGTGGTAGAGTCCGCGCCGGCTGGGAGAGTAGTGGCACACAATGTCCCTCGGGGGGCCCTTGCACGGAACTTGTGATGCTTGGCGGCTCTTGCTCGTCCCATTGCGGCCCTGCAATCGCGATCTTCCTTCCCTGTTCAGTCCTCCAATTTGCGAGAGCAGGTAGATTGTCAACTCGGCCGGTCGAATCGGGCGGAGAAAACAAGCCCGGGTCGGAGATCCTAGCGCCGCGCGGCCAACATCTTCTTCAGCATTTCCGCGGCCGCGTCCTGGGTGGTTGGACCGCCATGGGCGCGGCGAGCCATCTCCTTTTCCTCCTCGGAGACGTCCCGCTTGGGTGCGTTCCGATCCTCCTCCGGCTCCGCATCTTTCGGCAGATCATGCGCTGGCACCTCCCCCGGAACGTGTTGGACAGTCGCCAATGCATCCATCGTCTGGGTATCGGTCTTCGGAGAATCCAGTTGGTCGTCGAACCACTGGCTGATATCCACCTCGTCATCGACTCAAACAACTCGGTTCTTTCCGCCCGCGGGCTGTCCCCGTCTCTCTGAGGAGGGCTTCGCAGCGGCATCGGAAGCGGCGGTTGTCTCCGTTCCAGTGGCCACAGACGTAGCCGCCTTCGGGGGTCCCGGCATCCCGACAATCCGAACGTCAAAATCAAGTTGGCCAACCGCTAGGTGATCGCCCGGGCTCAATCGGCACTCCGGCGAGGCCCGCCGGCCGTTGACGAACGTACCGTTCCTGCTGCCCAGGTCGCGAACGCTCACGGCATCAGACGTGACAAGGATCACGCAATGATGGCGGCTCACAAGGTCGCTGGCGGACCGCAGGTGGCAGTCTTCGGCTCGCCCGATGAAGAACTTCGGCCCCTTAATGCGAATCTCTCGCCCTCGGTGCCGACCGTTGGTAACTACCAGTCTTACGTCCATTGCCGATGCTCGCTCGTAGCTGGGGGTTCATCCATCTAATTTGCGAAAGCGATCGGCCCGTACACTTCATTTTTCGGCCTGGTTCAAACTCGGGTAACAGAATTTTGGGCTGAGTGGCGGAGAATTGGGTTTGGAGAAAACGCCTGCTTCCCCCAAACTGGTGATTTTCGCAAGAAGCACCCAGTTT
>Ga0209723_1001909_pt1 | contig 30051 bp, 22 predicted proteins | sample BiotimSIPDNA_2_FD_185750 | JGI IMG/M metagenome (GOLD analysis project Ga0209723, IMG submission 185750) | Anaerobic biogas reactor microbial communites from Washington, USA - Biogas_R2 time_0 SIP DNA (SPAdes) (version 2) | ecosystem: Engineered > Bioreactor > Anaerobic > Unclassified | place...
ACCCCTTCTCCAAGCAGGTTGAGTTGGGCGATGAATACCTGACAGTCGTCCCACGAGACTTGCTCCACCGGGAGATTAGAGCCGACATTCCCCGAAGGATTGCCGGCCATGCGCGCCGACCATTGCGCCTGCGTCACTTCATACTTGCCGAGCCAGAATCCGCGCGTGATCGTAACCTGATGTTGTGGGTGTTCGGGATCGAAAAAGGATTCCCGGTCGCCATAGATGGCGCTGAGCTCGGCGGAGGTCTTCGCACTTCCCATGTAATAAGTGCCCGGTGGAATCCACTTGAACACAATACCGGCGAACGTTTTTTCATCGCCGATATTACGGACCACGGTGTACCTTCCGGTCACCTCCGTTGTCTGGCCTCCAAGCACCTCGACGTTCTGTTCAGCGGGGGTAATCCAACCGGCGCCCATGTCCTTGAACGAAACCGTATGCCTACCCGACGCGACCCCCTGGACTGTGGCGCCGCTAACATAATGAAATCCGTGATCAAGCGTCCATATCGCACCGTCCTCCACCACCTCGGCAGGGAGTATGGTTACCTTCAGCGCGCCGTTGGGATTACTCTCCCCCTCCCCCTCCCCCTCATCCTCACCCTCACGCTCACTCTCCCCCTCACACTCCCCTTCCTGCTCCCCCTCGCGCTCACCCTCAGTCTCGCCCTCTTCATCGGGGACGTTTTCGCCCTCAATCTCGCCTTCAACACCGCCTATGACCGTAATACAGTTCGGAACGGTGAAAGTGTCGCTGCCATCCACTGTCGTCACGGCAAGTGACACGGTATACTCGCCGGGTTCGACATAGGTATGCGACGGTCGCGACTTGTCGCTGGTGCCGCCATCGCCGAAAGTCCATGCCCACTCCGTAATCGGCGAATTCTCAGATGTGGAGGTATCCACAAAAGACACAGTCAGCGGTGCGGGACCGCTTGCGGGATCAAAAAGAAAGGACGCTTCAATTCCGTTATCCTGACATCCGTCCAGCAGAATTCCCGTCACCGCGCCTAACACGCCGAGCGTTAATAGGACAACGCCTAAGCATCCGATACCACTTATGGCCTGGGCATCCCGCACGGCATCCAGATTCCAAGGCAACAAAGGAAGAACTGTGTTGTCGTACTTCATCATAGTAAGTTTTCAACCTGTTTCTCATGCATTTAAAAAAAGCATTCTTGTAAAGAAAACACCACCCTTGCCGGCGCAACCCGCACCCGCAAGGATGGTGGACTATTTCAAAACCAAGCCCCGTCAGCAAATCTGATCAGGGTAGATTGAACGTGAATGTCGTTGGAATGTCGTAGGGGTACGTGTATTGATACAGCTGCCATTGAGGTCCCGGGAAATTCCACGTCTTGTTGACCAGCGTAAAATCGAAAATCTTCAGATTGTAATTGATGCCGCCGTTCAGCCCCGCATAGAGGTCAAAAGTCAGCGGCGAGGGGATGAACTGGGCATCAGCCGTAATGTACGGCTGCGCCCAACCGGTCAAGGTCGAGGACTCGTATAACGAAATACTGGGCTGAACCTTCATGTACACGGACAGGCTTCCGGAACTTGACAGGGTGACCACCAGGGGATTGGCAACCGGGCTAAAGGGCGCATAGGTCGTATTATTGGTCCACTGATCATCTAAATAAGAAGCGCCCACGTTCAGTTCCGTCAAAGCGGAGAACCCGGATTCAAGAGACGTCCCCGCGCCCACCGTCCCGACAACGCCGAAGGGGAAGGTCAGGGAGGCGACGCCGGCAACCGGCACCGCACCGATGTAAAATACAAAGGGCTTTGTGATCGGGGGAATGATGGTCGTTTCATAGTTCAGAGTAGCGGCCTGATACGCAGCCAGTTTGAAATTCAAATTCGTGGAAAGCAAACCGTTGCTGTCCAAGCTGAACGTCTCTAATTTGTGATCGTAAAAAGAGGCATGCAGCGCAATACTCGGCGCATAAGTCACCGTGCTTCCCTCGGTCAGGCTTAACGTCACGCCGTCTTTGCTGAAAATCGTAATCCCGCTTAGGTCTATGGTAAGCGTTCCGCCGGCCGCCATCGGGACACCGCTATTCTCAAAGTCTGTGTTTGTCCATGATATCTGGCCCGAAAGGACGCCCTCTTTAATCGCCTCAGCCAGTGACACTGCCTCGGTGATCGCTGTGATCACATCCCCGGACTGATCGACGCCCACAACCTTGCGCAGAAAACCGCCATCTTGGGCGCTGGCGATAATATCGTCAACTTGAATGACCACCTTGTCACCCAAATCATTAAAGAAATTGACCATGTTCTGTCCGATTCGCTCGACTTCCAGACCGATATCGTCAATTACCTTGACGTCACCGTCCTCGACCGGACACCCCATCAGCATTAGGGAGCATAGCGCCAACATAACAGAAGTCACCATAAAACGATTCATTGAGTATTCTCCTCGTCTGTAACTAGTCCATCTCTCACTCTTGGTACACACTCTTACTAATTAAAACCTAACAAAGCAATAATAGCCCATATTTTATCTCTTGTCAAGTAAAAAAAAGTGCGTTCCAAAATTTTATAACCTATCTATCGAACAATGCACCTTTTATTTATTATATTTCACGACAGATATTTTCGTTCATCTGATCATTCCAACCGGAAATCATATCTTATCCAACCATTGCCCAGCTCCATTCCCGATATACGCTACAGCCAACACCGAGCAAGAGTAGTGCTAACGAAGACTTTCAGGCCTGCGTTTTTATTCGGGCCCCTTATCCTTGTAGACTGTTGGTGGTTATCGGCCGGAAGACTAAAAAATACAGACGCCGGATGTGTCGCGCTACAGTTCCTGTTCACCGTTCGTCAATGAGGCCTTGGTCTCGGAATAAACGACAACAGGAAGTTTTGGATCTTTCTGACGGGAAAAAGGAATAGTGCTGATGGATCCATTCCTGAACATATTCTTTTTTATGTTCCACACTGCCTTTATCCTATTCGTTCTATTTGGCTGGATTTGGAAAAAGGCTCGAAAAATCCATCTCGCGGCGCTTTTTCTCACCGCGATTTCGTGGTTCGGCCTCGGTATCTTCTACGGTTTGGGGTACTGTTTCTGCACGGATTGGCATTGGAACGTCCGTTATCGGCTCGGCTATGTCGATATGCCTCGGTCCTACATCAACTTGCTGATTTTAACGGTAACGGGTCGAGAGTTGAACGACACGCTGGTGGACGTGGTGACAATGGCGGCCTTTGTCGGGATTTTCATGCTGGCCGTTTATTTGGCCGTAGTGAAGAAACAAGACAAGGGGGCAGGTTAGGTTTCTATCCATCGGCAGGGACTGCGATGATTCGGCTTCGGCACACCGTGGAGCGTTCGGGAGAGCGGCGTTCCCGGGGTATAGACGACTGCATGTCTTCTGTCTATTGGGGTGATGTTTCCTCTCCAGAGCCCGGAGACGTCGGTGCCGGAGATTGAACCCCCGGCACGGGTATCACCGGGGTGTTCGCATCCGTAAGGCTTGCATCCCGTAGAAAACGGAAATACTCGGAATCAGAGGAAATCATCAAGGTAACCTCCTCGCCCAAGGATTCGGCATAACTCTCCAAGGTTCGGAAGAAGGTGTAAAATTCAGGGTCCACGCTAAAGGCCTCATTGTAAATGCGGGTGGCCTCGGCATCGGCGCTTCCCCGGGTAATTTCAGCCTTGCGTTTTGCCTCCGAGATGGTTTCGGCCAGCATGCGCTCGGTCTCGCCCTGGATTTCGGCGGCGCGACCGCTGCCTTCCGACCGGAACTCTTCGGCCATGCGCTGTCTTTCGGCAATCATGCGTTCGAAGACGCGCTCCTGCACCTCCTGCACATAATCGATACGCTTGATGCGAATATCCTCCACTTCGATGCCGTACTCATACATTTGTTCTTTGGCCGTGGCAAGCACCGCAGCCACCAGCTGTTCGCGCCCGATACGAACCTTCTGGAGCAGTTCATCCTCCTCTTCTTCCGCGGCAAGGGCCCGCTTCAGGTCCTCTTCCGTCACGGCCCAATCGTGGGAGCGGACGATCTCGGACAAATCGCTTGCGGAGATGTAATCGCGCAGCACGGAATCCAAAATATCGTTCAGTCGGTTGATGGCGCCCTCTTCGTCGCGAACGCGCTGCATGAAGGTCAGCGGATCCACGATGCGCCACCGCGCCGTGGTGTCAACCGAGATGAATTGCTCCCCTCTTGTGGGAATCTGCTCCGGGTCGCCGTCCCAGGAAAGCAGCCGCTTATCAAAACGGCGCACCTCCTGCACGAAAGGCAGTTTAAAATGAATGCCGGGCGTGACGACCGGTCCACCAACGGGCCGACCAAACTGTATCACGATGGCCTGTTCCGCTTCGTCGAGGGTGTAGGCGCTTGCGAACAGGAGCAGACAGGCGAGAAGCGCCAAAGCGACCGCGACCGACGTACCCGCCGCGGCCAAACCCGGCGCCGCGATGCCTGAAGAATTCCGCGTGGTTGCTTTGTCATTCATTGTACTTCCTCCGCCTGCTGGAGGACCCGCAACGGCAACGGACGCTCCCCGAGGTTAAGCAGCGGTATCGGTTGGGTTCCCCCTTCTTCAACAACGTAAATTTTGCCAAGCGCGGGCAGTACCTGGTCTATCATTTCCAGGTACATTCTGCGCCGGGTGACCTCCGGGGCGTTCCGGTACTCTTCATAAATAGATTTGAAGCGTTCCACTTCGCCCAGGGCACCGTTAACACGGGTGGCACGGTAGGCCTCGGCTTCTTCAATCATTTGCTGTGCTTCACCCTGGGCGCGGGGAATAACTTGATTGCGTTGTTTTTCCGCTTCATTGATCACGCGCTCCCGCTCCTGTTCCGCTTCATTGACCTCATTGAACGCGGGTTTCACCGGTTCTGGCGGCGTCACATCCTGAAGTTCCACGGTTTGAATATGCACCCCCATGTCGAACCCGGTCAGAATTTCCTGAATTTCCTCCCGGGCCGCCTGCGCCACCTGCACGCGTTTTTCCGTGAGCACGTCCGAGCCGAGATTATTCCCCACAATGCGCCGCATGACGGCCTCCGAAATGTCGCGGAGGATTTCTATCAGGCCATGGAGCTGACCTCGGCCTTTGTAAACCAGCCGCTTCCGCGCGGACGCCGTGTGGTCATCGTGTCGGAGGGGGGCGGCTGGGGCGTCATCGGCGCCGATGCCTGCGCCGCTGCCGGTCTCGATGTGATCCCGCTGCCGGAGAGTGTGCTGCAGGAACTCGATACGATCCTACCGGGCTGGTGGAGTCGGGGCAATCCCATCGACCTCGTGGCCGGGAACGACCGTACCATGATGACGCGCGCCATAGAGTGCGTACTGAAATGTCCGGAGGTGGATGCGGTGCTTGTGCTCGGCGTCGGCTACATGTCCAGCCGCGCCGCCGAGATGCACCGTGTGCCTGAACTGGTGGAGATGGGTATGGGCAAGCTGATCAATGCCGCCTGTGACGTTGAGTTGCATGAAGTCCGCAAGATCAACAGCCTGATCGATCTCTATGGCAAACCCGTCATTGTCGCTTCGGACACCGTGCTGCTGGCCTACGGCGCCACCCCGAATGCCGCGATCCGCGAAATGGAACGCCTCGGCGTGTACGCCTATTCAAGCCCGCACAACGCCGCGCACACGTTGGAAAGCATGGCCAAGCGTTACGAGTTTCTTAACATACCCAGGGAAAAGCATTCACCGGATAAATTCTGTTTTAATGGCCTCACTTTTTCTGAAGCCCATTAAAAAATCATTCGCTTTCGCACAGTGATCCTTGAAATCGTTCGTACCGCAAGGAGAGTGAGACGTGAAGCCTCATAATCGAAGAACATTTCTCAAGTATACCGCCGCCGCTCTTCCGAGCCTCGGCGCCATGGCGCCTGCGTTTGAAGCGCAGGCTGCCGGTAATAGCCCGGCCATGCTGAAACGGGGGTCTCAGGAACTCACGATCCGGGTCGACGCACCTGAAGACCCGTTGATCGAAAGAACCGTAGCGATTCTCAAAGACCGGATTCAGCAGCGTTACCCTGTGGGAATAACCCGGGTCACGGGGAACGCTCAGATCGTTCTTGCCATTGATGACACCCTTTCCGATGACGCTTTCCGCATCGAAGAACAAGACAGCACATTGGTAATCGCCGGGGCTTCGCCCCGCGGCTTGCTCTATGGCGTTGGAAAGTTCTTGCGGACCAGCGGCTATGCCGGCGGGTTTTCACCTTCTCGCTGGCGCGGCGTTTCAGGGCCGCAGGGTACCCTGCGCGGCATGTATTTTGCCACCCATTTCCACAACTGGTATCACCAGGCCTCGGAACCTGAGATTTCCAGATACATGGAAGACCTTGCGCTCTGGGGCATCAATGCCGTCATGGTCGCTTTCCCAATGATCAACCTGCAGGACTGGAACGATCCCCAAACGGAAGCGGCCGTAGCCATGATGCGCCAATACGCAAAAGCCGCCCATGAACTCGGCCTTCAATTCACCACTGGCGCGGGAAATACCATGTTTATTGGAGCCCCGCAGCACATCCGGGCGGTCCCGTTGCCGGATCCGACCCGTCGGCGCGGGAACAGCGGTCACCCCATCTGTCCCAGCCATCCGGAGGGGCATGCGTACCTCATGGACAATACGCGTCTTTTTTTCGAGAAGCTCGCGGATGTGGGCCTGGATATCGTGTGTTTCTGGCCCTATGACGAAGGCGGCTGCGCCTGCGAGAAATGCGCGCCCTGGGGCAGTAATGGTTATCTCAAACTCTCGCGCGACCTTACCCGGCTCGGGCGTGAATATTTCCCGAATCTGAAGAGTGTCCTGAGCACCTGGATGTTCGACACGCCGCCGGAAGGGGAATGGCAGGGCCTGGCCGACGCGCTTGCCAAGGATCCGGGCTGGGTGGACTACATCCTGGCCGATTCCCATGAAGACTTCCCCCGGTATCCGCTTGAAAACGGAGTTCCCGGGGGATTGCCCCTGCTGAATTTCCCGGAAATCAGCATGTGGGGGAACTGGCCCTGGGGCGGGTTCGGCGCGAATCCGCTTCCCGCCCGATTTCAGAGGCTCTGGGACCAGGTCAAAACCACCGTGGCCGGTGGCTTTCCTTACAGCGAAGGCATCTACGAAGACATGAACAAGGTGGTGGTGGCACAGTTCTATTCCGCCCGCGCAACGCTGGAGGAATACATCGGGTATGAATTCGGCCCGAATGTTGCGGGCGATGTGCTGAACATTATCGACGCCCTTGAATCCGCCGCCAGTTCTTCCTATCGGAAAGAACCCGTGGACAAGGCGGCCGTTCAACGGGCCTACGACCTGACGGAATCCGTAAATGCGCAGTTACCCGATTGGGGCAAAAACAATTGGCGATGGGAAATCGTGCATCTCCGGGCGCTCCTCGACCGGGAGCGTTTCATCGGGGCCGGCCTCGAAAGCCCCGAGGCTGAAAGCGCCCTGCGGCGCTTGATCGAACTTTACCATTGTCAGATGGAAACGGACGACCCCTATCACCATCGTGTCCGCCCGCCGCTGAAAGAAGCCGCCTCCCGTGGCGGAGAACACTAAACGCAGACGCACAGGTGCTACGCAATACCGCCGCAGCGCAGGGCCACCCGGGCGGAAACCCTTTGCCGGGCAAGGTCGAAGGCATGTTGGATGTCATCAAAATCCAGTATGGGCGAAACGAGGGAGGGATAGGGATATTTTCCGACTGTAGCGGCCAGGAACTCCAGTCCCTTCCCCAAGTGGGCCGGGTGATAGTTGTGAATGCCTTTGACGGTCAGGTAACGCCGCGTTAACTGGTTTCCATCCAAGGGAAAAACGCTTCCCGGAGCCACCAGCCCGGCAACGAGAAGACGGCCCCCGATACGGAGCGCATCCAGGGCGGCGGACGCGGCGCAAGGATCACCGCATACCTCAAAGGCCACATCCACGCCGTCGCCACCACATACCTCCCGCGCCCAGTGCGCGACCGCGTCCGGTTCCACACTTGTTGAAAAGACTGCATCCGCGCCAAAACGCAGGGTATTCTCAGCGCGGACCGCGTCGGCGTCAGCGACCATTACCCTGCGCGCGCCTGCCTCTTTGACCAACGCGGCAAGATAGGTTCCCAGCAACCCGGCGCCGCAGATCAAAACACTTTCACCGGGCGCCACGCCGCCAATCGTTTCCATCGCGCATACCACGGTGGCCAGGGCGCAATTGGCCGGTGCAACCACGGCGTCTTCAAGAACCGGCGGGGCGGCGAAAATCCCCGTGCCGGGATACAGGTAGATGTATTCCGCGTATCCGCCCGTCAACCCCGGCCATACTTCCATTGGCATATGGCCATATTTCTTCAAGTGGACGCACTTCTGCGGCAATCCCCGACCGCAAAACGCACACCTTCCGCAGGAAGCCATGATGGTCCATGAAACCCGGTCGCCGAGTTGAAGCGGTTCGCCGTTCCAATACTGTGCTCCCTCGCCAAGGGCAACGACCTCGCCCACCGACTCATGCCCCAGGATACTGGGCGCAGGTTCTATGCGTCGCCCGGAAGTCGTGTGCAGGTCGGAGCCGCAAATGGTGCTCAGGCGTATACGGCAAAGGGCTGCCCCGGGCGGCATCTCTTGCGGTAACGCAAATTGAGTAAACTGCATCGGCCTGTTCGGCGCCTCGAAGACGGCAGCCTTGCACGTTTCCGGCAATTCTATTGATCGTTTTGAATACATGGAGCAAGTATACTGCACCGCACGATAGATACAAAACAACAACCCTGGGACAATCCGCAACGGCAAAAAAGAAAGAAAATAACGGTGAAGTTCAATACTTTGATAAACTGGGTCCCGATTCCTATCCACATACGGGAACTAGGGCACACCGCCTACCCAGACAATTCAATCAAGAAAGCATCAGGCCGGGCTAACAGCCATTTGAAACGGCTGATCAAAAAAAAGGGAAATGACAAGTTTGCGCGCATATACTTTTTTCTTAACCGCAGTGTTTTGCATTTGTGCCGTACCCGCCTCCGGGAACTGGCCTGCGTGGCGCGGTCCGACGGCTGACGGCCACAGTGAGGCCACGGGGCTGCCGCTCCAGTGGTCGGAAACGGAGAACATCACCTGGAAAACAGCCATGCATGATCTCGGCCATTCGACGCCTGTGGTATGGGAGGATCAGGTCTGGCTTACCACGGCCAAGGAAGACGGCACGGCCTTTTACGCGGTCGCCATCAACCTGAGATCTGGGGCAGTTATCCACGACATTGAAGTATTCCATGCCGAGGAACCGCAGGCCATCAATGCGCTCAATTCCTATGCGACGCCCTCCGCGGCCATAGAAGCAGGCCGCGTTTATGTGCATTACGGCACTTTTGGCACGGCCTGCATCGATACCAACTCGGGTGAAATCCTTTGGCGGCGTTCGGATTTGAATTGCGACCACATGCAAGGCCCCGCATCGTCGCCCTTACTTTTTGAAAACCTGCTGATTGTCACCCTGGAGGGTACGGACAAACAGTTTATGGCGGCATTGGATAAGAAAACCGGCGAGACGGTGTGGCTACACAACCGCCCCTATGAGTCCTACAAAAACACCAAGCCCGTATACCTCAAATCCTACCAAACGCCCGTAATTCTGGACATTGACGGCGCGCCGCAACTCATCAGCAACGGAGCCCTGATGGTAACAGGGCACGAGCCGCGGCCTGGAAAAGAATTGTGGCGGGTCTTGTACCGCGATGACAGCACAATATCGAGCATCATCCGAGGCCATGGACTGCTGTTCGTAAACACAGGCGGCAATCCCGGCGGCAGCCAGCTCTGGGCGATTCGCGAGGGCGGCGCCGGTGACGTGACTGAGACGCACGCAGTCTGGAAGATGATCGAAGACGCCCCGCATCAGTCATCGCCCGTGCTGATCGACGACCTGCTTTATTCTATAAGCGACAAAGGCGTCCTGATCTGTATGGAGGCTACAACAGGGAAACAGGTATGGTCAGCGCGCCTGAAAGGCAATTTCGGGGCGTCCCTTTTGACCGCCGCCGGCAGGATATACCTCTCGAATATGCGGGGCACGACGACCATAATAGAAGCGGGACCAGAATACCATGAATTGGCGGTGAATCAACTCGATGGTGAACTATGGGCCTCTCCCGCGGTGGCGGGCAACGCTCTGCTCCTACGCACCAAGACCCATCTTTACAGAATCGAAGACAACACGTAGCGGCGGCGCACCCTTCCCACGCCGCAATTCCGGCAAGATACCTGCCACTTCCTTGGGCAAGGATGACAGCCTCCTGGTCCTTTCGCATTACAAAGGCCTCCTGTGCCATAATCCTGCACCGAAGGAAGCCTTTTATAAGTGGGATCGTTTCCGCACCAAAAAAGAGGAAAGTGCTATGCGCAGTGTTCCGGAATCCAAAGACAAACCGCTGTTCACCCCCGGCCCCCTCACAACCAGCAGAACCGTAAAACAGGCCATGCTCAAGGACCTGGGTTCGCGCGATTTCGCGTTCATTCAGGTAATACAGGAGATTCGCGACGGCCTCCTGGCGCTGGCCGGGGCGACCAATGGGGAATACGTGGCCGTTCCCATGCAGGGCAGCGGCACCTTCGCCGTGGAGGCGGTGCTCACGTCGACCATCCCGCGCGACGGTAAGGTGCTCATCGTCATCAACGGGGCCTACGGCCACCGTATGGTAAAACTCTGCAAGACGGCGGGCGTTGCCTGCGCCGCGTTGGAGTTTCCCGAGGACGCATGCCCCCAAGTCGGCTGCGTTGCGGAGGCGCTGGACGCGGACCCGTCGATAACGCATGTGGCCGTGGTCCATTGCGAAACGACCACAGGCATTGTCAATCCCATCCGCGAACTCGGCCTTATGGTGCACGAAAAGGGGCGCCTCTTCTTTGTGGACGCCATGAGCAGTTTCGGGGCGGTGCCGGTCAATGTCACGGAATGCCGGATTGACTACATTGTCTCCTCCTCCAACAAGTGCGTGGAGGGTGTGCCCGGTTTCGCCTACGCGATCGCGCGAAAGGAGCCTTTCATGAAGACGAAAGGCCTTGCGCGGAGCATGAGCCTGGACCTGTACGCGCAATGGGAGGGTCTGGAATCGAACGGCCAGTTCAGATTCACGCCACCCACGCACGCCCTGCTTGCGTTCCGGCAGGCGCTCAAAGAACTCGAGGAGGAAGGCGGCGTCGAAGGGCGCGCCACCCGCTATCGCGCGAACTATGACGTGATGATCAAGGGCATGAAAAAACTGGGCTTCCAGACCTATCTGGACGAGGATAAACAGGGCTACATCATTACTTCCTTCCGGTATCCCGAGCATCCGAACTTCGATTTCGAGGCCTTCTATAGACTTCTGAATGATAAAGGATATGTGATCTATCCGGGCAAGGTAAGCAACGCCGACTGCTTCCGGATCGGCACGATCGGACGCATTTTTGAGCCGGACATGCAGGCCCTGCTGTCGGCGATTCGGGATACGCTTGATGAGATGCATATTGAACTTTAACCAAAGGAGACGTTCATGATGGAGTTCTACTTTCAGCGCAGTTACCGCGGTCCCCTCAAGGCGGTATTGCTTGACTGGGCGGGCACGACCATGGATTACGGCTGCTACGCCCCGGCGGTAGTTTTTGTGGAGATTTATAAACGCTTCGGTGTGGAGATTTCCATGGGGGAAGCCCGTGAACCCATGGGCGCGCACAAGAGGGTGCATATCCTCCAGATATCGCAGCAGGACGGCGTCCGTGAGCGGTGGACCGCCGTCCACGGCAAGCCGCCCACGGAAGAGGATGTGGACCGCATGTTCGCTGAGTTTGTTCCCGCGCAGCTCAAGGTGCTTGCCAAGTACGCCGACCTGATCCCCGGCACGCTGGAGGCCTGCGGCAATTTCCGCGAGCGGGGCCTGAAAATCGGTTCCACAACGGGCTACACGCAGGAAATGATGGACCTGTTGTACAAGGAAGCGGCGGACCGGGGGTATGTGCCGGATTCCAGCGTCTGCGCGGCCGAAGTGCCGGCAGGCCGACCCGCCCCGTGGATGTGCCTGAAAAACGCCATCAACCTCGGGATTTACCCCATGGAAGCCTATGTGAAAATAGGCGACACCATCCCGGACATCCTGGAAGGGCTCAACGCGAGCATGTGGACCATCGGTCTTGCCATGACCGGCAATGAAGTGGGTTTGAACGCGCCGGAGATCGCCGCGCTGGAACCCGACGTTCGCGAACGCAAACGCGCGCGCGCCTATACGCGCCTGGCGCAGGCCGGCGCCCACTATGTCGTGGATGGCATCTGGGATGTGCCGCCGCTGCTAGACGCAATCAATGCGCGCCTTGCCCGTGGCGAAAAGCCGTAACCGTTGCCGTTGCGGAAATCGTGACGATCAGGAAACAGGAAAGATTTATCAGGCGCCGGATCCGCTCATGACAGAACGGGCAAGTTCGCCGGTCTCTTTCAGCAGTTCAGGGTGATTTCGGATATCATCCGGCTTCGCAAGGCCGCAGCCGCGTATGAGATGCACCTTTTGGATGCCGATAATATTCATCACCCATTCATAGCGCGGGAAGACATCCGCGAATGCAGCCTTCGGCATGCCCTGAGTCAGAATCCAGACGGCTGTTTTCCCCGGTAAAAGGCGGGAAGTGTTGTCGGGGTTATGGTGAAAATCAGGCGTCAAATAGGAATACGTGCGGTCAATAAAGGTCTTCATCTGTCCCGTCACGTCGCCAAAATAGACCGGCGAAGCGAACACAATGATATCCGCCTGCCGTACCGCATCCAACACCGCCGCAAGGTCGTCTTTCAGAACGCAGATTTCCGAAGATTTTTTGCACGCCCTGCAGGCCTGGCACCCCTGATAGTTCAGTCGGTTCAGGACGAAGGACTGCGTCGCGGCACCGAGGCCTTTCGCGGTTTCAAGAAAGCATTCCGCAAGGGCGGCGCTGTTGCCTTTCAACCGCGGACTTCCAAGCAGCGAAACAATCTTCATAGATCCTCCCATGGATGGCGCCGTGATCTACTCGCGCCTTCCTTGTTCTTTACCCCATGGATTCTCCGTGATTTACCGATCCACGGAAAGTTTGAACCACCGTATTACGCTGACGTTGTCTTCGTAGCACCAGAAAGCCAAAAATACCGTGCCGTCGGGACATCGGGTAAGACAAGGAGCCCCGAACCGCAGCACAGTGAAGTTTTGGGACATATTGCCTGAACTTCCCGTCAACCCGCTCGCTTCCGCGCCCCACAGGGGAACATGGTCCTCTGTCACCCACCGTGCGCCTTCGATGCGGCAGCGGCACGCCCACAAGCCTGGAATATCCATGCGCCGGTACACGCAAAGGATGCGGCCGTCCTCCAGCGCCATCGGCGTCAGCGTTTGCCCCTGAAGCCCCGTGCTCGCCGGAGACGACCACGTCTTCCCCCCATCTTCGCTCAGGGTATACTGATTGGGCCGATCTTTCCCGGCCACGGCATCGTAGGCCCAGGCCAATGCCAATAGCCTGTCGTCCGGCAGCTCGGTAATCTTTGACTCCCAGAAATAAGTTTTCGCGCCTGGCTCGGCCATTACATTCCAATATTCAGGCCATGTCGCGCCCCCATCCCGCGATACGAGGGCGATGGTGCGGATACCTTTCGGGCAGTATCCCTCCCAGGATTGCCAAGTGGATGTGGGTACTATCCACCGCCCATCCCGCAGCACGGTAACGGGACAACACAGTTCGAACGATGGTCCTTCCAGAGGCGGGTCCATCGTAACGGGACCGGACCAGGTACGGCCGTAATCGGCGGAACGGAACAGGAGCAATTCGGTGGGAACGAAACCGAGGGTCTCAGGATTGGTCAGACCCTCGTCGGGATGTTCCGTCCGGTCATGCCGCACAGTAAAGGCAACCAGGCCACCGTCATCCAGCGCCGTCAGGCGCGAAGCGTCGGACAGTAGCCGATCCGTCACCCCCGGATAGAGGGGCCCCTCATGCACCCAAGTTTCCCCAAAATCTTGGGAACGGAACAGATGCGTCCGGAGATTGGGCGCTTCAAAGGCCTCACCCAGCACTGCGGTCGCCAGCATCTCGCCGTTGTCCATGGCGACCACCGAAGGGAAATAAGCCTGTACACTGTGGACATGCGGTATAGGATTGCGGTATATGAGGCCTGTGTTAAGAATTTCCATAATCGACTCTCCTCGCCCGGCGGCGCTCAAGGCTCAGACAAACGTTCCGGATTGAACAACACCCCCCGGGTAAGACGATTCCAAATAATGCTGATGATATACCCGGAACCCCCTCCGGTTACAAAACCGACCAGGCCATACCAGGACCAGAACACGTCGGTAAACCCGGCCACCCAGGCCGTACACGCGAGGCCGATCAGGGTGCCCAGGAACACCCCGACGGTATTGGCCCGCCTGGTCAGCACGCCCAGGAAAAACATGGCCACCAGCGGACCGACGATCAGGCTGCTGATCTTTCCGATGATCTCCATGATGGTACCCAGCCGGTCCACATAAAGCGCCGCGATCGTGGCGGACACACCGAAGAAGACCGTGGCGGCGCGGCCCACCCGCAAATAATGGCGCTCGCCTTTCCAGTCACGATGGAAGAAGCGCCGGTAGTAATCCATCACAGCCACCGTCGCCAGAGAGTTCATGCCTGCATCCAGGCTCGACATGGTCGCAGCAAGAATGCCGGCGATCACCAGCCCGCCGATACCCTTCGGCAAAGCATGTATCACAAAATGCGGCAACACCCGGTCCATGGCCTTGACCGGGTCCGTGGGATCGAGGGCCAGCAGGGACTGCATCATTTCGGGATGCCTCGCGTAGTAGGCGGCAAAAAAGATGCCCACTAGAAACATGGGCACGACAACGGGTATGACAATGATAGACTGGGCCAGCGCGCTTTTAATGGCCGTTTTCAACGAACGCGCGCTCAGGTATCGCTGCACGGTGACCTGGTCCGCGCCGGCGGAGGACATGTTTGTGATGAGGCCGCCGGCCAGCACGCTCCAAAGGGTGTATTCGGAGACAAGCCGGTAGTCAAAATCAAAAATGCGCGTATGCCCCTGGTCCGCGGCCACCGACCAGATCCCGGCGATATCGCCGTGAAAGTCAAGAAGTACGGCGAGAATCACCACGATCACGCCGCCGACCAGAATGAAGAACTGCACCACGTCGCACCAGATCACACCCTTGAAGCCGCCCACCGCCGCATAAAAGGTCGCAAACAGCCCCATAGCCAGAATGCAGGCCGTCATGTTCGCGTCCGCCACCACGGACAGCGCCAGGGCGGGCACGAATATGGCCGTGGCCAGCCACCCGCCGCGCATGACCATAAACAAAATGCTGGCCAAAACACGCAACACGATGCTGTAGCGCCGTTCCAGGTACTCGTAAATCGTAAAGATTCCCATGCGGTAGAAAACCGAAACGACAATGGGCACGGTAATCAGTACGGCCACCGGCAGGGTAAAAATGACGGGCATGTAGCGAAGGTCTTTTTGAAACGCCAGTGCGGGGCTGCCCATGTAGGTAATCGCGCTCAGGTCCGTTGCAATAATCGACAACGCTATCGGCAGCCAGTGGAACGAACGGCCCCCGAGAAAGTAGTCGTCCACATTTTTCTGTCCCCGCCCGAGAAAGGCACCCAAAACGGCAATCCCGGCCAGATAGCCCCCGAGCACAACGATGTCAATCCACGTAAATCCCTGCATGGGTTCCGGGTCTCCCCTGGTGCTTGTTGATAGAAAAACGCTGCAGGCACGAGATGATACATGAATCAGGAAATACCAGGTCAGGGCCTGGAAACATAGAGTTCCGTCCTGCCAGCGTAGTGGGTAGTATAAATCTTCAACAAACGTGGAGCCAAAAAGGCTATTGGCCTGGAGCATTTAGAATTACATAAAAAAACGCCCAATATCAATGATACGAAGTCTAAAAACTTTCAAAATGGTGTCATTCGTTCAAGACATCCAATAAGTAAAGGGGGGGGCGCAACGCACAGCCGATATCAAAACGATAGAAACGCGTTCCCTATAAGGATGCATGATTGGAATATCGTTCCTGCAGAAATTCATACAGCCCTTTGCCAGCCTGCAGTCCAACACAGGCCAACAAGGATCTGTCTTGTTCATCATCCTCGACTCCTTCATGTGTATAAAACGTCATTACACCCAATACGGCCCCGTTAAGTAGGAGTGGAATGACATAATGACCGTGCGCATCCATTCCATACCAGCGGGTTTCATGCCGCGGATCTTCCATGCAGTTTTTACATATAAGTACCTGGCCTGTCTGCGCGGCTTTTCCGCATAGGCACCGCCCAAAAGGGACAAACGCCTCTTCCGCCAGAAAATCGCGGCTGAAATGTCCTTGCGTCTCGGTAAGACGCAAACCAACGGCTTTTCTGTCCGTAAGAAACAACACAGCTCGACATTCCAGATTATGCCTCAAATGGCGATTCAGAAAGACTGTCACATCATATAGCATCCCGACAAAGGACTGAGGTTTTTTTGCCAGCATTTCCAAATCGCGCGCAAGGCATTCTCTTTGTGATATTGGATCAAGATCCCTGATTACCATACTAATTTTCCTCATTATCGGTGTTTTATCGGTGGCAGATATCTATCAGAACCTAAAATACAAGTATTATAATTTAACAAGTAATAAATATCAAGAAGAATTAAAACACAATTTCCCGACCCCAAAAACATCAATATAAAAGCACATTTAGGATAAATGCCTCGCTTCTATGTAGTTTTTTAAACATTAAACGCGATATAAAAATTTTATTCGAGGTCTTGCATATTTAAAAGTTTTCTGATATACTTTATTTTGTTTACAATAAACGCACTTGAATCCAACCACGGAGGCCGAAACAATGAAAATCCAAAGTAAAACATGCGTCGCCACTCCATGCCTGGCAGGTGCCTGGATTACAGTCACCGTTCTTGTTACGGCATCAGGGCTGGCACAGACAGGTGATTACGGTGATGCACCGGACATTCCGGGTATCAACCAATTCGGCCAGGGAACGGGCCATTATCCCACCCTGAATCCGACAGTCAATACTGTCTTTCCAGGTCGTAGCGGACCCTATCATCTGGATTTGTCACAGGAATTACTCGGGAACCGGGTGGATGATGAATCCGCCGCACGCGTTATCAATCGCGATCCCTTTGATGACGGGTTCCGAAATTTTTTCTTTCTTTTGGTCCAGATTCCCGTCCCGACATACGTCACCGTTGAGGTGACCATTCCCTCTGGTGCGGCAGGCGGAACAAGATACGTCAATCTGGCTGCCGACTTTAATCAGGACGGCAAGTGGCAGCGATACACCGACATTATCGGCCAGCAGGTACCGGAATGGGTTGTCAGAAATTATCCAATCCAGGTGCCCGGCGATATCCTGCCGGGTGAGACGAAAGCGTTCGTGCTGCCGGCCTTCGGCTGGGGTAACGGACTGCTCTTCGCTTATCAAACCTGGTTCCGCATAACGGTTGCAGAAGCGCCGTTAAGTCTGTCAGACTTTGGCCTGGATGGGTGGGACGGCAGTGGTCCGGCGCCCGGCTTTCCCACAGGGGAAACGGAAGATTACTTCTGGAGGGGCTACGGCAAAGGTGTCGCCCCAGGGGGCGGCAATGGACCGGATGAAGGCGAGGGGGAAAGTGAAGGGGAAGAGGAAGGCGAAGGGGAGGGCGAGGGAGGCACCGAAGGAGAAACGACCGAAGGGGAAGAGCCCTGTGATGACGTGGAGATTGTCTGGTTCCCCCGCGTTGTGCCGCTGGGCCAGGAAGGCGCGCGTTTCTGCATGCGAGTCTGCAATCGCTGCCCCAACGATGTCGAAGTCACCATAGAGTTTGAGAAAGTCCAGGGCAACAATGTAAACAACACACAGGCCCCCGACCCCGCACCGATTCCCGCCGGAGAGTGCGTCTGGATATGTTTTACCGCGTCCTGGCAGGACCAGGAACCCGTCGGCGGACGCCTGGGCCGCTATCGCCCAAAGGTGAAAATTGTCTCCGACAAGATGGATGAAAAACTGTGGATTCTGGATGAGATGGATTTTGAAGAAACGATTGACCCCGCCTCCTATCCCGTCCCCGCGCAGTTGCAGCTTCAAGGCGGCGGAAGCATAACGGCCTTCCTGAACCTTAATGATGTGATTGAGCCGGACGCATTGGCGCTCTTGCTGCCTCAAGCCGTTGACGTGCCAATCATTCCGGATGCGAGCCAGATCGCCGCCGCGCCTCAGGGCACAGCATGCGTGGATGCGAATACCGTCTATCATGCCGTTCATGTGCAGGCGCCTCTTGATATCGTCCCCCCAGCCTTATTGGAACTGCCCGTATCCGCATCGCCCCTGCTCACCCCCGGTTGTGTACGTCCCGTGCTCTTCAACCCCGCGACCAGGCTGTGGGAGGATATCCCGGACTTTGCCGTGCTTGACCGCGAAGGACTGGTACTCCTAACGATTAACAAACAGGGACTTTACGGACTCTCGGGAGAAATGCTCGATGATACGCCCTTTGCCTGCAACAGCCTATTGGACGCGAGCGAAGTGGTGGCCGGCTCTCTTTCCCAAAGTACAGGCACCGTAGAGATACAGGCGGATCCTTTAACCCGTGAAGCGGTTATTACGGTGTCGCATACCATTCAAAACCCGCTATCTGCACGGATCCATCAGGGGGTTTCGGGTGAAAACGGCCCGGTTCTTATTGACCTTGGCAACCCGTCAAGCCCCGTGACTTCAACACTGATTCTGTCCCTACACGAGGCTGAACTTTTATTGGATGGCGGTTTATATATCGAACTGACGTCAAGCGACTATCCCGATGGGGATATCAGGGGTCAGTTGGACTGCACGGTCGTTGAAGGTGAAGGCGAGGGAGAAAGCCCTGTGGAAGGTGAAAGCCCAGTTGAAGGTGAAGGGGAAAGCCCCGTCGAAGGAGAAAATCCCGTCGAAGGGGAGAACCCAGTTGAGGGTGAAGGGGAAAGCCCCGTCGAAGGCGAGAATCCCGTCGAAGGCGAGAACCCGGCTGAAGGTGAAGGGGAGAACCTCGTTGAAGGAGAAGGAGAAACACCCTCTGAAGGGGAAGGCGAAGAAGAAACCTGCGGCTGCTGCAGCCGGCCGACCAAGGGAAGCGGAACCTTGCTGGGGGATTGGCTTCTGATCGGCCTGACCCTGCTGACAGTAGTGTCCATCACAAGCAGGATAAAGTTATAACGCTGACGCAATGCGGTCAGTATAAAAAACATACGTGCTCCGTAAATGCAGACACAGATGAGCGCCGGAGTTACTTAAACCGGTCCCCGGCAACATCATTAACCTGCTTTACGGGTCGCGTAACACTTTCGGCATCGTTAATCTGCCTGCTCAGGGCTGTTCGGGTTTTGTGGATATGGGGGCATCTTTCAGTTGGGACCATTCCGCCATGGACCCGTCGTAAACGGCAGTGCTATCGTTACCCAGCAGCAAAGCCCCAAAATAGCCCACCGTGGCGGCCTGGCCACTGTTACAGTAGGTGATAAGCGGTGTATCTTTGTCGATACCTTTCCGCCCATAAACCTCGCCCAGTTCCTCCACGGATTTAAACACAAAATCAGGTCCGGTGAACAAGTCATCATTGGGCAGGTTGCCGGCGCCCACGATATGGCCCTTCCGGGTAACATAGTCCTTGATTTTCTCGCCGGTATAAAAGGCTGCGGGACGCATATCGAGCACCACTTTCTCGTCACCCTTCAGTGTCTCCGCCACCTCCGCGTGGCCGACAATTAATTCGGGGCGCGCTTGAAGGCCCTGAATGGCCACCTTATTGGCCTTCGCTTCACCAGACGCTATTTCACGCCCCTCATTCTTCCATTTGCCAATGCCTCCGTCCAACAAGGACACCCTTGGGAAACCTATGTACTGGAAGACCAGGAAAAGCCGCGTCGCCTGCACCCGTTTCTCAGGATTGGCCATGTCGCCGTATACGACAACATGCTTTTGCGGATCCACGCCCGCGTCTCCCACGATTTGATAGAGTTGCTCAAGAGACTTCAGCAGCCCCTTGACGCTCCCACGCGTTTCCGACAATACATCCGCATGCAGATGGATCGCGTTGGGAATGTGACCCGCCGCGAAGTCTTCCGGACTTCCGGCATCCACAATACATACCTCTTTCAGTTCGGCCAGATCTCCGGTTGACACCAGCAAAGGGGCGACCGCAGTCAGTACGCCGCTCATTACCATCGCCACGATGCTCATATTCATCTCCTTACTTTTTACTTGGTGCAGATTAAAGGATGCGGACTCAACGCAAAATAGTAACAGTTTCAACGGGGCAACAAATTCCGCTAACGGGGAGTAATACGACCTGCGAATGTCGGGCCAGTCCCGGGAACGGTGAGAATTGAGCGTCGTCGCAGGCGAACCGCTATGGTCATTTCCAGTGGAACTTGCGGGTATGATACTATTGCCGTTCCGGCGGGTCGGGCAACGGTACCAGGACGCCGTAAAAAGTACGCAATCCGCGCACGGTATCAAAAGAGGAGCAAAAGGATGATACAAGAAATAACGGCACAGGACTTGAACACCAGTCAGTTTATCGAAGAAAAGGTCCGTGAGATAAAAGAAATCGTCGGGGACGGCACCACCATCAACGCGTTATCGGGAGGCGTGGATTCCTCGACAGTTACCATGCTCGGCCATCGCGCCCTGGGCGACCATCTCAGGACGGTGTTCATCGACAACGGCATCATGCGTGAAGGCGAGCCGGAGCAGGTGGTGGGATTTTTCAAAGCCTTGGGCGTCACGGTGGAAATTATCGACGCGCGGGCTGAATTCTTCGCGGCCCTCAAAGGGATCACGGATCCGGAAGAAAAGCGCGAGGCTATCACACAAACCTTTTACAAAAGTGTGTTCGGCAAAATCGTAAGAGAGAGCGGCGCAAAAACCCTGCTGCAGGGGACCATATTGACCGACGTGGATGAAACGGTGGCCGGGGTGAAACGCCAGCACAACGTTTTTGAACAACTAGGCATTGATCCCCAGCAGGCCTTCGGGTATCGCATCCTGGAACCGCTGATTCAGCTGCGCAAGGACGGTGTACGGAAACTGGGCAAAGCGCTGGGGCTTCCGGCGGAACTGTTTGACCGCATCCCCTTCCCTGGTCCAGCGCTTGCGGCACGCATCATCGGCGAAGTGACGCCGGAACGGGTGGAAACCGTCAGGAAGGCAACCGTCATCACGGAGCGCTTCCTGAAAGACAGCGGCGCTTTTCAGTACATGGCGATCCTGCACGAAGACCGGGTAACTGGCATGCGCGACGGCAAGCGGGATTTCGGGTTACAGATTGAAGTGCGGTGCTGGGAAAGCGTCGACGCGCGCACCGCGTCACCCACACCGCTATCCTTCGACCTACTCACGGCCATGGCAAATGAAATCACCGGAAAGGTGCCCGGGGTAGTCAGCGTCACTTACAATATCGCCTCCAAACCACCCTCCACGTTGGAAGTTGTCTGACACATATCCATAAGCCTAATCACGAAAACGAACTTCAGCCCGTGGATCTTCAAGACTCCACGGGCGTGTTATTTTTGCCGCAACAGATCGACGTGTCCCAACAAGACGCTAAAAAAGGCTTGCACGGATAAGGCGCATAGTTTATAATTGACTATAGCATCATAAAGATAGAAACTGGCTGCTGAGCCGACAAGAATAAATAACTGCAGGTTTCCCGGAACTCCGCAGCGAAGCGGAAAGGTGTATAAATTTATCTTGCCACGAAGCGGGGACGGTACCCGTTGATACTGTATAGAATTATATTACGGCAGTTTGTCGAGGAAAACTGGTTGAAAAGGGAGAGCAATGAAGGTAAAAACTCTTGCTACGTTTCGGTTGTTTTCGGGTATATTGCGGGTAGTGATTCTGTTGTTGGTTTCCTTTTCCGCACACGGCGTTTTCATGGTTCATGAGTTTTACATGCCTCTGCCTGAAGCCCAGGTACACGCATCCTTATCCGTCCTGGCGCCGATGCTCGGTTCAATTATGGATACAGTAACTTCCCTTGTAGTTTACGGCGGCGGCACGGTAATTCATTACGATCACTGGGAAGACGGCTATGAGACCGATCTCAACAACCCGACCCAGGGCAGCACCCAGATATGGGGTGACGGGAATAACGCAAACGGCACGCCGCCCGGCTTTACCAACGACCCCACCGGCCTGTCGAAGGGCGCCGTCATCAGTTTGCGCAACCTGATCCAAATCCCGCGCAACACAAATTTATTCTATGACGGCCGTGACCGGGTAGGCGCCACCACTGCGATTGCGGTCACACGCGCCATGTGGGCGCAGGATCCGGGACCCATGCTGGCCGGGGCAGTGGAAGTAACTCCCAAGATGGACCACGGCTCCTATTTCATCTGCCCCGTGGGTGAAAACGTCAGCGCGAATTATATGTTCGAATATGTCGGCCTCTTTGTCATGGCCGGAAATAATAACACCGCAGTGACAATCGACAGGGACGGGAACGGCCCGAACGACCCGGTTACCGTCGTGCTTAATCGGGGAGACTCCTACCATGTCAACGGGGGGATCCTCAAGGGCGCCACCGTCCGCGCGTCACTGCCGGTGCAGGCACACCTGATAACGGGAGACATCAACGCCAACTTCGAATCCCGGTGGTATACCCTGTTCCCCTTTGAACAATGGCATAGCAGTTATTTAACGCCTGTGGGGACGTCCTCCAACGGCTCTGATTGCTATGTGTTCGTCTATAATCCGAACTCTTTCACCATTACAATAAATACAACCACCCGCCTCGGCACAGGTAGTTTTCCCGTAAACGGCAATTCCGTTTATCCATGGCTGGTGCCTGTCACCTCAGGCGCGCGCCTTGAAAGCGCCGGCGAAGAGGTCTTTACCGCCCTGAGTACGGTCGGCGCACGAGCAGATCATAATAACGGGTATGACTGGGGATTCACGTTGGTGCCGGAAAACGCCCTGACCACAGAGGCTGCCGTAGGCTGGGGACCTGGCAGCAGCGATCTGACCGTAAACGGAAGTCCGGTGTTTGTGTCCCCGATAGAAGACACCACACTTTACGTGGACTACAACGGCGACGGCGCGGGAGCGCATATCGACACACGGGGAGACCGCTACGATGTTGAATACCAGGTATCCGCCTATGAATCCAAGACCCTGTATGACCCGGACAAGGATCAGACGGCCATGCGCGTGTACACTCTTGATACAACCTTGTTTGCGGCGGCATGGGGACAGGATCCCGCAGTTGCCGGAACCGACAATCCCTACCTGGACATGGGGACAACCGTGCTGCCCTCCCCCCTCGCCACCATCCAGAAAAGCAGCACGCTCAGTGAAGACTATAGCGATACGGGATTGAGCGTGGATGACATCATGGAATACAGCATTGCCCTTTACAATAACGGACTCATCGAATTTCCGAACCTCAAGGTAAACGACGCCTTGCCGTCGGAACTCACCTACCAGGAAAACAGCACGGCGGTAAACGGTATTCCAATCACGGATAACGACGGCGAAACGGCATTCCCTCTGGATGATGCCGGATACATCGTCCCCCTGCTTGGGCGCGGTGAAACGATGGTGTTCACCTACAAGGTGAAAGTGGCTGCCACTGGCGACATTGTCAATATGGCGTCTCTTCCCGATTTCGGCATTGTATCGGAACATCTGCTGCAAGTGCCTATATCGGAGTATCCCGGAGTCAACATAAAAACCTGCGCACCCACGCCGAATCCGGCAAGGCCCAATCAGCGCATTATCTTGAGCGATCTAGGCGGCGAATTTCATGGTAAAGCCCCGGATGATCTGATTAAGCTCTCCGTGGGCTTCAGGGATGCTTCCGGCAACTGGGCTGGAGGTGAGCCGCAAATAGTCATAAGCAGCATCCCCGGCGTGACCTGGCAGCCCTGGTCCGGGAATGCCCAGATCACAGCGCCGTCAGAAACAGGCACCTATTATGTCTGGGTGCGCAGCACCCTGAACGTGGGCAGCCGGGATCTAGTTATCCAAGACTTTAAGAATGCGCATCCTTCAACCAGCAATGAGAGAACGGATGCCAGATGGGACGCCCCGATCTTTGTAGAAGGAGACCCGATAGAAGGGGAAGAGGTTGAAGGGGAAACCGAAGAAGGGGAAGGTTCAGACTGCGGGGTAACCCTGGGCTCGTGCGCCCTCGCTCCCAATCCGGTAAATCCCGGCCAACCGGTGGAACTGGGCGCACTGAAAGGCCAGTATCACGCGGGGGCCATAAATGAAACGGTAAAAATAGCCGTTGGGTTCCGGAACACGGAAGGCATCTGGACCGGCGGAGATCCGAAAGTAGTCTACACCGGCAAGCCGGGCACCGCCTGGCAACCCTGGTCCGGAAATACTACTGTCAACGCCCCAACAGTGGAAGGCGACTACCATGTCTGGGCGCGGGCTACCCAGACGACTATTGATAACGACGCCAGACAGGATTTTCAAAAGGCCATCCCGGTGGATGGGACACGGGATGCCCTGTGGGATACGGTGCTGACCGTGGCCCGAATTTACGGGATAAGGCTGGATGCCTGTACAACACCGCCCAATCCCCTCCAGCCGGGGAGCGAGATAAAGTTAAGCGGATTAAGCGGAAAATACCATGGATCAGCCGCCGGTGAAACGGTCAAGATTACCATAGGCCTGCGGGATGCATCGGGCGCTTGGACCGGCGGCGAACCGGTGGTAGTCAAGAGCGGCACGCCGGGAACAGCAATGATCACATGGACAGGCAGCGCCACGCTTACAGCGCCGACAGAAGCGGGAACCTATACCGTCTGGGTCCACAATACGGCAACGGTGAACAATGCTGATGCCGTGCAGGATTTCAAAGACACCATTCCCTTATCCGCCGATGAACTGAAGGACGACGACTGGACAGCCGGGCTGATCGTCGTTGAAGACAATTCGGTCGAGGGAGAAATCACCGAGGGCGAGGGCGAAGAACCTTCTGAAGGGGAGCAGGAAGGAGAACAGACCGACGGAGAACCCGAAGAAGGGGAAGGCGAAGCCCCCGAAGGCGAAGAAGAACCCGAATGCTGTTGTGGCACCGCGGAAAATAACAAGGATCTTCTGACTCCCGAGGGCATCCGTCGGCGCCTGGGCGACCTGCTGGTTTTGGGGGCGGCATTGCTGGTGCTGACCGCATCAATGTCCACCAACCGACAGCGTTAGGTAATGAACATAAACAGATTTTGAAGATAAGCACGCTGTCTTTGACACCGTGAGTGACATTTGTGTGGTGCGTAAAGTTGCATTTTCCTGCGCGTCTATGCTACTTTGTCGATAGTATAAGTCTGGAATGACGCCCGATGAAATTAACTACAAGAAGTGAATATGCCCTACTCGCCCTCCTGTTCCTGGCCAGGCATGAGGGCGATGAACCGGTCAGCGGCGAGGTAATCGCCCAGGAACAGGGAATACCGCCAAAATTTCTTCAGCAAATTCTCCTGGCCTTGAAACGGGCCCGTTACGTTCACAGCGCGAAAGGCCAGCGCGGCGGTTACCTGCTCGCCAAAAAGCCGGACGAAATTTCACTGGCCGAAATTGTGCGCCTCCTGGACGGCGCCCTCGCCCCCACCGAATCCGTCAGCACCTATTTCTATGAATCCACCCCTATCGAGCGGGAAGAGAAACTGTTGGATGTATTTCGTGAAATCCGGGATTATGTGGCGTACAAACTGGAAGACACCACTTTGGCCGATGTAATGTAAGTATTTTTTTTGTGAGCATAACAGACTTAAATGATTTGGTAAATCTATCTAATCAGAAAGGACAACTATGATCAAGACCATTACGATTCTCGGGGGGCGGGGAAAGGCAAACGCCGAGGAGGAAGTGCGCAGGATCGACCTGCAGATGGGCGATGTCGTCAGCATTGTCGGCCCGACGGGTTCTGGAAAGACAACGCTCATCAACGACATAGAACTTTTCGCGGACGGCGACACCCCCACGGGGCGGCGCATACTAATCAATGGCGAGCGACCTCCCGCTGTATACAGGGAAGATCCCGCGCGAAATCCGATTGCGCTAATCACGCAACACACGAATTTTCTTTCAGACTTGCCAGTGTGCGTTTTCTTAAGCACCCATGCCCATATCCGGAGCATGGATGGTTCTCAAGTGGATTCTCTTGTAGCGCGCACCCTGGCCTTCGCCAACCAATTGACGGGCGAGCCCATCATTCCCGAGAGCCGCATGACAGAACTTTCCGGCGGCCAGACCCGTGCGCTGCTCATTGCGGACGCCACCATCGTATGTGACACACCCATTGTGCTCCTGGATGAAGTGGAAAACGCGGGCATTCACAGGACCCGCGCGCTGGAATTGCTGCGGCGGCACCGGAAGATATTTATTTTTGTAACACACGATCCACGCATCGCCCTCTTGTCCGACTTCCGCATTGTAATGCAGGGAGGCGGCATTACCAAGGTCATTCATACCGACGCGGCCGAACACAAATTTGCCGCAACGGTCAGCAGTCTGGATGACGCACTTTCCCGGTTGCGCGAAACGATTCGTCTTGGCGGCCGTTTAGGAAAAGCTGATTTCAAGGACCTGGTGTCTTTCACAACCGAAGGGGAGGCGGCATATCAATGAAACTTGTAATTTGCGCGGGATCCGCCACCACGGGCAAAACCTCCGTACTGCGGCAAATGACGCGAAAACTTGTCGCCGCCGGCAACAAGTTGGCCTTTCTAAAAATAGATGTCCAATATGCGGATGAAGACGAAGTTTTCGCGCGTGAATTTTCGATGCCGACACGCAAGGTTTATTCCGGCGAGTTATGCCCTGATCACTGCAGCGTGCTTGTGCTGGGCGATGCCATGAAATGGGCGGGGAATTCCGGCGCTGACATCCTGATTGTCGAGACCGCCGGCCTATGCCTGCGTTGCGCGCCCTATGTTGATGGCGGCCTTGGGATCATGGTCATGGAGGCCACCAGCGGCATGAACCTGCCCAGGAAAGTTGGACCGATGCTTTCATTGGCCGACATTGCGGTGGTAACCAAGATAGATCTGGTATCCCAAGCGGAGCGCGAGGTGTTCCGTGCACGCATCCTGGAAGCCGCGCCGAATGTGCGCGTCAGGGAAGTGAACGCCCTGTACGGTATCGGCATAGACCCGCTCGTTGACCTTGTCGTCGAGGCGCCCGACGCACCGGAGCGCCTGCTGCTACGCGGCAATCCCCCAGTCGGCACCTGCACAATATGCGTGGGCAAAAAAGAAATCGGCTGGCAGTCCCATTTCGGTGTTGTGCGCGCCCTGGACAACCAGAACTTCTACCGAGGAGAATAACCATGGCTACCACGAAGAACCAGAACGAGAACCGAATCGAACTCCCGGGGCTGGACTGCGGCGCGTGCGGCTTCCGCACGTGCGATGCACTGGCGGCCCGGATGGAAAAAGATCCGGAACTACTCAAGCGCTGTATTCACCTGTCCGAAGATACCGCGCCGCCGGCGGCACACGAAAGCGCCCCGGTGTCCCCGCACTGCGGGAAATGCCCCCCCCATTCCGCCAACCGTTGCGCGGCGCCCGACAACCCGTCCGCCGGCGCCTGGACGGACAGCCTGGGGCGCGAATTCGATTTCTATCTTGAACATTTCCCCGAGGATCCCGGCCCACGCGAAATTATCCTTCCCCACAACCCGATGCTCACCCGGGAACTGGACATTGCCGTGGGCGACATCCTGATTGGGCGGCCCCTGGGCATGTCCTGCGGCTGCCCCATCACCCATTGCGGCGTGGCGACCGCGGTGGACACTCGCACCGGCGTGATCACCTGGTGTGTTACCGGGCCGCTGGACCCGCGCCGAAGAGGCTTCAAGGATATCGGCTATTACATCGCCGAAGCCTATGAGGGGCTGGTGCGCGAGACGGGCGTGGAACTTCGCATCGGCATGCGGTATTTTTTCCAACCTCGTATGTGCATGCTGCAGTGGCGTCACAGCGGTCTTCTGAATTATCTTAACCGTGTGCCGGACGGTTACCAGCTGCGGCTGGAAGGACTGTTCATCGGGTAGAAGAACATACGGACAGGCCTGCAGCCCGATCTCACCGGTTGAATATCCATCTGCTGATAGGACTTATAGGACCGATAGGACCGATAAAAGCCATCGGTCCCATAGGTCCCATTCGTCCTATACATCCCATATTTCCTATGTGCCTGCCGATTCCGACAACAACACCGGTTCCACAATGCTGATGGTTACCGGCCCTATCAGCCCGGATTCAGGCTCGCCGCCATACCGGGTGGGGATGGTGGTGTAATGATTGGCGAGGGTGTTATACACCAGTATTTCCAGCCGGTTTTCACCCGGCTTCACGTGCCGGGTAATATCCATGCTCCAAGGAGGTGTAACCAGCACCCCGGCGGTTTGCCCGTTCACCCGCACCTCCGCCGTGGCGCAAACAGCGCCCAAGTCGAGCACTACCCGGGCCGCATCGTTACGCTCCGGCAGCGTGACCGTTTGGCGATACCAAGCCCCGCCGGAATACTGGGCGAGAACGCCTTTTTTGGACCAGTCCCCGGCCATCATTTGCCCGGGACCGCAGTCCAGTTCGATCGCTTCGGGAATCACCGCCCCGCCATAATAGCCACGGTCCTGTTCCACGCGTAGAGCCACCTTGACCGCCGGTAACGCTGGTTCAGGAACCTGGGCGGTATACCGGGTCGCGCCGTCGGCGCGGCTCTCCCCCGCCTGAACACTCATAGGCTTGCCGTCCGCCCAGGCCTGCACGGCGCCGTGGGCCCACAGCGTCATCGCGCGGAGTCCCGGCGGCGAAAGGAACCGGTACCAACCTGCGGTTCGCAATTTCTCCGGCTGGGCATCGAAGGGCACAATGCTCTCATCAGCGTACCAGGACATGGCAAGGGGATGCTCCGTCCCATTCGCGGGCATATCGGCATATCGAAGCACCGCGTGGGTCCTGCCCACACCGTCATACCGCAACAACAGCGGATTACCGCCCTCTTCCAGTTGGACGGGCGCGGACAGATCTTCTACACGCGTTCCATTAAGCCATACGGCCGACGGTTTCAATTCTCCCAGCAACAGCGTTGCCTGAGCCTTGCGTGATGACCATGCCGAAGTCCACAAGTAATACCGCGACCCGCCGTCCTCCTTTTCATACACATATTTTACGGTCTTGTATTCCGCCTTACCAAGGCAGATGAAATCATCCGAGACGTTTTCTTTCAGCCCATGCCAGCCCTGGGGCCCAGGGTCCTGCTCATTACCCCAGCGCATCGAGAACGCGTAGGGATTCCAGGAATACTCCCGGCCCCCCACCGTTACCGGCGCTTCGGGATCCACCGATTCCAAGGCGCCCAGCAACGTGTCAACCTGACCGGAATCCGTGTCTTCGGGCAGGGGACCGAGTTTCCAGAATCGAAGACCAAAAGAGGTCCCCGCTTCGTTCCAGCCCGATTCATCCAGTTCCGGCGTCTGCCAGGCGCACCCGGATTCGCTTTCCTCGCGGTAGCGGAAACGCCGCGCCTCGGCGCCGATCATGGCCTGTTCGGCCGGGAGCCTGAAATCTCCCCAGCGGTTGTCCATGGTCGGCTTGAGTTCAAATTCCCAAGGTCCGTCGAGGGCAATGGGCGCGGCCGGATCAGCCGCAACACCACGCACGGCAACGGCCGTTTCGCCGACACGAACGGCGGCCGTCTTCTCCCCCGCTGCTTTCGCGATCCCCGAAACAACAACGCCCTCATTTTCCATCCTGACGTCAAGCACCTCGTCCAGATCGGTCTGTTCCACAGACATGCCGCCGTCGCTGGGTTGAAATACAAGAAACTGGGGCTGACCGGTTTCCTTGGGCATGCGCACGACGGTGCCGCCCTCCACCGAAGTGAAGGTGTATACGGGCGTCGAAGATCCGTTCCAGGGATCCCACAATTCCACCTTGCCGGAGGCGCGGAAGAAACAGGCCTCATTTTGCCGCGCACCCATGGTCATATAGACATCGGTGTCCCCGATGCGCCGATGAAGCACTTGTACAGCGCCCTCCGGGACAAAG
>Ga0209723_1001911_pt1 | contig 30020 bp, 35 predicted proteins | sample BiotimSIPDNA_2_FD_185750 | JGI IMG/M metagenome (GOLD analysis project Ga0209723, IMG submission 185750) | Anaerobic biogas reactor microbial communites from Washington, USA - Biogas_R2 time_0 SIP DNA (SPAdes) (version 2) | ecosystem: Engineered > Bioreactor > Anaerobic > Unclassified | place...
TTTCGTGCCCAGGATGCTGCGGATGACGAGCATATTGGGAAGCGACAGTGCAGGGCCTGCAAGCAGAAGGGCCAGGGCAGGTCCCTTGCCCATTCCGGCCCCGATAAGACCCTGCAGGATGGGCACCTCCGTAAGGGTGGCAAAGTACATGAAGGCCCCCACCACCGATGCGAAAAAGTTGGCCCCCAGCGAGTTGCCGCCCACCAGCGTTTCTATCCAGGTACCGGGAATAAGGGCCTCGTGCCCCGGACGGCCGAGAAGGAATCCGGCCACCAGGACTCCCCCGAAAAGCAGGGGGACCACCTGCAGTGCGTAACCCCAGGTCGATCCCAACCACTGCGAGCGCTCGTCACTGTCGAACCAGACCCTGGAGGTTGACAGGGTAAAGACGAAGGCAAGAGCGGCAATGATCCATTTCATTTTATAGACTGTCTCCCAGATCCCGCCCGGGACCCTTGGGGCCGCCCAGTTGGCAAAGACCAGGAAGACCACCATCCCGGCCATGTGAGTCGAAGTCTTCCACAGAGGTCTCACTGGTCCGGTTTCGGGGATCTCGACGAAACCCTGCATCCTTTCCGTTTCTTCCGACCGGAAAACAACCGCCATGAGAAGGCCGATGACCACGCTGAAGACTACCGCTCCCACGGCCCTGGCCAGGCCAAGTTCAAATCCCAGCACTCTGGCCGTAAGTATTATCGCAAGGACATTAATTGCCGGTCCCGAGTAAAGGAATGCCGTGGCTGGACCCAGGCCGGCGCCCCTTTTGTAGATCCCTGCGAAAAGGGGAAGCACTGTGCAGGAGCATACCGCCAGGACAGTCCCCGATATGGCGGCCACGGAGTATGCGACCCACCGTCGGGCCTCGGCCCCAAGATACTTCATCACTGCCTGTTGCGACACGAAGACGCTTATGGCACCTGCGATGAAGAAAGCTGGCACAAGGCAGAGGATCACGTGCTCCCTTGCGTACTCATGGAGCATCGCCAGGGCCTCCACGGCCCCGGAGTGCACCCTGGGGCTTTCAACGGGCAGAAAGTAGAACAGGGCAAAGACAGCTGCGAGGACAAGAAATTTTTTCCGGTCGCTCAAAAATCTCACCTCTTGCAAGTATATGTGTAGATAATGCCACCTATAACCGCGAAAAAATCCCCGCCCGGGAATTCAGGCGGGGGAAGGGTTATTTCCCTGCCGCCTGTGCAAGGAGGCGTTTCATCTGCTCTGGCGTCGGGACACCCCCTGCGGCCAGTACCTTTCCATCCACGGCCAGACCAGGGGTAGCCATGACCCCGAAATCGAGGATCTCGGAGATCCCCGTGACCTTTACCAGCTCATAGTTGAGGCCAAGATCCGCTGCCGCGGCCTCAGCCAGTTCGGCCATCTTCTTGCACTTGGGGCACCCCGTTCCAAGCACCTGTATCTTCATCCACTTTACCCCCTCTCGAACTCTACCGGGTCATCCTGCGCAGGCAGCCCAGGAGATCACTCAGGCAAGGCATGGCGAGCCTGTAGTATATCTCCCGCCCCTCGCGGACGGTCTCCAGTATCCCAGCCTCCCTGAGGATGGCGATGTGTTTGCTTATGGTGGTCCTGTCCACCGGGAAGAGGTTCGCCAGTTCGCCCACCCTGAGCCTCCGGGAGGCCAATGTCTCCACCAGACCCAGCCTGACGGGGTGGGCCATCGCCTTGAGTATGCCTACCCTGGGATCCTTCAAGGGTAACATCCCCCTCATGCGCCTCCCTTGAGTGTGATGGAATAACACTCAAAACCGTGGCAATTCTACCACATTTATGTCTTTCGTCAACCCCGGCGCAGGACCCTTACAACCCCCCTTACCACACCCCAGACCGGGATCCGGGTTGAGGCGACTTCCCTCAGTGCAAGTTCACCGTCCCTGGCAATGACGGCCAGGTCGCCTTCCCGTGCCACGCAGGAGCGGTCCACGACAAGGATATCGCCTTCCTCTATTGACCAGCCGGGGATCTCCCCAGCCGAGCGCATAAGAAATGTGGATGCGCGGTTGCGGACCAGCAGGGAGTTGATGTCCAGGGGATCCTCCCTGAAAGGGTCGGCGGGGGAGGGGAAACCCGTGGTGGACCTGGAGTTCATGGCAATTGCGCCCCCTCCGGGGGCAGCACGGAGGGGAGGTCCTCCCAGCAGGTGGTGTAGCGGGGCGAGACGTGCCCCCTGCGCATCACCCAGGACCTTCTGTCCCTGATGCCCATCGAGGCGGTGTAGACCGTCCCCCTGCCGAACTCCATGTTAAGATGGTCCACTGCTTTCATTAGCGATCCTTCCCAGGGTTTTTTAATCTCCCTGAAGAGGTGTCCCTGCAGGTGAGCCCCGTCGGCCAGGTCTGTAAGCGCCACTCCGGCCTTTTTATAGGGGTAGCCTTCCACGAAGATCCTCTCCAGGCACTTGAGTGCCTGACCGACGATGTCGGTCGTACAGGAGGTGGGAACGTCAAATCTTGCCGTGGCCGCGTTGGCGTAACGCGGGGCGCTGCCGAAGGGGCTGGTCATAAGAAAAAGGTGTATCTTTCCGGCGGCCGAACCCTCCCCCCTGAGGGTCTCCGCCGCTGAAAAGGCAAAGTACGAGATGGCCTCCCTCAGGGAGAGAAGTTCCGTCACCGGATCGCCGAAGCTTCTGGATACTCTTATGGTCTTGCGAGGCCCGGGTGCTTCCGTGAAGGGGAAACAGACCAGGCCGTTGAGCTCCCTGGAGGTTCTTGCCTCGCAGATGGTGAAGCGTCTCCTGATCCACTCCCCGTCAGCGTGCTTGAGGGCCCTGGCAGTCCTGACCCCCAGGCGGCGCAGCTTTGGGGCGTTGCGGAAACCAACGCCCCAGACATCACCTATATCTATCCCCTCCAGGTACCGGTCGGCCTCCTCGCCGTGGGGCATGGTGAAGATCCCCTCCCTGGATGGATCTTTCTTGGCGATCCTGTTGGCCGCCTTGGCAAGGGTCTTCGTCTCCCCGAGGCCTATGGAAACGGGTATGCCCGTCCAATGCAGGACCCTCTCGCGGACCCGGCGGCAGAATTCCGACGGGTCCGCAGCGGCCTCCGGCAGGGTGTCCATGTAGAGGAAGGCCTCGTCGATGGAATAGACCTCCACGTCGGGTACCAGGCTGCGGAGGGAATCGGTGACCCTTCTGGACAGATCCTCGTAGAGGGGGTAGTTGGAGGAGAAGACCTCCACGCCGAAATGCCTGAACCTGCCCTCCTCCCTGAAATAGGGAGCACCCATGGGAACACCCAGGGCCTTGACCTCCGAGGACCGGGCTATGACGCATCCGTCGTTGTTGGAGAGGACCGCCACGGGGCGGCGTTCAAGATCGGGCCTGAAGAGCCTCTCGCAGGAGGCGTAGAAGTTGTTGCAGTCGCACAGGGCGAACATGATCCCACACTCCCGGAAGGAATGCTCCCTAAAGATTACTGTAAGGATACATTACCCGGGAAATAATTACAAGTATCTATCTGGTTATTCCTGGTTCTGTCCTCCCTGATAGTGAAGGTTGGCCGACTCCGTCATGGAGATCAGTTCGGGGCCGCTTCCCTTCTGGGGATCTTCGACCAGGGCCAGGAAGTAGACCGGTTCACCGGTATCGCCGGACCTCCCCAGGAAGATCGCCATACGGTCGTCGCTGTGGACTTCGGGTATGCCCGGAAAGGCACTCCTCACGATGGAGGAAAGGGTCTCCAGGTCAACAGAGCCCGTCCTGAAGGCCAGGTGTACAGCCTGTACCCTCTCCTCCCCGAGATAGTCCAGGGTGACCCTTGAGAGTCCCTCGTTCCCTGAGATGTCGTACCATTCTGTGGTTCCCTCGGAACCATCGGGCGCCCCTATGGCGTTCAATACATCCTGCCTGGTCATGAGGAGCCCTACATCCCCGGAGTTCCACTCCTGGAGGGTGACCGCTCCGAAGGCGGCCGTATGGAGAAAGACAAGAACGGCAACTATGGTCCAGCATCTTTTGATCGTATTGTTCATGTTGTTCATTTCCTTTCCTCTGGCAATAGGGTTACAATAAATTCCAGGTGTTGCCGACCCTGTTGTTTTTCTGATCAAGACTAACACGCCATGGCAGATCCCGAAAGCGTAAAAATGCCGGGAGGTTCTTCCATAGATGGTCCGGTCCCAGATCACCTGCCCCTACTGTGGTTCATCCGAAACGGTCCCGGTAGTATACGGCTATGCGCCCTTCGACCTCCTCCTCCGCGCCAGGCGCGGGGAGCTGGTCCTGGGAGGGGTCTGCGTGGAGCCGGGGCAGCCTCAGTGGAAGTGCCTGGCCTGCGACAGACTGATCCCTTTGGAGGAGGTGCCGAATTGAAGAAGTATGCCCCTTTGGCCCTTTTCGTGCTTCTGTGCCTCGGTGCCGGGGCCCTGGGTTCGATAGCCACGGCGTCTTCCGTTTCGACATGGTATCCCGGGTTGCTCAAACCTTCCTGGAAGCCGCCGTCATGGCTCTTCGGTCCAGTCTGGACGCTCCTCTACGTGCTTATGGGTTCATCCGCCTGGAGGGTCTGGCTCACGGCAGGAGGGTTCAGTGACGCCCGGGAGGAGATGATCCTCTTTTTTGTTCAGCTGACCCTCAACGTGGCCTGGTCCTGGATCTTCTTCGGTCTCAGGATGCCCGGGGCTGCCCTGCTGGAGCTGGTCCTTCTCTGGGTTGCCATAGCTGTCACTATCAGGGCCTTTGCCCGAATGGACCGGATCGCTGCCTGGTTGATGGTCCCCTATATAGCGTGGGTTACCTACGCAGGGGCTCTGAACGCTTCAATATGGTTTTTGAACAGGTAGTCCATACCGGAATTTATTATGTATAATGCATAATTGGATTTCTTCAGCCCCCCTCCTGCAGGTGCCAGGAGAGGGCGCCAAATGGGTATCAAGGTCCGAACGGACTTTTTTTGTTCTGTTCCAGTGGTTCTGTACACAGGAAATAGGAGGTGAGGCGTGTGGTTATTTTTGTCCTCTCCGTTGCCACGTACCTCCTGCTGGCGTGGAGTGGAGGAGGAATCGACCCCATCGAGGTGGGGATCGCAGTTGCCCTGGGGGGCGTTATGGCCGGACTGGCCCGGGCCTGGAACCCGGGGAGGTCGTGGACCCTTGCGGGACTGAACCCGCTGCGCTGGATCGCTTTTGTGATCTATCTTGCGTTGCCCTTCCTGTGGGGCATGATCAAGGCCAACTTCGACGTTGCTTTCAGGGTGGTCACCGGGAAGATACGGCCCGGGATCGTCAGGATCGACTCCGGACTTAAGGGAAGCCTCGCCCAGGCGATCCTTGCCAACTCCATCACCCTGACGCCGGGCACGCTGACGGTGGACGTGGACGACTCCGGAGAGACGGGGGTTTTCTACGTGCACTGGATCAACGTGACCGACGAGGACCCGTCAGAGAAGAAAGTCTACGGTTCCTTCGGGAAGTGGGCAAGGAGGGTCGCCGAATGATGATCACCTATTTCGCATGGGCGGCCATGATCACCGGGATCTGTGCCCTGGCCATGGTGGGAAGGCTTGTCGCGGGCCCAACCATCCCTGACAGGATCGTAGCCCTCGACTCCATAAACACCATGGTGGTGGCTCTTATGATCCTTCTTTCGCTGGTGTACGACTCGGTGGTCATGGTCGATGTGGCCATCGTCTACGCAGCTCTCTCCTTCGTGGGCACCATGTTCATCGCCCGCTACATAGAGGGGGGTGTGTAGTCTTGGAGAAAGCAGCCCTTATCCTTCTCTCGGTCGGTGTCGTGTTCAACTTCCTCGGAACGGTTGCCCTGTACCGCTTCCCCGATGTCTACACCCGTCTTCACGGCACGACGAAGTGCACTACCTTCGGGTCCATATTCACCTCGGCGGCTGTCGTTGTCTTCGCCCTGGACATGTTCTTCCGGACCGGTGAAGGTCGTTTCAACACCCTGACGGTCCACGTGATCATTGCCATCCTGGCACTTCTGATATCCAATGCCACCGGGGCCCACGCCATCGCGCGGGCGGCCCACAGGAGCGGCGTACTTCCCAAGTATGCCGTAGTCGACAGGCTTGCCGAAGACCATCGGAAGAAGAAAGGCGGTGTTTCGGCATGAACGGTTACGCCCACATGGCCGTGCTGACGATCATAGTCATCTCGGCCTTCTACGCCGTATGGTTTCGTGACCTCCTCTCATCGGTCATCTCACTGGCTGTCTTCAGTCTCCTGCTCTCCCTTGAGTTCTTCATTCTCCAGGCTCCCGACGTGGCCATTGCCGAAGCGGCCATCGGAGCCGGGCTGAGCACGGCCATTTACATTATCGCCCTCCGGGCCTGCAAGACCCTGAGGAAACCGAACGGGGGTGAGGGGCGATGAAAAGGCGCGTCCTTTTCCTTGTTGCGGTTCTGGTAGTTGCCGGTGTCTTCTGGGGCGCCCTGAGCAGGATCCACCCCTTTGGTGACACCGCCAGGGCTCCCATGGACGACTACTATCTCGAGAACGCCCAGCAGGAGCGATCCGTCAACAACGTCGTAACTTCCATAGTCTTTGACTACAGGGGATTCGACACCCTGGGCGAGGCGGCGGTGCTCTTCACCGCGGTCTGCTCGGTTCTGGCCCTTTTCCGGAAGGGGAGTGAGGGAAAATGAATCCTCTTTCCGTTGTGGTAAGGACCATCTGTGACATCTTTGCCTGGTTCATGGGCATATTCGGTGCCTACATCATAATCCACGGGCACCTTACCCCCGGCGGGGGCTTCCAGGGCGGGGCAGTTGTCGCTACCATGGCAGCCTTCCTTCTTGTCGCCTACGGAGGGAAAAAGGTGCTCTCCTTCGTGAGGCCGGGATTCTACTCGGGGATGGAGACGGCGGGGCTGTTGCTCTTCATAGCCGCCGGGTTCCTCGGTATGGGCACGACCTTCTTCTACAACTTCCTGGCCGGAAGGGGCGGCCTCTTCGGAGCTGTCGTTCCCATCGGTCCCAGCAGCGGCATCCTCAACAGCGCCGGCACCATATCGGTGATGAACATTGCCGTGGGACTCGAGGTCATAGGCGGGCTCTCATTGATCCTGATCTACATGTTCAAGGGGATCCGTCTCTTCGACGATCATGCGGGAAGGAGTGAGAGCGGCCATGACAGGTAACGCCCCCTTCCTTGTGGTTGGGATCATATTTTTCCTGGGGATGTACGCCATCCTCTTCGAGAGAAACCTCATCAAGATAGCCATAGGCATAACGCTCCTGGAAGCGTCGGCCAACTTGCTGCTTATTGTTCTGGGGTTCCGTACGGGTGGCACAATACCTATTTTTACCCTGGCAGGCGGGACCAGGACCATGGTCCTCCCCACCCCCCAGGCGCTCACGCTGACGGCTATCGTCATAGGTCTGGCAACTTCGGCCCTGCTCCTTTCGCTGGTCATTCTTCTGTACAGACACTACGGGACGCTTGACGTCCGCGAGATCAGGAGGTTAAGGGGATGAACTGGCAGATACATCTACCGGCGCTTGCCCTGGCCGTCCCCCTCCTGGGAGCCTTTGTCTCTCCGGTGGCCGGTCTCGGCGGACGCTTGACGCGCAACGCATGGATGGTGCTCGTCTCCATGGCGACCACCGCCGTCTGCATTCTTCTATGGCAGAGGGTAATAGCGGGCGGGACCGTCGTCTACGTGATGGGTGCCGAGGCGTGGAACATAACGCTTCCCTCGGGGCTCAGCTGGCCCATAAGGATCATCCTCGAGGTCGACGCCTTCAGTGCCTTCATGGCGGTGGTGGGATCCATAGCCGCCCTCGCGGGGGCCTTCTTCTCTCTACGCTTCATGGACAAGTTCACAGGCCTCGAGAAGTTCTCGGCCCTCTTCTTCCTGCTCGTCACGGGGATGCTGGGCATGCAGCTCACCGGGGACCTCTTCAACTTCTTCGTCTTCCTCGAGATCGCCTCGGTGGCCTCCTTCGGGCTTATCGCCTTCTGGAGGGACAGACCTGAAGCGGTGGAAGCCTCCTTCAAGTACATGGTGGTCTCCACCATCTCGGCAATGTTCGTACTTATCGCGGTAGGATTCTTCTACGGGCGCTACAACGCTGTCAACATAGCGGCCGTCGCCAGGATGCTCCATATGGGTTACGCCGAGAAGATAGCCCTGGTGTTCATTGTGGTCTCCCTGGCGATGAAGTGCGGAGCAGTCCCCATGCACATGTGGACCCCCGACGCCTACGCCGAGGCGCCAGCAGGGGTGACCTGCCTCCTGGTTGCCGTAAGCCAGGCGTCGCTCTACGGCCTCTTCCGGGTCTGCTTCTCCCTCTACGGGGTCAGCCTGGGGAGCACCGTTGTCCCCTGGACGATAATCGTCATGGGTGTCCTTTCCATGTTTATCGGGGTCACAATGGCCGTCATACAGAAAGAGATGAAACGGCTCATGGCCTACCATTCGGTCTCCCAGATAGGCTACATACTGATGGCCCTCGGAGTAGGTCTGCTCTCCCTGAAGGATCCCCAGGCCATGGCTGATTACGGTTTTACGGCAATGAAGGGCGGCATCTTTCATATCATCAACTACACCATGTACAAGGGGCTGCTCTTCCTTACCGCCGGTGCGGTGTTCTACTCGGCTGGCACCCGTAACCTCAACGAGCTCGGGGGTCTGGCCAGGTTGATGCCCCAGACCACCTTCATGTTCGTCATAGCGGCGGCGGCCATCGCGGGCCTGCCGCCCTTCAACGGTTTCGTCTCCAAACTGCTGATCTACCAGTCGACCTTCGCCGTCTACCCGCTGCTAGCGGTGGCGGCCCTGGTCACTTCGGTGCTGACGCTGGCCTCCTTCGTAAAGGTCTTTCAGACGGCCTTCCTTGGTCCGGCAAAGAAGACTTTCGAGAAGGTCACCGAGGTGCCTGCGTCGATGCTCCTGGGGATGTCAGTGCTTACAATAGTCATTGTGGCCCTGACGCTCTTCCCGGGATGGACGCTCTCTCACCTGGTGGAACCTGCCGCCAAGGCCCTGGTTGACCAGGCAGGCTACATTTCCGCCGTTATGGGAGGTGGTCTGTGATGTGGGAAAAGGTCTACTCGGGATTCGGCTACTGGGACGTATACTTATGGCTGCTCTTCTTCGTCATAGCAGCGGGCATGATCCTGTTCATAAGGGCTCTTGGCCGCAGCGACTTCAAGGAGGGCACCGAGCAGGACGAAATATTCTACGGCAGCAACCCGGTACCCGAGGACGGCGCCGATATGGGGGTTCCAGCTGCCTCGGCCTACTGGGGGTTCGTGGAGGCCCTCAGACCCTACTATGACTGGCTGGTTGAACTCCACACCGGCATTGCGAGCGACTACGTGGGCTACTTCGTTCTCACCGTGGCGGCTATCGCAGTACTGGTCCTTCTGTAAGGGGGTGGGACGATGAAACTTGAACGCTACCTCGACATTCTGACCAAGTCCATCTGGGTCTTTCACTGTAACAGCGGGTCTTGCAACGGCTGCGACATAGAGATCGTGGCGACCATTACCCCCAGGTACGACATAGAGCGTTTCGGAATGAAGCTTGTGGGGACCCCGCGCCACGCTGACGCGCTGCTCGTAACGGGACCCGTAACGAAGTACATGACGGGCAGGCTCCGCAGGATCTACGCCCAGATGCCCGACCCCAAGGTGGTCATCGCCATAGGCAACTGCGCCTGCTCGGGCGACGTATTCTACAAGTCTTACAACCTGGACGGCCCGGTGGACAACATAATCCCCGTCGACGTCTACGTCCACGGGTGCCCTCCCAGGCCCGAGGCCATCATAGAGGGCGCCGCCAAGGCGGTTCTGAAGCTGGAGAAGCTCAAGGACTCCCTCAAGAAGGCAGGTGCCGCGAAATGAAGCCGCGCTGTGCAGAGTACACCGAAGAGTACGTGAGCCCCGATAAGGTGCTCTCGCTTCTCAGAAGAAAGTTCCGCAAGACTGCCGACTCCATGGAGCTCAGGGACTACAAGGGAGGTGCCGGTAACGAGACGGCCTACCAGTGCCTCTGGGTGCAGGTGGAGAAGCAGCGCTTCCTGGATCTGGTGGATGCGCTGAGGGAGATCGACTTTCTCCACTTTCAGATCACCTCCGGCGACGACATCGGTGAGGCGGTCCAGCTCAACTATCACTTCTCGATCTTCCGCTGCGCCGGGCGGGGCAAAAGGCTGGGAGTCACGGTGACCGTCGATGTTCCGAAGGACGATCTCGTGATGCCATCCCTCTGGAGCAGGATCCCGGGGATAGAGTACAGCGAGAGGGAGATCCGCGAGATGTTCGGCGTGGATTTCGACGGATTGCCAAACAAGGCCCTGGTTTTTCTCCCCGAGGACTGGAACGAGGATATCAAGCCCTGGCGCAGGGACGAAACCGGTCCCAGGCCGGAAGACATCAGGGAACTCTCCTAGGAGGTGCCGGTATGGCAGAAGGATTGAACAAAACGTACAAAGTGCCGATCGGCCCTGTTCACGTGGGACTCAAGGAACCCATTACGGCCTGGCTCGATGTCGACGGGGAGCGCATAAAGGGTGCTACCATACGCCCCGGGGCCATTCACAGGGGCATAGAGTTCATGGCCCGCGACCGCAACCCCATACAGATCATCTACCTTGCCGAACGGATCTGCGGGATATGCTCCTTCGCCCACATCGTAGCCTTCGTCCGGGCCGTGGAGGATGCCGCCAGGATAGAGGTCCCGGCAAGGGCCCAGTACATCAGGACCATCGTGCTGGAGCTGGAGAGGATCCACTCTCACATCCTATGGGCAGGAGTTGCCTGCTACACCTTCGGCTACGACTCGGCCTTCAACCTCGGGATGATCCTGAGGGAGAAGGTCATGGATGTCCTTGAGGCACTAACGGGGAACCGGGTCAACTACGGGACCGGAACCGTCGGTGGTGTCCGCAGGGACATAACTCCTGCGGTAGGCAAGGTCATCAGGGAAATGATAGACTTCTACAAGAACGAGTTCGGCGTCTTCTACGATGTCGTCACCGACGACCCCATAGCCAAGGCCAGGATGCGCGACGTGGGCGTTCTCTCGAAGGAGGACGCCATAGCCTACTGCGCCCTTGGGCCTACGGTCAGGGGGAGCGGCCTCAGGGTCGACCTGCGTTGGTCGTCCCCCTACGAGGCCTACTGCGACATGGATATCAAGCCCGTAGTCCCCCAGGACTACACCGGGGAGGTCTACGGCGACGTCTTCGACCGCTTCCTTGTCAGGGTACTGGAGGTCTACCAGTCCCTGGAGATAATAGAGAACGCCATGGCAGGGCTGCCGTCGGGGGACCTCATGTGGGAGCCGAAACTACCCAAGCTCCTCAACTACCTCAAGCAGGCTGACGGTACGGGCCTGAGCTCCATCGAGGCGCCCCGCGGCGACGACACCCATGCGATAAGGCTTACCGGGGGCCAGGATAACATTACCTGGTGGAAAGTCCGCGCTCCGACATACTCCAACGCGGTCTCGTGGCCGATCATGTTCATGGATAACGAGCTGGCCGACTCCCCGCTGATCATCAACAGCATCGACCCCTGCATTTCCTGCATGGAGCGAATGGTCGTCACCGACCGGTCGACAGGATCCGGGAATATCGTGACGAAGTCGGAGCTCATCGAGCGCTGTCGTGACAAGACAAGGAGGATGATGGGATCATGACCCTTCTTCATTTCAAGTTGATAGCGGGGGTGGCCCTCCTGTTCTTTGCTTCCCTTCTTTCCCTTGTCTTTGAAGGGGTGGACAGGATAATCCACGCCCGGATGCAGCTCAGGCTGGGACCACCGCTCTTTCAGCCCTTCTTCGACATACTGAAGCTTCTTGGCAAGGAGAACATTGTTCCCCGAAGGGCCATTCCGTGGGCGTTCAACGGGGCTCCCTGGGTCTCGGCCACTGCGGCCCTTATGATACTTCTCTACATACCCATGGGTTCGCTGCCCCCAATTCTGGCCGGGAGCGGCGACCTTATCCTCATCCTCTACCTGCTGGGGCTCTCCGCGGTGGCGATGGCAGTGGGAGGTTTTGCAAGCGGCTCCACCTACGCCAACGTTGGCGCCCAACGCGAGATGACTCTGATGATGAGCTACGAACTTCCCCTTGCGGTTGTTATCGTCTCGCTGGCCTGGTTCGCTTACAGGACCGGGATGCCCGGTGAGCCCTTCAGTCTCGAGACCTTCGTCGGGATGCCGCTGTGGAGCGTAGTGGGGTGGACGGGCGTCTTCGGCCTGCTCTGCCTGCTCGTGGCCCTCATGGCGGTGGTGCCCGCCGAGGTGGGGAAGGTGCCCATGGATATTGCCGAGGCGAAGACGGAGATCCTGGAAGGGCTCATCTGCGAGTACTCCGGCCGTAACCTGGCCATGTTCAAGATAGCCTTCTCCCTGCGAACGCTGGTTATGTGCGCCGTGGTGGTATCCCTCTTCTTCCCATGGACCATAGGCAGGCATTTCGGCCTCCAGGGTTCGCTTCTCTTTCTGGCGGACTTCATCTTCTTCTGGGTGAAGGTCTTCCTGATGCAGATAATCGGCGTAACGACGGTACGTACTGCCTTTGGGCGGTACAAGATATGGCAGGCCTCGCAGTTCTACTGGTTCCACATTGCGGGGCTCTCCCTGGCGGGGATGGTCCTGCTGTCCCTCGACGTGGTCCTTTAAGGGGGGGTTGGAATGATAAACAGGATGATGATACAGATCTTCAGGCAGTGGTGCGAGGATCCGGCCACCAACCCCTTCCCCGTTGCCCACATGCCCGACAACCTCACCGAGGCTCTCAAGGCCGCTGCTGAGGGCAAGATCAAGCTCAACGACCCGGTAAAGACCCCCGAGGGGTTCCGCGGCAGGATCGGCTACGACAAAAAGACCTGCATAGGGTGCAAAATGTGCATCAAGGTCTGCCCGGCCAACGCCATCGAATCCCTCGACGAGGAGAAGAAGGTCCAGTTCCACATGGATCGCTGTTGCTTCTGTGCCCAGTGCACCGAGATCTGTCCAGTATCGTGCATATGGATGACCGACGAGTTCGCCTTCTCGTCCTACGAACGGAAGAAACAGATAGTGAAGGACTCCGGAAAGAGGCCTGCCGCCAAGAAGGTCAAGGGTGCTCCGGAGGCCAATGCGACCGAAGCGACCAAGTATCACATTGACCCCGACAAGTGCATCGGCTGCACCAGGTGCTCCAAGGTATGCCCCGTTCAGGCTATTTCTGGTAAGATCAAAGAGAAGCACGTTATCGACGAGGAGAAGTGTATAGGCTGTTCGGCCTGTGCGGAGGCGTGCCCTGTAAAGGCGATAAGCCCAAGGTAGGGTGAACTTGAGGGGCGGGGTCGCGGAAGTTCGCGGTCCCGCCATTTTTTCGGAGGTGACCCATGGGAAAGGTTCAAGTCATCTTCACCGGAGGCACCATTGCCAGCGGGTTCCTGGGAGAGAGGAAGGGACCCGACCCTTCGGCCTCGAAGGCACTGCACGAAAGCATATCGTCCTTCTTCGCCGAGAAGGACATGGAAGTGGAGTGCATAGAGCCATGGGGTATCCCCGGCCTTGACAGCTCTAACCTCGACCCCGGCCACTGGATAGAGATGACCCGGGCAATAGACGAGGCGGTCAGGGAGGGGATCGACGGTGTCCTCATACTCCACGGCACCGACACAATGGCCCACTCGGCGGCATGGCTAAGTCTCTGCTTCTCCGGCGTGGGCATACCCATTATCCTCACTGGAAGCCAGCTGACCCTGGACTACACTCCAGAAGACGTGACCGTGAACCTCCGGGGGGCCGCCCAGGTGGTCTGCTCCGACCTTACAGGCGTATGGATATACTGCAACTGGAAGCTCATCCAGGGTAACCGTGCCCATAAGGCGAGGGCCCAGCACCCCGACGCCTTCGTCCCCGTAGGTGGCATGCCCCTCTACTTTACCCCGGAGTGGGCCAGGGACGGGGAGATCGCCGACCTGGCACACCCCAGGGGGAGGACGCCCCGCTCGCTGAAGAAGATACTGGAGATCTTGCCCGACGACGCCCGACGATCCGGGAAGAGTATCCGCTGGGCCTTTTTCTCTCCGGGAGCGGAACCGCTCCTGTCGGGCGACGAGAAGGTTCTGGCACTGCTGGGCTTCGGGGCAGGCAACGCGCCCACCTCCCAGCTTGAGAGGATCGCTGCCGCCTACCCTGAAGGTTCGCGCCCCCAGGTGATCGCCTGCAGCCAGGCTGAGGGCGACGTTAAAGACCCCTCAGCCTACCACGACGTGGGCATGGCGCTGCTCTCCTCAAGGGGTTTCGATGTGTGGGGCCAGATGGACTATCCCGTGGAGTTCATCCATGCCCTGGCCTGTTACGCCCTGATGGCGTCACCTTCTGACCCGGGGAGGATCCTGGGCAAGTTCCTGAAGAGATACTGAAACGAAGGGAGGCGCCTCCCGGGCGCCCCCTTCGTTGTCCTGGTCGGGTCCTTGTACCGCTACACCAGACCGTAGTGTGAGAGCCTGCTCCTTACCTCGTCCCTTCCCAGGAAGACTGCCACATGGAATATCCCGGGGCTGACCTTCCGGCCCGTGAGGGCCCAACGAAGGGGCATGGCCACGTCCTTCAGCCTGACCCCCTTCTCGTCGCACCAGCCCTTGGCCATAACCTCCAGCTCCTCGGGTTTCCAGGACGAGAGCGAAAGCATGGTGGAGAAGAAACTCTTCAGGATCTCTCTCCGCTCTTCGTCGATATCATCGGCGGTGTAGCGCTTCTTCACCGGTTCAAAGGACAGGAAGTAGTCGGTATACTCCGCCAGCTCCCGGAAGGTCTGCCCCCGTCCCTCCAGGAGGTCCAGGACCTCCGCCAGCCACTCCTCGGTCCTGGAGTCAGGGTCAAGACCGGTCTCCTTCCAGAAGGGGACAGTGTGCCGGGCCCGCTCCAGCGGGGAAATTCTGGCGATGTGGGCCTGGTTGACGAAGTTCAGCTTGTCCATGTCGAAGACTGCAGCCTTCCTGGTAACCCTTGCAAGGTCGAACATCTCCACCGCCTCTTCGCGGGTGAAGATCTCCCGCTCGTCCCCCGGATTCCACCCGAGCAGCGCGAAGTAGTTGAAAAGGGCGTCGGGGTGGTAGCCCATGTCCCGGTATTCATAGACGCTGGTCGCTCCATGACGCTTGGAGAGTTTCTTTTTATCCTTGCCCAGGATCATGGGCAAATGGGCGAAGGTGGGAACCTCCCAGCCCAGAGCCTCGTAGAGCAAGATCTGCTTCGGAGTGTTGGAGATGTGGTCCTCTCCCCTAACCACGTGGCTGATCTCCATGGTGTGGTCGTCGACAACGACGGCGTAGTTATAGGTGGGGAAGCCGTCGCTCTTGATCAGGACAATGTCCTTGAGGGTGTCGCTGGCCATCTCGATGTGGCCGTAGACTACGTCGTCGAAGGCCACCATCTTTCCCCGTGGGACGGAGAAGATCACCGCTTCACCCTCACGGTAGGCCTGCCCCGAGCTTACCAGCTTCATTGCGTGCTCCAGGTAGATGTCCCTTCTCTCCGACTGTCTGTAGGGACCGTGGTCTCCGTCCACGTCTGGGCCCTCGTCCCAGTCGAGGCCGAGCCACCGGAGACCCTGAAGGATCGTCATTTCGAACTCCGCTGTGGAGCGGACCAGGTCTGTGTCCTCAATGCGCAGAACGAATGACCCTCCGTTGCGCCTGGCCCAGAGCCAGTTGAAGAGGGCGGTGTGGGCCCCTCCTATGTGGAGCGCCCCCGTTGGGCTGGGTGCGAAACGTACCCTTGTGGTAGAAGTCATTTCAGTTCATCCTTCCCTGGTGGTATCCTATTCGGTAGTTAAAAGAGCCGAACAGCAGTATACCCCAAAATTCCCTGTCAAAGGAGATGGGGCAGTTGCCCGAAAAGACGATACTTCTTGTGGATGGCCACGGGCTTGCCTTCAGAGCCTTCTTTGCCCTCCCTGAACTCAACGCGCCCGACGGTACACCCACTAACGCCCTCCTGGGTTACGCCAACATGCTCCTCAAGACCATGGAGGATGTCAGACCCGACCTTGCGGCCGTTGTCTTCGACGCTCCGGGGCCCACCTTCCGGCACGAGGCCTTCGAGGCATACAAGGAAGGAAGGCAGCCTACTCCCCCGGAGTTCAGGGTGCAGATGCCCTTAATAAAGGAACTCTCACGGGACCTGGGGCTTCCTGTGGTTGAGAGGCCCGGCGTCGAGGCCGACGACGTCATAGCATCAACGGCCCTTTCGGCCGCCAGGAAGGGATTCCGCGTGGTAATACTGACGGCCGACAAGGATATCCTGCAGGTCCTCGACGAAAACCTCCAGGTGATGCGCCCGGTAAAGGGCGTCAGTGAGTTCCGCCTCTGGGACCTCAAAAGCTTCCGGGAAGACTACGGCTTCTCCCCCGAGGCAATGGCCGACTACCTGGCCATGGTGGGAGACAGCGTCGATAACGTCCCCGGGATAAAGGGCGTTGGCGACAAGACCGCCAGGGCTCTCCTGGCCGAGCACGGTTCCCTGGAGGGTGTTTACGAACACCTCGACGGAATGAAGCCCGCCCTGAAAAAGAAACTGGAAGAGGGCAGGGATACGGTCTTCGCCAGCCGGGACCTTACCAGGCTTCGCCTGGACGAACCCCTCCAGGAGGAGGACCTCAGGCTTCATGAGAGGAAGGAACCCGAACTGGCCGTGCTGCTTGACCGATTAGCCCTGAAGAAACTGGCTGAAAGGCTCCTGAAAGGCACTCCCGCGGCTGAAGCCGCTGCTGCGGAAGCCCCTGCCCGTGCCGAACTCAGCGAGACCTCCCTGGAGCCCCTTCTGGAAGAAGACGGACTTGCCCTTGGATGGTCCGGCACCGGGGATTACCCCCAGGACTTCTCCATATCCGAGATGTGCCTCTGCAGCGATGACGGCCGTTTCTGGAAGGGCGAGGCCGACGCTGCCGTTTTTGAGAAGATCTCCCGCTGGGCGGAAAAGGGGCATGTCACCACCATCGGCTTCAAGGAGATCTGCGCCGCCTCTCCATCACTGCTCAGGGAGCCGGCCCGGGTGTGGGACGTCCGGCTTGCCCACTACGCCCTCCACCCCGAGGTCAGGGTCAATGGCGCTGTCAGCGCCTCGCCGGAGGAGACCATGGCGCTCTGGGACATCCGGAAAGATCTGGAACCGCAGGTCCTCTCAAAACAGCTGCAGGGGGTGATGATGGACATAGATACACCTCTCTGCCCGGTTTTGGCCTCGATGGAGCGTCACGGCGTCCGTGTCGACCGGGACCTTCTGACGAAACTTGGCGGGGAGCTGGACATCCGCACTTCCGAGATATCCTCCCGCATTGACTCCATGGTTGACACCCATGTGAACCTCAACTCCACGAAGCAGGTGGCCTGGCTGCTCTTCGAGAAACTGGGGTATCCCCCCGTGAAGAAGATCAAGACGGGGTTCTCAACTGACGTTTCCGTCCTGGAGGAGCTGGCCGATCTCCCTGTGGGCGATGGAGAAGTCCCAGGGATGCTCCTGGAGTATCGCGAGATCACCAAGGTCATCACAGGCTTCATTCAGCCTCTCCTGCGCCAGACCGACCCTGACACCGGATGTGTTCACACCACTTTCGAGCACACCGTTACCGGTACGGGGAGACTCAGCAGCAGGGATCCCAATCTGCAGAACCTCCCTGCCTTCGGCAACTGGGCCGGCAGGCTCCGGCAGGCCCTGAAGCCTCGCAAGGATGGCTACGTCTTTCTTGCCGGGGACTACTCCCAGGTGGAGCTCAGGATCCTGGCCCACATCTGCGGCGAGGAACGCCTGAAGGACGCCTTCGCTCAAGGACGCGACATCCACTCCGAGACGGCCTACTGGGTCTTCGGAGGGGACAGCGGTGTGAAGCCGGAGCAGCGCCGCATGGCAAAGGTTGTCAACTTCGGTCTTCTCTACGGCATGGGCGTTCACGGTCTCTCCCAGAGGATGGGCATAGGCCGTGAAGAGGCAGCCTCGGTGATAGAGCGGTACTTCTCGGCCTTCCCCCGGGTCAGGGAATACATGGAGAGCTCGGCCAGGGAGGCTCGCGAGCGGGGCTACACTTCGACCCTGTTTGGCAGGATCCGGCCCCTTTCGGAGGTCTCCACCGTCGAGGGCAGGGGGGCCGGCGCCATCGAGCGGGTGGCTATCAACACGCCTCTCCAGGGTAGCGCCGCCGACATAGCGAGGATAGCCATGGTCCGTTACCATCGGGCCGTTGAAGAGGCAGGTCTGGATGCCCCCCTGGTGCTCCAGGTTCACGACTCACTGGTGGTGGAGTGCAGCCCCGGGCAGGAGGAAGAAGTATCCCGACTGCTGAGGGTCTCCATGGAGGGAGCCGCTAGCCTCTCTGTGCCTCTGGACGTGCAGATAAAGAGAGGCGCCACCTTCGAGGATATATGAGATATTTCCTTTGACAGGGCCACCGTTGGAACGTATCATGGTACACGCTGTAAAAATAAGGCGAAAAACTCTCCGTTCCAATGCTTAAGGAGGAAGATAGATCGTGATAATGCAGGCTCTCAGGACCAAGACACGGGCAATAATGCTGGTGGTTGTAGTCGTATTCGTGATCTCCATCTTTGCGATGTACATCACCAGGGGGAGCGGCCCCTCTGGCAGGCCGGGCGCGGAGGGGGACCTCCCCGTCGCCACCGTTGACGGCGAGAAGGTAATGGCTTCCCACATTGAAATGGGGGTCAGGAACTATGCCCAGCAGTCGGGGCAGTCGGACCTGTCGCCCGAATGGATAGTACAGACGCGAAAGCAGGTCCTCAACAGCATTGCCATGCAGCACATGCTCCAGAAAGAGGCAGCCAGGCAGAAGATAACTCCTCCCAGGGAGGAGGTCGACGCTGCCGTCAAGCGTATAGAGAACCAGTTCCCGACCAAGGAGGCATTCCAGCAGTACATGGAAAACAGCGGCATCAAGATGAAGGACCTCCAGGAGCAGATAAGCATGCAGCTGTCCCAGAGGATGGTCCTTGATGCCAATGCCGGCGATATTGGGGTTACCGACGAGGAAGCCATGGAGTTCTACGATCAGACCAGGGAGCTCTTCTTCCGCCAGCCCGCCGGTTACAATGTCATGTTCGCCCGTTTCGCGGCCCTAGAGAAGGCCGAAGAGGCGAGAAAGGCCCTGGAGGGCGGGAAAAAGTGGGACGAAGTGATGCAGGGTTACGAGGGAGTGGCCCTTGACTTCACTCTTTCGGAAGAGCCCGCCTTTGTCACCGAGAAGGAGTTCACCGAAGGAGCCCTCAAGGAGATAGCCGGAACCCCCATTGGCAAGGTCTCCAAAGCAATAGCTCTCGACGAGAACAATGCTGTCATAGTCATCAAGCAGGAAAAGATGGATGAGAAGATCGCCTCCTACGAAGAGGCAAGCGGCGACATCAAGGGAATGATCGCCCAGCAGAAGAGGCAGACCAACCAGAACGAGTACCTCGAGGGGCTGCTGACAAAGGCCAACATCCAGGTCCTGGTACCCGAGTTCTTCGAAGTTCCGGCCCAGCCCGAGGCGGAAGGTGAACCTGTCCCCACTGAAGGCCAGGAAGAGCCGGAGGGGGAATAGCACCCCCTCCCGCATTCTTGACACACCCTTTTAGGGTGCCTAGAATAGACCGAGCACAACTTTACAGGGTGGGATGGCCGAGCGGCTGAAGGCACTCGCCTGCTAAGCGAGTAGGGGGGCTTAAACCTCCCTCCAGGGTTCGAATCCCTGTCCCACCGCCACCTGGTTTCACGTATTGCGCGCCGGTAGCTCAATTGGATAGAGCATCGGACTACGGATCCGAAGGTTACGGGTTCGACTCCTGTCCGGCGCGCCACTTAAATAACGGAAGGCCCCACTCAAAGTGGGGCCTTTTTCATTCCTCCTGCTTCCAGGCCTTCAGGATCCGGTCGAACCTGAAGGTCCGGCTCTCCCCCCTGAGTGAGCACCAGGCCTCGAGCATGATCCTGCCTCCGATCCTTACTAGCCCCGTGGGCTCTATAAGCCTCTCAGTCACAGAGCCGTTACCACCCCGGTAGACTATGAAGATCTTCCCCGAGACCTCAAAGGCCTCCCTTATGGCTTCGAAACCGGAAGGCCACTGCAGAAGGGCGGGGCTTCGCTCCAGGGCCAGAAGCGATCTGAAGGAGTAGTCCCTTTCGAACCTCTCGTACTCAATATTCCCTGCCGGATCGATCTTTTCCATGCACTTCAGGAATATTCCCATGGCTGCCAGGGAGTCGTCCAGGGCCCGGTGGCTGCGTCCCTTCGGCACACCAAGAGCCCGGGCCAGGCTTCCAAGGCTGTAGCTGGGAAGCCCCGGGAAGATCACCGGGGCAAGGCGGCAGGTGTCGAAAAGATCGTTGTCCAGTGGTCCGGAAAAGCTTTCCCGGCGTACGGTATCGATGAAGCCCATATCAAAGGGGGCGTTCTGGATGACCAGGGGCCTCTCTCCCACGAAGCCAGCCAGCGTCGACACCGCCTCGGCAGGCGCCGGGGCGCCTTTCACCATGCTGTTGGTAATGCCGTGGATCGCGGTAAGGGCAGAAGTGATCCTCACTCCCGGGTTGACCAGGGTCTCGAAGGTGTCTATTACCTCGCTCCCCCTGAAAATAACAGCCGCTGCTTCGACGATCCTGTCGTTAAGGGGGTCAAGTCCGGTTGTCTCCAGATCCAGCGCGGCGAACTCCGTGCCCCAAACCTTTGTCAGCAAGATCACCCTCGATCTCAATTTCTTTACTACAGGATATATCAATTTACATAACCAGGCCAAACCTGTTTTGATACCACATCCAAAATGTCGTCTGCCCTCCCTAGAATGAGATCCAGGAGGTGGTAGAAATGAAGACCGTCATAGAGAGTTTCTTCAATAGCCTCAAGACAGGCGAGCCCTGCAGCTTCAAGGGACTTACGGCCTTCCCGGTTTTCTCCGCCCTCCCGGAAGCAGTGGACTTCGTGACCCTCACCGAAGCCTTCAGGGAGGACTGGATCGAGATCCGGGAATTGACCCAGGGAGGCTCCGTGCCGGAACTGCTCGTCATCAACAAGAGCGACCGAAACATCCTCATCCTCGACAGCGAAGAGCTCCAGGGTGCGAAGCAGAACAGGGTGCTCAACATAACCGTGCTGGTGACGGCCTGGTCCAAGGTGGTGGTCCCCGTAAGCTGCACCGAAAGGGGGAGGTGGCACTACATCTCGAACGTCTTCAGGGACTCTGGCACCATGGCGTCCCGGTCCGTGAGGTTCTCCAAGAACCGTTCCGTAGGGGAGAGCCTCAGGAGAGATAACAGCTTCAGGTCCGACCAGATGGAGGTCTGGGACAAGGTAGACGAGCTCTCAATGAGATCCGGCACCATGTCACGGACCCATGCCATGCGGGACGTATTCGTGGACATGGACGAAAAGCTCCGATCTTTCGAAAAGGCCTTCCCGCTCTCCGAAGGCCAGAGAGGGGTGATCTTCTTTGCCGGAAAGGAACCTGCCGGTTTCGAATACGTCTCTGATCCCCGGGCCTTCCGGGACCTCTTCCCGAAGATACTCCGAAGCTACGCCGTGGAAGCCCCGCCTGGAGAAGCAAAGACAGCAAAGGCACTTTCAGGGGATCAGGCCATGGCCTTTGTTGGAAAGGTTCTTTCGGCTGAGACCACGGTAAAACACTCTGCCGGCAGGGGAGAGGATATCAGGTTTTCAGGCGATGGCGTAACAGGTTCCGCCCTGGCCTACGAGGGCGAGATCCTTCACGCCGTCTTCTTCCCCGATGAGAAAGAGGGCAGGCCCGTTATCCGCAGGAGACCTGTCAGTTAGCGGGAAGGCCCCGTGCGACATCTACCTTGAATTCCGCGACCGCTTCGACCTTCCGAAAAATTACGGGGCGGGAATCCTTCCCCGCCCCTGCATTTTTTCTCCTGCCGCCTTGTTTTCTGTTTTTCTTCCCGTTCACCGTTGACCGTTGACGCTTGTATTATTCTTGCCCCGCCCCTAAGCTTTTAGAAACGGCACCCTCACATACAGTTTCAATAAGTACCATTTGAGGCCTCGCTCAAAGACCTTTCCCTCCCTGGAGTACCTGTGGCGCACGAAACTTCCCGTAATGCGCGACAACTCCCTTTCCCGGTCGGGAAACCTCTCCAGAAGCCTTTCCAGGTATTCGTAGGCCGTCTCGTCTGGTTTCCTCGGGCTCCCTCTGTGTTTCCCCCAGAAGAGCAGGAAGCCGTAGGCCCGTTCTGCTGTAATGGGCAGCGGCAAAAATATGCTGGCCATGAGGGCCAGCCGCTTTAGCGCCCGGTACATGGCAACCAGGAAGGCCCTGAAAGAAGGCCTCGACCAGGTCCCACCCGAGACAGAGCCTGTCCTCCTTTGAAGCAGAAAGCTCACCAGCATCCACAGCATGTAGAGCACCAGCAGCGCGGCAAGAACCAGTACCGCCACGGTCATGCCACAGAGGAGAGCCTGCATGAAGGGGCCCGTCTCCCCGGGCAACAGAAGCCCCTCTTCCGCAACGGCAGAGCCTTCACCTGCTCCGGTCTGGATCTGTTTGCGGGGTGCCAGCTTCATCAACCTGAAGATCACCAGGAGCACTGCCGTTAGCCCCTGAAGAAGAAGCCTGAAAAAGGGCTTGCTGAATTCGATCAACGACCCCGCGGGCTGCTCCAGCACAGAAAGTGCGTCAGAGTTCCCGATCAGCCACACCGGCACCATAAGTGCTGCCAGGCCAAGGAGCACGCGCCAGCGGCCCTTTCCGGAACTCTCCCCCCTGGAGCCGAAAAAGAGCATCAGTATGTTCGAAAGGATCGCCAGGAACAGCAGTACATGCACTCCCGGAAGACGGATCCCGAAGGATGAGGCCAGAAGCAGCATCAAAAACAGCGCCGCGATGTTGATGTCGAAGAGCCCGTATCGACGTGGATCCCTGGTCCAGGAGAGGAAGGCTGCCCGTCCGCCCGCGGCCAGAAGCAGCATCCATGTTGCCCAAAATCCCGCCACCGCCGCCGGGTTGCCGGGGGCAGAAAATAGCGCGGCCGGATCACGCCCCAGGCGCAGGGCGGCGACGAAGACAGTAACGTTCGCAACGGCTATCGCCAGGTACCGGAAGCTCCCTCGCCTCATGGCCAGGTTCACCGCCGCCACAGAGGCAGACACGGTCAGAAAGGACCAGGGGTTAACGAACCCCGCCACCCCGAACCCCGATGTGGCAAAGAGATAGAGCAGGCAGAAATTCAGCGACTCGCTGATGACCAAAAACAGCCTGAACAGGAGACCTGTCATGACGGCGTCACCTCTGACAGAGCCTCGGCAGGGATCTCGCCTCGGATGGAGATCACCGTAGTTCCCCAGGGCAGAAGCCTCGACTCCTTCCTCAGGAACTCCCCGAAGGGAAGGGCTACGGGAAGCTCTGCCCGGGCGAGCGCCTCCAAAGCCAGCCGCACCTGGGTGGGGCCCGACCCTACGGGGATTGATACGGGACCTGACATGCCGCATCGGGAGACGTTCGATACAAGCCCGAAGGGGATCCTCTTCCTGTCTGCCCACACGGCCAGGGTAGCCGCTAGGGACAGGGCTTCCTCCATCGAGGGTCCGGGCGTGTCAAAGCTGTCCCCGTCCAGGGTTATGCATAGTCTCAGGTCCGCGGTGTGCTCCAGCACCTTGGCCAGGAGTTTCCCGTGACGGGCACTTGCCTTCCAGTGGATCCGGCCTGCTGGAGTGTCCGGTGTGTAGTCCCTCAGGCTCGATACCCTGGTGGGGTCAGGCATGAAGGGCCTGTCGGAGCGGATATCGCCCATGAGGTAGTGCTGGGCAAGGTCGGGATCTTCAAAATCCAGGAGTGCGGGATAGACAAGGATCTCCGTGGCACCCCCGAAGGTCCTCTCTCTGTTGAAGAGCCCCAGGATGTCCCTGGAGCTGATCTTTCCTGGAGGGACCTTGTAACAGCCACGCGAAATACCCCTGATCCGGAAGGTCGAAAGGTCCTCGCCGGACTTTCCCAAAAAGGTCACGGGCTGTCCGTCGGAAACTTCGTCAATGCCCCCACGGGATGTCACCTCTAGCCCGTCGGGGAAGGGTTGCATTACCTCGATGGCGACGGGGAGCCATTTTCCGTTCCGGATAAAGACCGAAAGGGAAGCTTCGTCACCAGGGAAAAGCCTTACCGGGTGCGCTTCGCGGCTTGTGACAAGCCTTCTCAGGCCGTAGTCTGCCCAGAGCCTGCAGCTGCCCAGGATCAGAAGAATGGCTATCAGGAAGGAGGCCGGAAGGTACAGCCCCCTGGCCAGAAGCAGTATAACGCCTGCCGCGGCAAAGACCCGAACTGAGGGGAAGGTATAAAGGGAAGTGAACCGCTGGAACTCTTCCATGGACTACTCCCAGTCATCTTCGATCGGGACGGGTACCCGGGAGAGGATCCCGGCCACAACGGCTCGACCCGTGTTCCCCCGGTAGCGCTCCTCACGGTGCAGAAGCAGGCGGTGGGGGAGTATGTAAGGGGCCAGGTACTTCACATCGTCGGGGATCACGTAGGACCTGCCCCGGATGAAAGCCAGTGCCTTCGAGGCCTTGAACAGGGCCAGGGAGCCTCTGGGGCTGGCGCCAAGTTCAACAGCAGAGTCCTCCCGCGAAACCCGGACAAGGCTGATCATGTACGCCGTCAGCGACGGGTGCACGAAGATATTCGCTGCATCATCCTGCCAGGAGAGTATGTCCTCCCCGGATACCACGCTCTCGATCTCCGAAAGGGCGTTATTCTTGCCGTGGGTGAGGATGATCTCTTCTTCCTCGCCGGCGGTGGGGTACCCCATGTCGACTTTCAGGAGGAAGCGGTCCAGCTGGGCCTCGGGCAGTGGAAAGGTCCCCTCCATCTCGATGGGGTTCTGGGTGGCCATCACCATGAAGGGGGATGGCAAGGGGAAGGTCTGTCCGTCCACCGTCGCCTGCCGTTCCTCCATCGACTCCAGCAGGCTGGACTGGGTTCGCGGCACGGCCCTGTTGATCTCGTCCACGAGGAGGATGTTGGTCATTACCGGACCCGGGCGAAAGGTGAACTCACCGCCCCGTTTGTCGTAGGTGAAAAAGCCCGTCACGTCCGTGGGCATGAGGTCGGGTGTGCACTGCAGCCGCCGGAACTTCATGTGGCACGATGCCGCGATAGCCCGGGCCATCAGCGTCTTGCCCACCCCCGGGACATCCTCGATCAGGATATGTCCCCCGGAGATGAGCCCCACCAGCATGAGATCCAGCACTTTCCCCTTGCCGATGACCACTTTCGACACGTTTTCCTTCAACTTCGACAACTGGTTCGACATGGTAAAACCTCCAGTACAAATGAGCAAGAGAAGGTCTTTTCATCAAAATTACGTTCAATTTGCCCTTGATTATAACAATAGTATCCGGATCTGAACTTCCGTTCACCGTGGATGCTCTTCATCTATTGCTGACAATCTGAGGAATCTGCCAGACGGCGGATGAGGATCTGATCCCAAAACCATCTCACCGCAGACGAAGTAACCTATCCGGCGCACCGCCGGCGTAGGTCAGGACGCAGACGAAGTGCCCGGAGCGGAGCGACAGGGTAGAAATGCAAGAGAGAGAAAACCATTCTTTGTGAGAACTAAAAAAGCCCTTGCCCTTGTTTTTCGCGTCACGAGTTACGGTTTACCTTTGAACTTTGAACCTGATAACTTTGAGCCGTTTTTGCCTTTCCGTTCACCGTTGACCGTTGACTGTTTACGCACTTGGTCCTTCAAGTCACGCGTCACCTTTTTCTTTGAACATTGAACTGGTTTTGCTTTCCCCATTCCGGGGTTTCGAGTTTGGAAACTGACCTTCAGCTCCTGGTCAAGGGCCGATGCAACTCTTCGTAGAAACCGTAAAGAAGGATTGTGTCTTCCCGACTCCAGCCTGCTGATATTACCCTGGCTGGTGCCTACCCTCAGGGCCAGATCTTCCTGTGATAGTCCTTTCTCGCGCCTGGCCCTGATCATCGATGCTATAAAGGCAAACTCCTCTTCAAGTTCGGCATATGCCGAAGCAGTTTCAGGGTCCTTCAATAGTTCTTTTTTGACTTCTTTCCAGGGAATTCCTTTTCTGATCATTTTTCGCACCTCTTTAAAAAATCCAGTTTTCTGCTCAGGGCAATTTCGAGTTCCTTTTTGGGTAGTTTTTCTGTTTTTTTGATAAAACCGTGAAGTAATACGAAAGATCCATCGTTAAATGTGAAATATAAAACACGAGAGGCATCTCCGGAGAAGCTGATCCGCAATTCCCAAAGCCCTGAATATCTTTTAAGCCTGATACTGGCAGCATGAGGCCTTTGAAGCCCTGGTCCGTACTGTTCAAGGAGATCAATAACCCTCATGGCTTTGGCTCTATGTCCCGGTGAAAGTGATCTGAGAAAATCTGTTACCGGACTTGAACCATCGGGCTTTGTAAAGAAGATGATATTCCAGGACATAGGAGAGAAAACCTCCCTTTCGGTCAACTGATTATATCATATATGATATTTTCAGCAGTCTGGGATAAATTTGTCTATTGCTCTCTGAGGTCAGGGCAGCGAGAGGCCTGCACAGGTAATCCAACGAGGTACCTGGTCTGTGGTGAAAGTAACGGCCTTTGTTATTGTACTTCCCATCAGGACCTCCTCTGTGTCTCCTGCGGTGCAGCTAACGTCTGGATTTTGCCCTGGCTTCGGTATTTGGTTTTTCATTACACCTCTTACATCTCACTTCTCACAGAGTACCCCAAGCGCATAGTCCCGAGTCGATCCTCGAGGGACAGCGACAGGGCAGGCCCCTCGTTAATACCCCCCCTCGCCAAATCACCCCTCTTGTTAAAGCACCTCGGGACGCTGTCGGGACTACGTCCTTCAGCTTGCCTGAAGGGTATGCCGCCTGGTTCTCTGATTTTCCAATTCCGCGTCACAGTTTGTATTTGAACTTGATAACTTTGAACGGGTTATGCCTTTGTCCCTTATCCCATTGACCATTTTTGCCATTGAACTATAATGTCACGTGGGAAATTCCCACCAGGGTGGTGATAAGGAATGTCTGCTATCTCTTTGAAAGTGGATGAAAAGGGCCGGGTAACACTGCCAAACAAACTCCGAAAGAACCTCGGCATCAAGCCGGGCGATACGCTTTTCCTGCAGGAACAGGTTGAATACTTTGTCCTGAAAAAAGCGGTGAACCCTTTTGATGCTCTTGCGTTAGATGCATTAAGAGAGCATAACGAAGGCAAGGCCGTTGGCCTCAAGGATGTTGCATCTGAACTGGGGGTAGACCTTGAATAAGGACAAAGATCAGGAATATTCCATAGAATTTTCAACTGGTGCCCTAAAGGACCTTAAAGCCAAGGCCTGCAACCCCATCTTAACGAGATCTTTGAAGAGATCCAGGTTCTTGGAACAGAACCCCTTGCAGGTGATCTCCTTGAAGGCTCACTTGCGAAAGTCCGGTCCCTTCACTTTTCCCTAAAAGGCAGTGGTCAATGGCGCGCAGCCTACTATGTCATGACCGAAGAGAAGGTTTGCCTTATCCTCCTTGTTGCCACAAGAGAGAACTTTTACAAAAAGGCCAACTCAAGATACAGGTCCATCAAGAAATCCCTGAAATAATCACAAACGCCCTCGATGTTTAGATTCCCGAGTCACGAGTTCCCTTTGAACTTTATAACTTTGAACCGGGTTTTTGCCCTTCCTGCGGTCTGAAGCCTGTCGACTGTCGCCTTTGTTTTCCAAGCCCAGGGTTTATACTCTAACCATGTATAGAAACGATACGATCTATTACCCCCAGGACGAGATGCATTCCGTTCTCCTTCCGGTCATGTCCGGCTGCTCCTGGAACAGGTGCGCTTTCTGCTCTATGTACAAGGACGTCAAGTATGTCGAGGTCCCCTTTCACGACATTGAAATGGAACTGAAACACGGGTACACCTACACCGAAAAGGTCTTCCTCACCGGCGCGGACCCCCTGTCGATAGGGTTTGAAAAGATGAGGCGCATCCTCAAGACCATCCGGCAATACCTTCCCTACTGCGGGAGAGTGGGATCATATGCCTCGATCAAAAATATCTCCAGGTATTCCGTGGAAGAGCTCTCCATCCTGCACGACCTTGGGCTCAGAATGCTGTACATAGGGTTCGAGACCGGCAGGGACGATGTCCTCGAAATGATGCACAAGGGCCACACAGTGAAAAAGGCCATCGAAGAGGCAAAAAAACTCAACGAGGCCAGGTTGCCCTTCAACACCGTGATCATGTACGGCATAGCGGGAGAAGGGGAGTCGGTGAAGAACGCCGAGGCCACCGCGGATATGGTGAACCGCTTCCAGACCGACAGGATCATCACCATGAGCCTCCTGGTCTTTTTCGGAACGGAGCTGGAAGGAATGGTGAAAAGGAAAGAGTTCACTCCTCCGGACTCGAAGGAGCGCCTGCTTGAGATACGGACCCTTCTGGAGGGTCTTGATCCGAAGGGGCAGACCTGCTTTGATACCACTCACCCCTCAAACATCATAAAGATCTCCGGTACCCTGCCCCGGGACAAGGAAAGATTGATCATGGAAGTAACCCGGTACCTTGAATTGGCGTAAGGTTTCTCGTCCAGCATTCCCCTTCAAGCACTTGTGCCTGCTTGTCATCCTGAGGAGTCCGCCAGCCGGCGGATGAGGATCTGATCCTGGGACTTTTCACCGCAGGGGACGCAGACGAGTGCCCCAAGCAAAGCGATAGGGTATGACACAGATGATCACAGATGGGTTCTAACAAATCGACAGGACTTATCTGCGTCAATCTGCGTAATACCCTACGCTTGCAGTATGCAGGCTAGGGCACTTGGTCTGCGGATACCATGTTCTTGTTTTGGTTCCTTGACCCGAGCATCAAGACAGACCGGGACTACTATTATCCACAGACGAGTGCCCCAAGCAAAGCGACAGGGCATATCACAGATGGCCACAGATGGGTTCTAACAAATAAACAGGTCTTATCTGCGGAAATCTGTGTTCATACCCTACGCCTGCATCATGCCGGCTAGGGCACCTTGTCTGCGGATACCATGCTTTTTAAATTTTTACACCGACAAAAGAACAATCAAAATCCATATATCCACAGATGGCACAGATGGCCACAGATCGGTTTTTTTTTAAAAAATTAGCTCTTATCTGTGTCAATCTGCGTAATCTGCGGATAAATCAAATTGGCTTACCCATCTTTTCCGAAAGGAGATCGTCACTTTATGGACTCACTTGAAAAACCAAAACGAGGAACCCAACCTACCTATTTCAGAAAGGATGTGAGCCTGAAAAAATACATTTCAGAAAATTTGCCTAACTCCTGCAAAAAAGACAAATCAGAAAATACAGATCCGGAAACCTATAAAATTCTGGGTGCGGCAATGTCAGTTCATAATGAATTGGGCCATGGGTTTCTTGAGGCTGTCTACCAGGACGCACTTGAAGTTGAATTGAATAAACAGAATATCCCTTTTGAACGTGAGAAGGAATTCCCAGTCTATTACAAAGGCTTACTTCTAAACGCACACTATAAGGCTGATTTCGTTTGTTTTGGATCTGTTGTGGTGGAGTTGAAAGCCCTGCACAACTTATCTGGAAATGAGGAAGCCCAGGTACTCAATTACCTTAAGGCATCTGGCATGGGTAAGGGCTTGCTCATAAATTTTGGCACAAGGCAGTTACAATACAAAAGATTTGTAGCTAATAAACGATAACTGATAACATTATCCACAGATGGGTTCTAACGGAAAACATCTTTTTATATGTGCAAATCTGTGTAATACCCTACTCTTGCAGTATGCAGGCTAGGGCACTTGGTCTGCGGATACCATGTTCTTGTTTTGGTTCCTTGACCCGAGCATCAGGACAGACCGGGACTACCATCATCCACAGATAGACACAGATGATCACAGATAGGTTCTAACAAATAAACAAGATTTATCTGCGGAAATCTGTGTTCATCTGCGGATTAGAAAAGGGTTTTTTGGAATTCTATAGAAACAGAGGATTTATGGATGGATGAATCGAATGTCTTCGATTTTCAGACTCAAGCATTCTACTCCTCCAACGCCGCCCTCCTCGCCG
>Ga0209723_1001913_pt1 | contig 30018 bp, 21 predicted proteins | sample BiotimSIPDNA_2_FD_185750 | JGI IMG/M metagenome (GOLD analysis project Ga0209723, IMG submission 185750) | Anaerobic biogas reactor microbial communites from Washington, USA - Biogas_R2 time_0 SIP DNA (SPAdes) (version 2) | ecosystem: Engineered > Bioreactor > Anaerobic > Unclassified | place...
AAGCACATAACACCATGTTCAGGGAAGCTTTCAACCGCATTCAGGACACCGGCTCTTTACAGGACTGGGGTATTACCAAGGATTCCAAACTCTATTTTGACCTTTCAACACCCGGCAAGTATTTTGGAGAACTCAATACGCCAACCCCGCCCAATAATTTTAATACCCAGAAAACCAACTAGCTTACCAATAAGGCTGCCACTGATATTTTTCAGTGGCAGTTTTATTTTGCCCAACTGTATCTTGTCATTCAAATGTTGGCGTCAAAAGTTAAAGTGCCCTTGTACCTAGGGCTCTGCTGACCTGTTTAAGCTTCGGCTTAATATGCTTGATATTTGTTTACATATATTGGAAAAGTATTTTTTTGAGGATATACCAAACAACCGGGAATTGGTTATAATCCTTATAAGGCCATCGGCTTTGTCCAGTAAATTTTGTCGCGGGCCTGACCCTGATGAGCAAGGAGAAACAAATGAAAATATTGATCATACAGCATGTTTCCCTCGAAGGACCGGGACTGCTGCAAGAGATACTGATAAATGACGGCTGGGAAACGGATATCCGGTGTATGGACGTCCCCGGGACCAGATTGCCCGATCACCTGGACCCTTACCAGGCCCTGCTGATCCTGGGCGGCCCCATGGGCGCCTATGAAGAAAATATTTTTCCCTGCCTGTCTCAAGAGCAGCAGCTGGTTCGGGAGGCCGCCGCCAAAAATATTCCCGTCGCCGGGATCTGTCTGGGCGCCCAGATCATCGCCCGGGCCCTGGGAGCAGAAGTATTCCCCCACCCGCAAAAAGAAATCGGCTGGTCCGAGATCAATATCAACCAAGAAGGAAAAAGCACCCGGCTGTTTCATAACCTGCCTGATACTATGCCGGTATTCCAATGGCACGGGGACACCTTCTCCCTGCCGGCGGGAGCCAGGCTGCTGGCCTCAAGCGAGATCTGCCGCAATCAGGCCTTTGTGTACGGTAATAATATCTGGGCCCTGCAGTTCCATCCGGAAATCACCCTGGAAATGATCAAATTCTGGTCTGAAGCCTACGAAGACGAGCTGAATGAATTCGACAGGCCGGGAGCCGCTGCCAGACTGCAGCAAAATACCCGGGCCCAATGGGACAGCATGGGGTTATGGAGGGAGCAGCTGCTTAAAAACCTGGCCCTGGTTCTTAAAGGGTGAGGGTATTTTACCTGGGCAGGCCTGCTTTGCCCCACTGACATGCCACTGCATAGGCCATACAGTTTTCAAATATTTCGTAGGTAAAAAGGGGAGCAGATAAGCCATGAGTGACGTCTTGGGTGCGGCTCCGGTCAAAAATCCTGTTATCAGACAGATAGGGACGATACGGCTCAAATAACCTTTCAAACAACTCTTCAGCCGGGTTGGGATCAGTTATTTTACCGGCTTGATCCCACAGTACCCGGATCCCCCGAACACCCAGAAAACGCTGGGTGTACTCAGACAATGTCATTATGTCCGGCGGATCGCCGCAGGTTATATGGTATATTTCACCCGTTCCGGAATGCTCGATAATACACAGAACGGTTTCCACAAAATAGTCCACCGGTATCAGGTTCACAGATCCCCTGTTTGGCAGGTGGATCCTGAGCGGCAGATACAATACGCCGTCATCGTCCAGGAAAGATCCCCACTTCGCGGACTTTCCCCCTCCCTGCCGGATGTCATTTACAAAGATATCCCGGATATACGAGATCGATCTTACACAGTAGTACAATGCGTTAAACTTCAGGGCTTTGCCTGTTTTCGAATGTCCGTATACGATAGAAGGGCGTAAAATGGAAAGGGGCACTCCGCTGTTTTCACAGCTGCGCCTGATGACCTCTTCCGCCTGTGCCTTGCTCTCCTCGTAGACGTTATGGAAGCTTTGCGCTGTCACCGGCGTCTCCATACATATGCCTTCACACCGGCCGCAGGCATAGGCTGTGCTTACATAGTAAAGGTGTTCCGCCCGGGAATCAGCTGCAAAATCAAGCAATGAGGACAGGCTTTCCACGTTGGTGTTCATGACCCGCTCCCGGTTACGCTCCGCAAAGCTGGTGTCCGAAGCACAGTGGATGATCTTACCCGCGTTGGCGCACAGATTGCCATATGCCTTATCATCGAGGCCCAGATGCTTTTTCGAAAAATCCGTCTCAATAGCAGACAATTTCTCCCCGGGATCAATGCTAAACCAGCGGGTCAGGCGTGACAGCCGGTCGGACAGCCTCATATCCCCGGACGGTCTTCCCAATACCGTAACCTGGTATCCTCGTTCCAGAAGTCCCGCCATCAGAAAAGCACCTAAGAATCCTGTTGCACCGGTCAGAATGATGGAACGTCCCGATTCCCCCTGCATAGTATCCCTCCTCACTTATGTGAGAATTTTGCATAATTCAATAAATCCTTCAATATTGTCACTCTGAGCGATAGCGAAGAGTCCTGCAAATGCCTTGGATCCTTCGCTGCCGCTCAGGATGACATTTATAAAGTTATATTGTCACTCTGAGCGATAGCGAAGAGTCTTGCAAATGCCTCAGATCCTTCGCTGCCGCTCAGGATGACATTTATAAAGTTCGCTCAGGATGACATTTATAAAGTTCGCTCAGGATGGCATTTATAAAGTTATATTGTCACTCTGAGCAATAGCGAAGAGTCTTGCGAATGCCTTAGATCCTTCGCTGCCGCTCAGGATGACATTTTTAAAGTTCGCTCAGGATGACATTTATAAAGTGCGCTAAGGATGACATTTTTAAAGTTATATTGTCACTCTGAGCAATAGCGAAGAGTCTTGCAAATGCCTCAGATCCTTCGCTGCCGCTCAGGATGACATTTATAAAGTTCGCTCAGGATGACATTTAAACTCTTACGTATACAGCAGATTTTCTTTTCTGCAACAGCCCCGGTTGACCAGATAACGGACCTGCTTAACCGTACCTGTTTTTACGGAATATTCATCCAGCAGGGCGCCGGCTTCATGGGTGGCCTGCCTGATCCTTACCATGTCATCGGGATCATTATGGTCATAATAATAATCATATTCCCAGACGCATCTTTTCCCATTATCAAATGGTGTGATAAACCCGAGCCGGCCTTTTAAATGGTTTCTTTGGGCGATTTCCTGCAGCCCCGCCTGAATTTCAGTGATCAAAGAAGTGTCGACGGGGAGATAAACAACCAGCCCTACAGTGGGTTTTTCCCGGTTATAGCGCGCGCTCTGTATCCGGAATGTATTCAGCCAGACAAGATCGTTCATTTCCGGTCTCAGGTAGAGTCTTTCAAAAAAAGGACGCAGATCCGGATCTATGTCCATCGCCGCCTGAGCAGGAGAAGGAGCCAGGGCTATTTCAGCCAGTTCACCGAATCGCCCGAGTTTAAGGTAAGAAAATGGTTCATCGTCAGTAAGCTCCCCCAGTAATTCCAGCCATTCAGCGGAGTTAAGTGACGGCAGTCCCTGGTAAAGGGTCTGGAAGAGCTTCTGGTCGATAACCGGATACCCCATCTCCCCCACCGAACGTAATGCATATTTATCTCCGATGAGAAGCACCAGATAGGGCATACCCATTTTCCGGGCAAAAACAACTCTGGCCTCGTCAGCCAGCTTTTTGGTCGGGGCAATAAAAGAAGATATGAACTCTTCCCCCAGAATGCCGATGGCCAGGCCAATATGCCGGATGGAACATTCTTTAGCGAAACCTAAAGCATCATCAAGTGATTCGAAAGGTACCAGAACTCCCCCTTCATCAGCGGTGACCGGGTGGAGCTTCATGCTTACGGATACACATACAGCAAAAGCTTCATGTTCAGCTGCTAAGTTTTGGTATGAAAAAAGATTGGGAGAATCAATGTCATTTAATGAGAAAAATGATCCGTCCCGGGCAACAAACTCAGCATCAATGAAGTTATCAGCCGCTATGCCATAGGTGGTGGAAAATGTGGAAAGCAAACCGGAGGTCATGATATTGGCGCAGACCAGAGCTGCCGGTTCAGCCGTATGTACTCTGAAGCCGCGCCCGGCAGCTGCCGATTGAAGCTCAAATGCGGCTACACCCGGCCCCGCTTTCACCAGCCAGTTCTTTTCATCAAATTCGATGGTCTTCATTCGCTGCAGGTCCAGGACCGCACCTTCACTGAATGCCAGACCATGTGTGGATGCACCATTGCCGCGCACCACATAGGGAATCTGATGGTCATTTAAGAGTTTAATAATGGCAGATATCTCTTCTTTGGAACCTGGCAGGACCACATACTGCGGCATCTTGAAATCTACATGGGGACAGATATCATGATGATAAGCTATTTTGACGGCTGGGTCGTTTGCCGCCCAGAAATGGCCGACGATCCTTCGCAATTCCTTAAGAATGCGGTCCTCCGGCACAGCAACTATTTCACCGCCGTTTTGCAGATAATCGTCAACATAATCTTTCAGTGCTTTCATGACTATCGACGGACGCATCTCATTTACAAAGTAGCATTGATAATCGCACTTGCCGCACAAATCACAGCCGGCCGCAATTTCCACGCATTGTTCCGTGACCGGGACCGTTTTTTCACAGATAGCCGCATACAGGTCCATCCTGCCCTGGGGAAAGAAACTCACATACTGATATAAAAGCCCTGATGCACATATGCCGCTTCCAAGAAAGTCGATCTTACACATGGCATAATGTCTGCAATTTTTGGCGATCTTCAGCGCCTCGCCTGCTATATCCCCTGGTGACGGCAGAATAGATTTTTTCATTTTATGTACTCCTCTTCCGGTGTTCTTCCTTCACTAATTCTTCCTCCAGTGGCTGTCAGTCCCATTTTCTCAGCACATATTCTGTGGCATTATGATACTCTGTTCTTTACCATATAGGAGAAAAATCTGGCGGCACTTCCTAATAATTATTTTGAATTACGCTTATTTATGCTTATGAAATAAGCAAAGGGTATAAAGCACCACTTTGGATTTAGTCGTCAATAAAAAAACCCTGATTTATTATTAAATCAGGTTACTATTTAAAACCAATGCGAGGGGACTTCTATCTAAACTTATGTTTAAACAGCTTTATATTAGTTTACATATACACTCCTAATCCTAATTACCGCAGCTCCCACAGCAACCTTTGGGGTATATTATTGATACCCTGGCCAGGTGCATATATACTTATATTTATCTTAAATAACAAAGCCCCCATAGGAGGAGAAGATGGTAAAAGTCGATATAGTTATTATTGGTGCCGGGGTTGTGGGACTGGCAGCGGCCTGGAAGGCTGCCGGCCAAACCAAAGGATCAGTAGTCGTAATAGAACGTAACAGCAAATACGGTCAGGAAATATCCAGTCGTAACAGCGAGGTCATTCACTCCGGATTTTACTATTCTCCTGACATGCTTAAGAGTCAGCTTTGTGTGCGCGGTAATCAGCTGCTATATGAGTTTTGTGCACCAAGGCATGTGTCGCATAGTAAAAGCGGGAAAATACTGATAGCACTTAATCAGACCGAAGAAGCACAGTTAGACAGTCTATATAATAACGCCAGGCTTAATAATGCAGCCGTGAATCGTATGAGCGGGAAACAAATTACGGAAATCGAACCTGAGGTTTCAGGCTGTGCAGGCCTGTACTTTCCTAATACAGGCATAGTGAATGCCCATGAATATATGCAGGCGTTATTTTTTGCAGGGCGGCAGGCAGGTGTTACATATTTGTTTGGTACAACTGTCAAGGAAGCCTTTTATAACGGGACCGATTATGAAATAACCACCCAGCGGGAAACAATACATTCTCAGCAAGTTATCAACTGTGCAGGCTTAGGAGCAGAAGAAATTGCAGAAATGATAGGTATCGATACCAAAATGAACGGTTATCAGCTCCACCCCTGTAAGGGTGAATACTTTAAAATAAGGCGCAGGCTGGCCATAAAACATCTGGTATACTCGGTTCCTACTCCCAACAGTCTGGGTATTCATTTAAGCAGGGACAACGGAGGCAATCTGCGTCTTGGTCCCAATGCTTTTTACGTTGATGAGCTGGATTATTCAGTGGATGAAAGCCACGCTGAGGAGTTCTTTCAGGCTGCCAGACCCTATTTCCCCAATTTAAGGAGAGAAGATCTCATGCCCGATTTTGCCGGTATAAGGCCCAAGCTACAAGGCCCCGGCCAAGCGATGAAAGACTTTATAATCAAAGATGAAGGTGAATCAGGATATCCCGGCTGGATAAATCTAATCGGCATAGAATCGCCCGGACTTACCGCCAGTTTGGCCATAGGTGAGTATGTGGGGCAGATGGTAAAGTGATGTTCGTAATTTGGTCAGGACTTTGCTGACCTGACCATCTCCTTGAATAAGTCCTGAACTCCCGCAACGTCATTAATCCCTGTATCCTGAAGTATTTCCATTTTTTTATTTTTCTCTTCTTTATGGTTTAATTCTTCTCTTTACCATAACTAATAACTTTAACAAATACTCTTCAGCTTGGAGTACAAAAAATTTGAAACGGTCTTAAGATTGTAAAGTCATCTAAAAGTGTGCATCTTTGTTGGTAATGTACATAATGTATGAGCAATAACAAACCAGCGTGTTTTCTTCATCATATATCTTCACCTCGCTCGTTCCAATCCTTTTGCTGTGATTCACTACTGTGGCAATTGCTCTGATTTTCCCATTCCTGGGCGGTTTGACGTAATTGATATTGGCATTGAGGGTAACACAAATCTTACCGAACGATATTATCGATACTCCGGCAGTAATATCAGCCATTGTAGAAAGAGCCCCCCCGTGAAGAGTGCCCATAAAATTGTTATAATCTGCATTGTAATCAAATTCGGTTTCTGCATACCCTTCTTCCATTTTCAGTAATTTCATACCATTTTTAATACTAAACATATCATTATTATTGAAATGCTCTAAAAAACGTGCATAATTCATAATTCACCATCCTCAAGGAATTAATTGTCAGATAAAACTAAGTTCAAACTGAACAATTAGATTTGTATTCAACTATAAAAATGTAAGTGCTAAAGTTTATATGTTTTAGAAATCATAATATTTTGTTTTAAAAACAGGATAGTGTCTCCTATTTATATTTTGATATCTTTAGATTTCTGAATTGTTATAGCTACACGAGCTAACCTATCAACACAAATGTTCGCTGTTTATTCACACATAACTTATCAGCATTTTCCCCAGGCTGCTTACCCGAAACGGTATTCAACCCCGAAGGTTCCCCGCGGGAATTCCCACTTTTTCAGTATGGTGGTTCCGCATAGGATTCTACAGGTGCCGCATTCCAGACAGCCGGCATAATCAAATTTTATTCCACCATTGGCATCCATCTTATACAAGCCGGCCGGACAGGCTAGCTCCAGTTTGTGGAATTCAGCCATGTCCAGGCCCTCGCTCTTTAAGATGATATGAGCATTCTTCTCATCCACAAAATATTTATTAGTAGACAGTTTACTGTCTACGTTTACTTTTTCTTTTTCTGCGGCACTCATATTGATTTCATCCCCTTCCATCCATCTTTAGCCAGATTCCAAAAACCGATTTTTTTCACATGGGTTATCATCTTTTTCATCAACGGTTTAGCTGGCTGCCCATCCATCACAAACATATCGCTCATTATATCAATGGCCATATTGGGATAAACGGAAAACATCCGGGGAGTATCTTCCAGGAAATGCGGGAATTTGCGGTATTGTTTCATGTCCCGTAACACAAAGCATTCTTCCATATATTTCTTATAGCTCTGCAAGGAAGCTTCGCTGAAATCTCCGCTTTTGCTTGCGGCAATCACTGATTTGGCTGCGCATTCGGCCGAGGCCACCGCGAAGTCCATTCCCCGGATGGCGTAACCCAAATTGATGCAGAATCCTGCTCCATCCCCCACGACCAAAACGCCATTGCCTATGATTTCTGGCATCATGTCGAATCCGCCTTCAGGCACCATATGGCCAGAGTACTCAATCAGCTTACCACCCTTAATCAAGGGAGCTACTGCAGGATGGTTTTTGAAATCTTCCATCATCTGGGGCAAGGATTTCTGGCCTTTGACCAGATCGTTCATGGTACTTACTACACCCAAAGAGATGCTCTCTTGGTTAGTATACAGGAAACCTCCTCCGACTCTGCCATCCGAGGGACTGCCGGCAAACATGCAGGCGGTGCCTTCATTTCCTTCGCACTGAAAGCGATCTTCAATAACGCTGCGAGGCAGCTCAATTAGTTCCTTTACCCCTACCCCCATATGGCGAGGCTTAAACTCAGTCCTTAAACCTATCTTCTGCGCCAGTAGACTGTTGACACCATCGGCTAGTATGACAACCCGGGCCAGGATTTCGTCTTCCCCGGCCACCACTCCGCATACTCTGCCGTCTTTAACAATTAGGCTGTCCACACATATACCTGTAATTATATTGGCCCCTGCAGACTCGGCTTTTTCTCCCAACCACTGATCGAATAAACTTCTCAATACGGAATAGGAATTTCTGCCCTGCTTTCCCAGGCGGCCTGAGTAAAAATCAAGTCCAACACTGCTATCTTCGGTCATCATGAAGACTTTCTCCCGAGTTATTTTTCTTTCCACGGGGGCATCAGATGCGAAATTAGGAATAATTCTTTCCAGGCTATGAGAATAGATACGCCCACCAGTCATATTTTTGCTTCCTGGATAGTTGCCCCTCTCAATCAACACTACTTCCAGGCCTTCCTTTGCCAGTAAATAGGCTGCAACAGTGCCAGCTATACCGCCGCCTACTATAATAGCGTCAAAGTCAAAGCTTTCTTCTGTCATATAAACATCTCCTCTTGGAAATCTTGTCGCAGTATATTTAATAAAGCATAGTGGAGATCGGCTGTTCCCAGTCCCCGCTATGCTTCCATTCAAATCATAACTAAAGTTACCGTTTCTTATTATTATTTGCTGAGTTTCTCAATTAGAGACGGCAAAACAACCTTTAGATCACCTACCAGACCATAATCACATTGTCTGAAAATCGGGGCATTTTTGTCACTGTTGATGGCGACAATCGTGCGGGCTGAACTAACACCCACCATGTGCTGTATCTGGCCTGAAATTCCGATTCCAACATATAGATCTGGTTTGAGCATTAAGCCAGACACACCAATGTAACGAGCCTTGACCATCCATTTTTCCTCTTCAGCTATGGGACGGGAACAACCGACCTCAGCTCCTATAACTGCGGCTAATTTTTCAGCCAGTTGCAGATCCTCCCGGGCAGAAAATCCGCGTCCTACTGCTACGATTTTCTTAGCGGCCCGCAGGTTAACAGTTTCACCGGGCTTTACTCTTTTTTCTACACACTTGATCTCGAAACTGGAAGCAATGAAAGGAACTTCCACTACGGCGCCTGCGGCAGATGTTTCCGCTGCTTCAAACACTCCAGCTCCAGTGCAGACCACAACAACCTCAGCGTTTGACCGTTCAGTACGGAATGCAGCTCCTCCGTAAACCATACGCTTAGTTATTACGGCGCTATCATCTACCGTAATTTCAGCTGCATCGGTCAGGACGCTGGTTCCCATCTCAGCGGCCAGTATCCCAGCAATCAAACGGCCTTTTTTGCTGGCTTCTACAATTACTAAATTGGGTTTTTCAGTTTTTACCAAATTTACAATCGTCGGGACGTAGTGTTCTAGAATACGTTCGTTGCTGAGTTCACCCAAGTAATAGACGGTATCCGCTTTCGTTGCGGCTCCTTTTTTACCGGCCCAAATCAGACCAGTCTTTTCACCCAATTGCGCGGCACCGGAGCACAGTTCTTTTATGCTCTCGTTTTTCTCGGCTATTACAAATACTTTTTCTAATTTGCTCACTTTTCACACCCCCTACATTACTTTGCGAAGGTTTTCTAACAGTGCGTTGATATTTTCTTCACTGTCGCCTTCGTAAATAATTTTCATGCGATCGGCCGGTGGTGGAGCAAGGGTGCTAATGATCTCGGTACAGCTGGTGCTGATGATTTCCACATCAGAAGCGCCCCACAAGGTAGCTGGCTTTTTGCCGGCTGCCAGAATTTCTTTCATACCGGGAATGCGTGCCGTATTGATGTCAGTAGTAACTGATAATACTGCCGGCAGCTGAATTTCCAAGACCTCTATCTCTTCTTCCAAGGTTCTTTCTATCAGCAAGTTGCCATCCTTGGGGGTAATCTTGCTGACTGCATTGAGGCTGACGCACCTTAACAGCTGCCCTAACATAGCTCCGACCTGCTGGGAATATATGTCGCTGGAACCTTCACCGCATAGCACTAGATCTACATCCCCAATTTGTTTAATAACCGCAGCCAAATTCTTGGCTGTTGCATAGCTATCCACCGATTCCAGAGAGTCATCCACCACGGCAAATAACTGGCTGGCACCACGGGATAACATAGATTTTTGCAGCTTAGAATTTTTGAGCTTGGTGGTTCCCACTGTAGCTATAATAGTTTCGCTATCACCTATTGCTTCTCCCAACTGAACTCCGGCTTCCACTGCATTTAAATCATACTGCCCAACTTTTAATTCAGCTCTTTCGAAAGATAAGCTGTAGTCTGACTTTACGACTATATCCTGCTCTTCTGGAACAGCCTTAATACAGGCTACGATTTTCATCTTATACCTCCATTTTCTAATTTGCGTTTAATACTCTCTTGACCATTTCCACTTACGGAAATTCTCTTTTTCTCGGTTCTCTGTTAATTCCTCTGTTTTATTAATGTTCTCTATAATGTCTGTTGTCTGCTTTGAGATTTATTAGATAATTTAATTAATACTCTTTAATTCTCTTTTATCGATTTTTCCACCCGGTAAATGAGGCATTTCAGGTAATATTATCACTTTATCCGGGATCTTATGTTTAGCAATTTTTCCTCTGGCATACTCCCTTAATGTTTCCTCGTTTTCCAAGCTCGTATCCTCTAATTTTATAAAGGCATACGTTTGCTCTCCCAAAACTTCATGAGGAAATCCCAAAATACATACTTCCATTACGGATGGGTGTGAATAGTAGACCTTTTCCAATTCCGCAGGATAAATATTTTCTCCCCCACGGATAATCACTTCTTTTTTCCTGCCTACAATTTTGATATATCCAAATGAATCAATCGTTGCTATATCCCCCATGTGCAGCCATCCGTTTTTATCAATTACCTGCTCAGTTTCTGCAAGCTTCTGATAGTAACCTTTCATGATCAAAGGCCCTTTAACAAGCAATTCTCCAGCTTCTCCAGGTCCTACAGATTCTCCCTTATCATCTACGGCTTTAATCTGCACCCCTTTTACAGCCCTACCCACAGTTTCACAGACCTTTTCCATGCTGTCCCCAATACGGCTCGAGGATATAATTCCGGCTTCTGTCGAACCATAGGCAACCATCATAGTACAATGGAAGGTTGCATAAGCTTCCTCAAGGACTTTAGCAGGACAACTCGCAGCAGCTACGAACGCTATCTTTAAAGATGTAACATCTTTAGGTTCCTGCTTGTATTCCTCCATTTCCCTGATTAGCATAGAAGGCACGCAGAGAGAAATTGACACTTTTTCTTCTTCCATCAAAATCAAAGCTCGCTTAGGATCAAAGGCTTGCGTTAAAACGGTTTTTCCGCCAAAATAGAGCGGTATAATAATTCCGATTATGAACCCAAACACATGAGTGTGGGGAAGTGGATTGTAAGTAACGTCTTGATCAGTGCATTCTAAAACCTCCCCGTTCGCAGTCACAAATGCAAAAATATTCCTATAGGTAAGTTGCACACCTTTTGGATATCCCGTCGTCCCGGACGAATGCATAATGCATAATACATCTTGTTCCGGATTAATTTTTGCTAAATCTAGTTGGCCGTCCTTACCTGTGTCCAGCAGGCTATCAAAAGATCTGTATCCTTTTTCGTGAAATCGAACGGTGATTACTGTACAAAACTGTTCATAATCCTTCACCCAGGATAATTGATCCGGCGAAAATAAGAAAACTGCTTTCGGTTGAATTTCTTCCATTAGGTACTTTATTTCAGGCTCTGCAGATTTGGTATTACTCGGTACGATAATAGCACCGAACTTTTCTAAAGCAAACATAAGAATAACGAATTCATGCCAGTTTGGAATACTAGTTAAAACTCTATCACCTTTTTGAATATTCAGTTTAGATAATGCAATGGCCATCTGCCGGATTTCTTCTTGTAACTCATAATAGGACATTCTCCTGAATCCATCATAAACTGCTTCTTTTTCCGGAGTTTTCTCTGCCCAATATTCTAAAAAATTTTGAAAAGCTATTTCTGTTCCCATAACATAATCTTCTCTTTCTATTTTTTTAGTCCATTTAAACTCAAAACATTTGAATTGTAATGTCCTGTTTTTTACAGCACTACTTTTAAAACACATAATAAATCTGATACTTACACTTTAATAACATTTTTGATAAGCCCCTAGATCGTCAGGCTAAATAGTCATACCGATCTCATAGCCGTCCCGCACAGCTTCCTTGGTTCTTCTAATTTCGTCTCCACCGACGGCATCCCCGATCAAATGAACGTTCTTGAACTTTTTCAAAAGTTGATTATATAGTTTTCGGTTCTCATTAAGACCTATAGCCACGATTACCGTGTCAGCAGGTATCACCCCTGTTGATCCATCTGCTCTTTCTATCTTCACTTCTTTAGGTTTAATTTCTTTTACCTTAGTCAAGGTTTCCAGTTTGACGCCGTTACTTTTTAAAATATCCACTTGTGTTTTTCTGTCAATCATTCCAATGTCGCTGCCGATTCTCTTGGATTCCTCGATAATGGTAACTTCTCTGCCCTTCATAAAACTATTGGCTATTTCACAGCCGGCAAATCCACCGCCAATGACTACCAAACGCTTCTTGACAGGCCAGTGGAAACTCAGGACTTTGCTGACAAATTCGGGATTTCCGATAAACATTTTAGCCCCCAAAGCAGTGCCAAACCACAGTAGCCCTTTCTTGGGCGCTTTCCCTGCTACCATACTCTTCAAATCAATAGGAGTAAGTACATTCTTCCCATTCAGCCCCGGCACATTTGGAATTATCGGTTCTCCTCCAGGGGACACGATAATTTCATCTGGTTTCATTTGTTCCAACATGGCTTGCGTTACTTCTGTATTCAGCCGAATATTTATAGGGTATTTTGCTAATTCCTGCTTATACCAGGACGTAAGCCGCACCATTTTATGATTAAGAACAGATGCAAGAACCAATGACCCCCCTAGGTGGCTTCCTTTGTCAAATAGGGTAACATCATGCCCTCTCATGGCTGCAACTCTTGCTGCCTCCATCCCCCCGGGGCCAGCACCAATAACCGCTACTTTCTTACTCTTTTTTGCCGGCACAGGCGGGCCAAGAGTAGATGCTACCCGCGCGTTTACAGAACAGCATAACCCTTTTCCAACAAAAACGGCGTCAAGGCATCGGCTGCAGACTATACAACGTCGAATTTCTTCCGGATGCCCTGCTTTAGCCTTGTTTGCAAATTCAGGATCCGCAATTAACTGCCGCGCCATTCCCACCATGTCAGCTTTTCCCTGTTCTACAATCTGCTCCGCCAATTCAAACGAATCAATCCTGTAGCCTGCGATAACTGGGATCTTTGCGACCTTTTTGATTTCATGCGCTATGTCTACAAAAGCCCCCGACGGCACAAATTGGTTGACCAGCGGTTTAGGGGATTCATGGAAGCCCACCTGAATGTCAAACGCAACGATTCCGGCCTTTTCGAGGATAGGCACCATTTTCTTAGTGTCTTCAACCGTATTGCCTCCCGGCATGTATTCCTCTGCTGAAAGCCGGGCCATAATAGGGAAGTCTGCTCCCGCCTTCTTCTGACAATCGGCGATTATTTCTTGCACTATACGCATCCGCCTCTCCAAACTTCCTCCATACTCATCGTTCCGCTTGTTTGAGTGAGGAGATACGAAGCGGCTAAGCATATAACCGATTCCCAAATGCAATTGAATAATATCGAAGCCTGCCTCCCGGGCTCGCCTGGCACCATCACCGAAGTGCCCAATCATTATTTTAATTTCTTCGACCGTCAACTCCCTCACCTGGGCAATGAAAGCTCCGCCGCGTCCAACCGAAGGACCTACCGCCTCCAGGGGATAGCTTCCGTCTCGGCGCCATTCGTAGCACAGTTCTAATTGGCAGCAAGATTTGGCACCGTTTTCTCTGATCGCAGAGGTTAGCTTTTTCAATCCTGGAATAAACTCGTCGTCCCATATCCCCATTGCGCCTTTTTGCGACGGATATTGAGGCTTTGTATCGTAAAAATTTGATACCATTACCGTACCAAGTGTAAGTAAGCCCGTGCCTCCTTTTGCACGTGCTGCATAAAAATTCACCAGCCGGTCAGTAACGTGGTAATTTTCACCCAATTCAGTAGACATAGGAAGCATATAAACTCGGTTCTTTAGTTCTAAATTCCCAAGTTTAATCGGCTCCATAAGTTTATATTCTTTTGCCATTGCACTTAACTCCTTTTCCAGCATCTTTTATTAGGAAACAGTATTTGTTTAAGTAATCATCCTTAACTGTCAACTAGCCTGCCAGACAAACTAATTATCTCCAGGACTAGTTGACAGCAGAGAACTACTTTGCCTAATAAAGCCTACCAGCCAAGTTTTTTACCCTTCATTGGTACGCACAGATTCATATCCTTATCATTGGAGATAACCTTTTTCTTGTATAGTTCCTCGATAAATTCCGTAGAATATCCAAGTTGTCCCAATATTTCTTCATTATCCATACCCATATAAGGAGCTGGCCTCCACATTTTTCCTGGGTTCTTTTTAAATTTAGGCACGATTCCCACGCACCTTACGTCTGTCCCCTTGAATGACTTCCATTCCGTTATCATCCCTCTGGCATTAACATGGGGATCATCCTCTACATCTTGATAGTCATTAATTTTATTACAAGGCAAGCCGAGGGCTTGAAGTTCCTCTTCTGCTTCAACGGCCGTTTTAGTAAGTAAATATGCCTTAAGTGCTTCAGTAAGGGGTGCCCCATTGGGGTCTGCTGAGCGAACCATACTGATATTTTCCGGATAAAGCTTACCGCCATACTCTAGACCTAGAAAAGGAATGATGTTTCTAAGTACTCCAGCCCCCATAGAGTGCGTTTGAATTTGTTTGCCGTCTTTACAGGTAAACACTCCGCAGCCTCCATAAGCAGATGGATAACCAGCCTGTTCGTATACATATTTTGCAGAGAACCAATCGCACATGTACTGTTGTAAGCGCATCAATATTTCAAATTGAGCTATATCTATACTTTCTCCAATTCCGGTTTCCTTGGCCTTGTTTAAAGCTGCCAGCACAGACATGGCAGTGAAAACTGCGCCCGCCATATCCGCAAAATAGGGTGATGCGTAAGCGCCATTGGGGTTAGCATTAGTGAAAGACATACCAGCATAGGCTTGTACAACTGTGTCGAATGCAGGTCGATTGACATATTCGGGAATACCAGTTAATCCATAGCCTGTTATGTGAGCAATAACCAGTTTAGGATTGACTTCCCAAAGCACTTCGTCTGTTAAACCCCACTTCGCATACTGGCCTCCCTTTGAATTCTCAATAAATATATCCGCCTCTTTTATGAGTTTCAGAAGTATCTCTTTTCCTTCTGGGGTGGGGATGTTTAAAGCTATAGTTCTTTGATTTTTTCTATCCTGCTCAATCAAGAAACTATTAGTGTAACGTGATACGTCGCCAGTAAGTGCATTCTCAACCCAGATAACATCTGCCCCATATTCAGCAAGGAACTGTGCGCCCAGCGGAGCAGCCTGAGCTAGCGTGGCATGCACAACTTTAACACCAGCCAAAGGGCCGAATTTCGGTAAATTTTTATTATCCCACATTATTAATACCTTCCTTTTTTGAATTTCTTAATTTAAAATATTTTATTTAGCATACTTTTTAAGAATCTGTTTGCCGGCAATATGAACCATAATCTCGTCTGTCCCAGCTTGAAATTGAATTCCCCTGCACTCTTGCCATAACCTACCAACCCTGGCTTCGGTAGTAAACCCTAAACCGCCGAAAATCTGTAGTGCTTCGGAACATATCTCAGTAGCCGTCTGACCCATATAACGTTTTAGTAATGCACTATTTAACTGTACCGATTTACCATTTTCCAATTCCCATGCTGTTTTATAAAGAAATGTCCTAGCCGCCTGTAATTTAGTTTCCATATCTGCTAATTTTTCTTGAATCAACTGGAAGCTCCCGATAGTTTGTCCAAATTGTACTCTCTGGTTTGCATAAACCGCTGCATCATCCATCGCGGCTTGAGCTAATCCCAAAGCAACTGCACAACTAAGCAAACGTTCCATTTCAAGATTTTTCATCAGATTAATAAAGCCTTTGCCCCTTTCGCCAAACCTAAAGCTTTCGCCGATTACGACATTGTTGAGGCATATTTTACAAATTGGCATCACCGTTGGTGAAATTACTTCTAGCGAAACCGTTGATACTCCCGGAGTATCTCGTGGTATTAGCCAAGCTGAAATACTCTTGTTTTGCGGTGAAGAATCTTCATCTTTTGCAAAAACTAGAAGATAGGGTGTATATTCTCCGTCAGTTATCCAGGTTTTTTCTCCGTTAATAACTATTTTCCCGTCCACCTGTTTAGCCGTTGTCAACATTGCGCTATTGTCTGATCCTGCGCCCACTTCAGAAATTGCCATGGCAAAAGGATGCTGCCCCGTTTTTTTATAAAGATCCATACAGGTTTTGATCTGCTCAGGTGAGCCAAATTCGAGTAAATTAAAAATATTAACGCCGTTGAGAATAAAAGGCACTCTAGTACCAACTTGATGGTGTACCTCTTCGATAAGGAGAACCAAAGTAAGCTTATCGGCGGAAACCCCTCCGTATTCTTCAGGTATTCCTAATAAACCGAAACCAGCATCCAAATAACTTTTGGTCAATTCATCGGGTAGCTTGCGATTTTTGCACCACTGCTGAACCTTTTCTTCTGTTACATTACGTTCGAAAAACTCTCTGACACTTTCTAGTAGTAATGCCTGTTCATCAGTCATTTTCAGATCCATTTTTATTCCTCCAGGTTCCAATTTAATTAACTTATAGGTTAGAGTATTTTTTAAGGATTTGACGACCGGCAATATGAACCATAATTTCATCAGTTCCGGCTGCAATTTGATTCCCTCTGCAATCCTTCCATAATCTTCCGACTCTGGTTTCTGTCGTATACCCGAATCCTCCGAAAATTTGTACTGCTTCGGAACATACTTCAGTAGCAATCCTGGCAAGATAACGTTTAACCAAGGCGCTGCCCATTTGTACCGGTATGCCGTTATCTGAATCCCATGCTGTTTTATAAAGAAAGTTTCTAGCCGCTTGTAGCTTCATTTCCATATCTGCAAGTTTTTTTTGAATCAGTTGAAAACTGCCAATAGTCTTCTCAAACTGTACTCTCTGGCTAGCATAGGCTGCTGCATCATCCATGGCAGCTTGTGCTAATCCTAGACTCTGAGCACCGGCAAGTATGTGTTCGACCTCAAAATTTTTCATTAAATTTATAAATCCCTTGCCGCGTTCTCCAACTAAACAACTTTCATTAATGATTACATCGTCTAAATATAAATCGCAAAATGGCGTCATAGTTTGCCCAATTTTACTTATCGGAGAGGTAGATACTCCAGGAAGGTTTCGAGGGAATAACCACATCGAAATATTTCTATTCTTTCGAGAGGGGTCTTCATCTTTAGCCCACACTAAGAAATATGGGGTATATTCGCCATTGGTTACCCACGTTTTTTGCCCTCTAAGAACTATTTTTCCGTCAACCTTTCTAGCCGTTGTAGACATTGCGCTATTATCTGATCCTGCGCCTGGTTCGGAAATTGCCATGGCAAAACAAGGCTTTCCGGTACGTTGGTAAATATCCAAGCAGAATTTTATCTGTTCTGGGGATCCAAACTCGCAAATATTAAACATAGCTACGCTGTTAAGTAAAAAAGGTGTTACAGATGCAACTTGTCTGTGTACTTCTTCTATGAGCAGTGTCCTGGTAAGTGTATCGCAAGGCACTCCCCCATATTCTTCCGGTATTCCTAAATAACCAAAACCAGCGTCGCAATAACCTTTTGTAACCTCATCAGGTACTTGGTGATCGCTGCACCATTGCTGAACCTTATCTTCCGTAACTACACTCCCGAAAAATTCTCTGACACTTTCTAAGAGTAATTCCTGTTCGTCCATCATTCTAAAATCCATCGATTTTTCTCTCCTTGTTGCTTATTGCATATATTTGCAAACGAACTGTCCTATTTGCTGAAATCGCTCCCCTCCTTTTACTTTCTGATTTTTGGTCGCTTGATCATATACTGATGCAATATATGTACCAGCTTATGACTATGCCGTTATTACGGGGTTTCGATGCCCTTTCTCTAAAGCAATTGTTTAAAAACTGTCCAAAATATTGTCCAAATGGTTGAGCAAAATAATACAATTTTAATGAAGAAGAACTACGGGCAGGCAGTATTTTAAAAAGGTAAACTGGATTTAATGAATGTAAGGGAAGTACTCAACTCAATGATCGAGTTAATTACGAAAGGTAACTTAATATGGGTTTTGGCATGTCACCTGATGCAGCTTCGATTGTTTTAATGCAGTAACAAAGAAACCCTCGGCGAGGGTTTAAAGAACTCATTTAGATTTAACAATACATATTAATCTGATAATAGATCATATGCTTTCAGTTTATTATATAAATTGCTTCTTGAGATTCCCATAACTTTTGCTATTTGAGTTTTATTTCCATTGAGTTCAACCATTAAAGATAAAATTCTTTGCTTTTCCTTAAGATTATGTTCTTTTTGGAAGTATACGGGCTGTTCTTTTTTAAATATTTCATTGTCAGGAGTATAATCTATTAGTTTTGGTAAATCGCTTAATTTCAACATATCTCCCGAAGTAAAATTTAGACCACATTCAATAATATTTCTCAATTCCCTGATGTTCCCGGGCCAACTATACTTGAGGAGATATATTAAGGCTTCGTCATCAATACCTCTAACTTGTTTATTTAAGAAACTATTATAATATTGAATAAAATAGTTCACTAGAATGGGAAGGTCCTGAATATGATCTCTTAGGGGCGGCAGCTGTATGTTAACTACAAATATCCGGTAAAATAAATCAAGTCTAAACATATTTTCTTTAACCATTTTTCTTAAATCTCTATTTGTTGCGGTAATTAACCTGACATTTATAGGAACTTCTTCGTTGCTTCCGATTCGGGTAACTTTTCTTTCTTCTAGGACACGCAACAACATAGATTGGGCTGACATAGACATTTCACCAATTTCATCCAAGAAAAGAGTTCCTCCATTGGCATATTCAAATTTTCCAATAGCTCCCCCTTTTTTTGCTCCAGTGAAGGCTCCTTCAATATATCCAAACAATTCACTAGAAATTAGTTCTGAAGAAATAGCCGCACAATTTACAGCTACAAAAGGTCCGGTACGTACGTCACTTTCATTATGGATAGCCTGTGCGAAGAGTTCTTTTCCGGTTCCGCTTTCTCCAGTAATAATTATTGGACTTTTGCTTTTGGCAACTTTTTTTGCATTTTGTTTAAGGGTTTTAATAGTATCGCTTGCTCCCAAAATATTATCAAAAGTATAAAAGGCTCTAGCATTAGATATTTTATTTATTGCCTGGCGGATTCTCTTTATATCAGAAATCATTAAAATCTGACCAATAATTTGTCGTTCCTCATAGACGGTATTAATTTCTATATATACGGTAATAGGGGGATTTCCAAATTTAATCGATTCAAACTGAATTAACTCTCCTTTATCCAATCTAGCTAAAATTCCTTTTAATTCCGGGAATACTTTAACACAATCCTTTCCGATTAGTTTATCCACTGGCGAATTTATTATTTGAGCAAGTTTCAAATTGATACTCATTATTTTCCCAAAAGCGTCAAGCATAATAATACCCTGATTCTTATTCTGTTCATATTGTCTATAAAAAACCTCTTTAAGCATTCCCTCTACAGAGTATCGATAAGAAGCAATCATTAGTTTACAACTATCATTATATTCTCTAAGATAATCAATAAATATATTTGAAAAAAGCTCTTTGGGAAATATGACCAAAATCGTTACCTTTAATCCTGCGAATTCATAATCTCCATAATAAGCATATGTAAAAAATGGAGTAAACAAATCATGGTAATGTTCTTCTCCTATTACCCAAGAATCATTATAATTACTTGGAGGAAGAGATACTGCTGTTGTCCCGAAGTTTTCTTCGGTAAAATAACAACCATTAATTAAGCCGCCCTCATTTAGCTCCTTTAACAGCGTTTCGTTTCCTTTTTGCGAAAAAACCATTGAATTATTGGGTGAAATATAAAATGAAGCTCCATTATATTTATCAAGAATGTCATAAAATCTTTCATTTTTCTTTAGCAGAAGATTTGCTCTGAAAAATGCAGTTACCTGGTCAGTATCTTCAAGCAACTCTCTTTTTGGGGGGAATGCTTCCCCTCCCATTTGTTTACAACGCACCCAAGACTCCTGTATTTCACTTCGAATTTCTTGCAATGAATTTATGTTTCCGTTTCGAAAATCGGAACGTATTTTGGCGACTTTTTCATCATACTCTTGATCATATTTATTTAGCATTTTTTCAACTCCATAAATAAGAATATAGTTATTATAATAATATCATAAAAAATTCTTCTTAATTTTAAGAATATTTTTTCCTCAAATTTTCAATGTATCCTTTTTCTTATAAATAACTATATTCATTTTTTTCTGTGCAGGCTTAGGAGAGCAGAAGAAGGTAGGACTAATAGGCATTGATACTAAAAATGAATGGTTATCAACTCCGCCCCTGTAAGGGGGCATACTTTATAATCAAAGATGAAGGTGAATCAGGATATCCCGGCTGGATAAATCTAATCGGCATAGAATCCCCCGGACTTACTGCTAGTTTGGCTATAGGTGAGTATGTGGGGCAGATGGTATCAAGCGGTCATCTTTCATAGAGGTATGGCCTCCTTTATCACCCGGGAAGAAATCAATCTATGCATCGCTTTCTCAGTCACCAGATCAACTTTGTATCCGAGCAATTCTTCGAGTTCAAGCTTCAGTCTCACTAAATCAAAAAGAGAACGGTCTGCTTCGAAATCCACGAGAAGATCAATATCACTCTCCGGTGCCTCTTCTCCACGGGAAATAGAACCGAATACTCTTATATTACTAGCGCCATATTTTTGGGCGACTTTCTTTATCTGTTCACGCTCTCTTCTAAGATCATTTAAGGTAATACTCATTTTTACCACCTCATTCTAACAGACTAACATTCCCTAACTACCAAGCTTAACTGTATCTAAAAAATTATACTTAAAATTTTTCTCGCTTTCATTGTTCCCTTTAAGCTTATCATCAAAAAGTCTTTTAATAAATTACTTTTTCCATTTTATGCCACATAATTGATTTATTACTATAAAGACAAGGGTGGTAATATCCCAACAATGATCCACAAAATAAAGAAACTTAATATAATAGTAGCATTTGATATTGCCGCTATCAGTTTAATATCATAATCAAACTCAATCGCATAAGGAATTAGTACTGCAGGAGTCGGCAACAGTAAGGCGCATAATACAATGTATTTAAAAAGGCTGCTAAAAGGAAGTATAAACAAAAGGGCAACTCCAACGACCAAACCAGCTATATAACGGATGCCGATAACTTTGGCCATATCTTTGACCTGCTTGATATCAAAATTAAAGTTTAAATATAGTCCAACCATAAAAAATGTGAGTGGCATATTGGCCTGGGCGATGGTCCCCGTTAACTGAAGGAATATTTCCGGTAAATTTATCCCTAAAAGATTGATCAGGATCACCACAACGTAAGTCATAAGCGGCGCTGATTTAAGCATTCTCGAACCAATGTATTTATAGTCTGCTTTTCCCTTGCCCACCGAAAAGTAATTGGCAATAAAATAACTTATACAGTACAAAGTAAAGGCATTGGCCATATCAAACATGCCAAAATGGACTAATCCCGTCGAACCCCATATTGCTTCAACCAGCGGGAAGAAAAAGAGGCCGTTGCCCACCGGAAGCATGATCACATACATCCCTTTGAGTCTTCTCTCTTCTTTTCTGTAAACAAGCAATCCAATGGCAATCATAAATAGATTAAAAAGGACGGCTATGATGGACAACCAGATCAGAGAAAACTCAAGTTCTGCCTGGGAAAAGTTGGTGAAGAACAGCGCCGGGAGCGTCAGGTTAAAAACAATTTTGGCAATCGTTTCGCCGTCTTTTTCCGAAAATATATCTAATCTTTTAAGCAAATACCCCAGGCAGACCATAACCAGGGTGATGATAAACACATTGTTCACTTTGCCATATTCCTTTCGTCAAATCTTGCTAAAAATGGGCTGAATATAATTACTTGTTACGCCGGGACGTTCTTAGTGTAACATTTTCTGTTAAACCAGTCATATGTATATGTTACACTAAGAACGTCCCGCTGTAACGCCCCACTCGCATGCCACTGCATAGGACATACAATTTTCAAATATTTCGTATGTAAAAGGGGGAGCAGATACTCCATTAGTGATGCCATGGGTGCGGCTTCGGTCAAAAATCCTGTTATCAGACAGATAGGGACGATACTGCTCAAATAACCTTTCAAACAACTCCTCAGCCGGGTTGGGATCAGTGATTTTACCGGCTTGATCCCACAGTACCCGGATCCCCCGAACACCCAGAAAACGCTGAGTGTACTCAGACAATGTCATTATGTCCGGCGGATCGCCGCAGGTTATATGGTATATTTCACCCGTTCCGGAATGCCCGATAATACACAGAACGGTTTCCACAAAATAGTCCACCGGTATCAGGTTCACAGATCCCCTGTTTGGCAGGTGGATCCTGAGCGGCAGATACAATACGCCGTCATCGTCCAGGAAAGATCCCCACTTCGCGGACTTTCCCCCTCCCTGCCGGATGTCATTTGCAAAGATATCCCGGATATACGAGATCGATCTTACACAGTAGTACAATGCGTTAAACTTCAGGGCTCTGCCTGATTTGGAGTGTCCGTATACGATAGACGGGCGTAAAATGGAAAGGGGCACCCCGCTGTCTTCACAGCTGCGCCTGATGACCTCTTCCGCCTGTGCCTTGCTCTCCTCGTAGACGTTATGGAAGCTTTCAGCGGTAACCGGCGTCTCCATACATATGCCTTCACACCGGCCGCAGGCATAGGCCGTGCTTACATAGTAAAGGTGTTCCGCCCGGGAATCAGCCGCAAAATCAAGCAATGAGGACAGGCTTTCCACGTTGGTGTTCATGACCCGCTCCCGGTTACGCTCCGCAAAGCTGGTGTCCGAAGCACAGTGGATGATCTTGCCCTTGATAGCGCACAGATCGCCATATGCCTTGTCATCGAGGCCCAGATGCTTTTTCGAAAAATCCGCCTCAATGGCAGATAATTTTTCCCCGGGATCAATGTTTAACCAGCGAGTCAGGTGTGAGAGCCTGTCTGACAGCCTCATATCCCCGGAGGGTCTCCCCAATACCGTAACCTGATATCCCCGCTCCAGCAGTCCCGCCATCAGAAAAGCGCCTAAGAATCCCGTTGCACCGGTCAGAATGATGGAACGTCCCGATTTCCCCTGCATAGTATCCCTCCTCACTATGTATACAGCAGATTTTCTTTTCTGCAGCAGCCCCGGTTGACCAGATAACGGACCTGCTTTACCGTGCCTGTTTTTACGGAATATTCATCCAGCAGGACGCCGGCTTCATGGGTCGTCTGCTGGATCCTGACCATGTCATCGGGATCATTATGGTCATAATAATAATCATACTCCCAGACGCATCTTTTCCCATTATCAAATGGTGTAATAAACCCGAGCCGGCCTTTTAAATGGTTTCTTTGGGCGATATCCTGCAGCCCCGCCTGAATTTCAGTGATCAAAGAAGTGTCGACCGGGAGATAAACAACCAGCCCTACAGTGGGTTTTTCCCGGTTATAGCGCGCGCTCTGTATCCGGAATGTATTCAGCCAGACAAGATCGTTCATTTCCGGTCTCAGGTAGAGTCTTTCAAAAAAAGGGCGCAGATCCGGATCTATGTCCTTCGCCGCCTGAGCGGGAGAAGGAGCCAGTGCGATTTCAGCCAGTTCACCGAATTGCCCGAGTTTAAGGTAAGAAAATGGTTCATCGTCAGTAAGCTCCCCCAGTAATTCCAGCCATTCAGCGGAGTTAAGTGACGGCAATCCCTGGTAAAGGGTCTTGAAGAGCTTCTGGTCGATAACCGGATACCCCATCTCCCTCACCGAGCGCAATGCATATTTATCTCCGATGAGAAGCACCAGATAGGGCATGCACATTTTCCGGGCAAAAACAACTCTGGCTTCGTCAGCCAGCTTTTTGGTCGGGGCAATGAAAGAAGATATGAACTCTTCCCCCAGAATGCCGATGGCCAGGCCGATATGCCGGATCGAACATTTTTTAGCGAAACCTAAAGCATTTTCAAGTGATTCGAAAGGTACCAGAACTCCCCCTTCGTCAGCCGTAACCGGATGGAGTTTCATGCTTACGGATACACATATAGCAATGGCTTCCTGGTCAGCTATTAAATTTTGCTACGAAAAAAGATTAGGAGAATGAATGTCATTTAATGAGAAAAATGATCCGTCCCGGGCAACAAACTCAGCATCAATGAAGTTATCAGCCGCTATACCATAGGTGGTGGAAAACGTGGAAAGCAACCCGGAGGTCATGATATTGGCGCAAACCAGAGCTGCCGGTTCAGCCGTATGTACTCTGAAGCCGCGACTGGCAGCTGCCGATTGAAGCTCAAATGCTGCTACACCCGGCCCCGCTTTCACTAACCAGTTCTTTTCATCAAAATCAATAGCCTTCATCCGCTGAAGGTCCAGGACCACACCTTCGCTGAATACCAAACCATGAGTGGATGCACCATTGCCGCGCACCACATAAGGAATCTGATGGTAATTTAAGAGTTTAATAATGGAAGATATCTCTTCCCTGGAACCTGGCATGACAACATACTGCGGCATCTTGAAATCTACATGGGGACAGATATCATGATGATAAGCTATTCCGATAGCGGGGTCGCTGGAAGCCCAGAAATGGCCGACAATTCTTCTCAGTTCCGCAAGAATGCGGTCCTCCGGCACAGCAGCTATTTCACCGCCCTTTAGCAAATAATCATCAACATAATCTTTTAGTGCTTTCATAACTTTCGAGGGACGCATCTCATTTACAAAGTAGCATTGATAATCGCACTTTCCGCATAAATCACAACTAGCCGCAATTTCTACGCATTGTTCCGTGACCGGGATCGCTTTTTCACAGATAGCCGCATATAGGTCCATTCTGCCCTGGGGATAGAAACTTACATAATGATTTTCCATTCCTGATGCACATATGCCACTGCCAAGAAAATCAATCTTGCACATGGCGTAATGTCTGCAATTTTTGGCGATCTTCAGCGCTTCGTTAGCAATATCCCCTGGTGCCGGCAGAATAGATTTTTTCATTTTATATGCTCCTCTTCCGGTGTTCTTTCTTTACAAAGTCATTATCCAGCCGTTGTCAGTCCCATTTTCTCAGCACATGTTCTGCAGCATAAAGATGCTCTGTTCTTTACCAGATAGGAGAAAAATCCCGCGGCACTTCCTAATAATTATTTTGAATTACGTTTATTTATGCTTATGAATAACCAAAGGGTATATCCTTGCCGATATACCCTGTCAATAGATAGCTTATAACCTTTCAAAGCCTTTATTTAATGCTTTTACCGGAAATTTGATTTCTACAATATTATGGTAATTCCTTCATCAGCCGAGCCTTTCCCATCAGGAACACCATTTTGATCAGATAATCATCCAGCTGCCCGCTGGTTTTCCACCACAAAACGCCGCCGCTGCCTAAGATCACGAATAACAGGAACATAGGGGATAAAAGAAATGCCAATGTAGAAGTAAGCGCCGTATAGGTGCCGAAAGAAAAGGTCACGCCCAACAGCAGAGACACTGCCTTGGCCAGTGTAGTCAGGAACAGGTATGCGCCAAAACCGGTGCCGGCGATGAGCAGCTGCGCAATGGCCACTGACGAACCGGTCTTGATAAAAGTCAGGAGCGCCTGAGCCGAAAGTTCATCCAAACCGGTCGCTTTGCGCACTGCTTCCAGTTCCTCCGGGGATAATTTATCTAATTCCGCTTTCAATAATTCCTGCAGCTCCTGGCTGTTCCCCGCATCGATCTCTTTTTTCAGGATCTCCAACTGCTCTTCCAGGCATAATTCGAACAGCTTTTCCTCCAGGGCTGCGGTATTGTCATCATCTCCGGCGGGAAGCTTGTAATGTCTGGCCATATGAAGGATCATCTCACGGCCGATTTCCTCAAAACTGTTGGCCCGGGTCAAGCCGGCCAATTCAGCCAGTTCTTCCTTTAAATACGCATAGACTTCATACTCAGAATAGCGGACCACGTCCTGCAGGCTCTTATCGATGGCCTCCTGGAGACTGCTGCCCTCCATATTGGTATTGCTGTCCCATTCAGTGATCTTTTCCCGCCAGTCAGGCCGGTTGATTTTTTCTGCCAGAACAGCTCCTAATTCTGCCAGGCTGTTCTTCCCTTTGTTGATCCCGCTGGCAGCCTGATCTTTAATGATCTCCAGACTGTTGATACTCTCCAGTTGAGCCAAGAGGACCCTTTTCTCTTCCAGAGTAAGTTTATCGATCCCTGCTAAAAACAGCACCCAGATCACTCCCTTCAAATCTCTCTTTCACCCAGGCTTTCGCCGCTTCCATTTCCGAAGCCATACACAGCGCAAAAATATCATTACTGATCTTAAAAGCCCACAGGGAATTGCCCAGAAGCCAGATCCTGTCGTCCACCAGGGTGCCGTCAACCAAAGAACCGAAAAACGGGAAAACCACCGATTTTGGCTGCACCACATCCAGGGTAAGGTGGATCCCCACTCCCAGCGCATAAGCCCCCAGTGCCACCCCGGTGATCTTTTGTCCCCAGCGATTTAAAATATTGCTGCTGTTTCCATTGACCCACGCCCGGTAAAAATAGCGCAGGATAACCAGACCTATTGCACTATGGAATAAAAAATACCGATGGTTACCGATCCCCAGCAGCGTAATATCGATATCAGGAGCATACAGGCCTTCCTGCAGACCGAAATATCCCACAGGCGCCAGGACAGTTATTTTCACAGCGTTGGTTCCGGCCTCAACGGCTGCCTGGGCCTGTTCGGCTGCCCGGCGTAAAAATGCGATATCCAGCATACCGGTCTGATTTTCATCGATCATCCGGTCGATCACTTCTATATTATCAACTGTCTGTTCCCGTGCCGTATCCCGAGCAAGGAATTTCTTCTGTATAAACCGTTTGATAATATCGCTCAAAGTATCCCTCCTGCCTTGTTTACCTGCCCTTCCAGTATCCGCCGATCAGCAGGCATATAATAAGGATAACCCAAAAAGGATAAAAAAGTGCAGGGGCATAGCCCACGATCAATAAAAGTATGATACCAATTATCACCCATCCCATATATGTATCATTCCCCCCTCACACCGGTCCTAGGGATCAAGATGCTGATCATTCTTCCAGATAGTTTCTAAATAGATCGTCTTCCCCGGCGTAATCAAGGATCTCATTTATGTCTGGTTTGGTTTTGAGAGAAACTTTCCTCTGCAACTGCGGTTCAGTTTTTATTTTCCCTGCTACATTTTCATTTACCGGAACCGGATCACTTTTTTCTAACTGTTCAGGGGTATATATTCGCACTTTTACGCCTGAATGCCCACCTGGCTTGCCGGTTATTTCTGCTACTTCAACTCTGCACTGCAAACCCTGATCCATAAATGCAGCAAGGCCGGCACTTAACTCACGGGGAATCCAGCCGATCTGCTCATTAGAAACCTTTTCCAGAACCGCGACTGCATTGGTATCATATGGATTATCCGGTCTTCTGCACAGGATAATTTTGTCAGAAGCTTTCATGCTTTGAATCATTTTCTGGCAGCCTCCGAAACTGACTCCCGTCAATCTTACAACGGTACAGCAGGCTGTTGATATATCTTCTTTTTTCTCAGTCGAAGTATGCTGTGGTGAATCTTTGGCCGTATTGCGGTGTGAATATTCCTGGTGCGGATGTTTGGGTGTATTTCCAATCTGGTCAAGCCAGTTTTTCAGTTCTTTATAATTGCCGGAAACCTCGTCAAATACATTAAAAAAGCGATCGACTTTGTGCAGCAAATCAGAAGTGGTTTTTTTCCTCGCCATGGAATCCCCCCTTCAACTCAGACAAAAATTCAATCCTCTATTAATCGAGTCACGTCTTCTACCACACCACAAGTCAATGTACTGGTCGGCTTAATCATAGTTTCAATCCTCTATTAATCGAGTCAGTCTTTGTAACCAAGATGGAACATGCCGCAGTAAAATACGGGACAGTGGAAGTTTCAATCCTCTATTAATCGAGTCAGTCTTTGTAACAATATTAGACGGTAGTTTTTGTCAACCATATTACCCTTTCTGTTTCAATCCTCTATTAATCGAGTCAGTCTTTGTAACGATTGTTTTCTTTTGCGCTTTTATTTTCTGGAGCATCGTTTCAATCCTCTATTAATCGAGTCAGTCTTTGTAACTGAGATGTGGTCTCAACTTCCCAAGACTCCTCGTAGTGGTTTCAATCCTCTATTAATCGAGTCAGTCTTTGTAACTACTCAAATAAAAAGCAGAGCTTCGCAATTGGCTCTGGTTTCAATCCTCTATTAATCGAGTCAGTCTTTGTAACGATGCGGAAGACACTGGGGATGTAGACCTGGAAGAACTGTTTCAATCCTCTATTAATCGAGTCAGTCTTTGTAACTGCGCTAGCAGTCTTCGGTGTCTTAGGTTTTATAGCGTTTCAATCCTCTATTAATCGAGTCAGTCTTTGTAACCTCTTCCCCATCCTCTGATATTTTTGCAGTTTCCTACAGTTTCAATCCTCTATTAATCGAGTCAGTCTTTGTAACCTAAAAGCTGTTGTGAAAGTGGTTGCGATGTTTTTCGTTTCAATCCTCTATTAATCGAGTCAGTCTTTGTAACATAAGTAAGACATTTGTCAGCTAATTCAAAAGCTGCTGTTTCAATCCTCTATTAATCGAGTCAGTCTTTGTAACAAAGATTTAAAGTGTTCTTTACATGTAACATAATTCTGTTTCAATCCTCTATTAATCGAGTCAGTCTTTGTAACGGACCTATATCTGCAAATGTTGAAAGAAGAAGAGGAGGTTTCAATCCTCTATTAATCGAGTCAGTCTTTGTAACTCCAGTGGAGTTGTATGATAAGTTTTTCGAAGTTGAAGTTTCAATCCTCTATTAATCGAGTCAGTCTTTGTAACGCTAACTTCTTGACTGCAGCAGCTTCCCCCATGGTTTTGTTTCAATCCTCTATTAATCGAGTCAGTCTTTGTAACCTTCCCTTTCATATGGGAAATGAGTTTGTGCCAATAGAGTTTCAATCCTCTATTAATCGAGTCAGTCTTTGTAACGAAAATGATATTAACGACATAGAGCTCTTATTAATGTTTCAATCCTCTATTAATCGAGTCAGTCTTTGTAACCATACAAAGAGTGGAAAATGGAGCAATTCTGATTTGTTTCAATCCTCTATTAATCGAGTCAGTCTTTGTAACAGCACCCCTCTGAATCCCCGGACCATCTAAGTCTGAAAATGCACTTTTTAATAACCTGCATAAATTTTGCCTCCTGCGCTGGTGTTTTCATGATCCCCATTTTCTTAATTTTAAATAAATGCCTATATATAGGCCTCTGAAAGCATTTTTATTTTTTCATAACCCCCCCCTTTTTTACCCCTGTCAGAGGTTATTAATTTTTAAACGATGAAATATGAATCATCCAATTCATACCGTCGTTCTTTCCCTGCAAAAGCCGTTTCCTGCCTGCAGGATCTGCATATT
>Ga0209723_1001919_pt1 | contig 30004 bp, 22 predicted proteins | sample BiotimSIPDNA_2_FD_185750 | JGI IMG/M metagenome (GOLD analysis project Ga0209723, IMG submission 185750) | Anaerobic biogas reactor microbial communites from Washington, USA - Biogas_R2 time_0 SIP DNA (SPAdes) (version 2) | ecosystem: Engineered > Bioreactor > Anaerobic > Unclassified | place...
TCATACTTTCAATATAAATCATCCATTCGAAAAATCTAATCCGGCATTCGAAAAATTATTGGAACTAACCATCCCATTTTTGAAAACGCATTTAAAAGTTAGATGATGGAATTAAAAAATATAATATTTACTGCTGTTTTTATTATATCCTCAGGGATATTTCTTTTTAATCTGCAAAAGAAAATTAAGATAATAAAAACGGGTAAAGACGAGTACCGATGGGACAATTTAACTGCAAGAATTAAAAAGACTGCGGTATTATGTTTTGCGCAAATAAAAATAATACGCCAGCCGTTTGCAGGATTTATTCATTTAGCAATTTTCTGGGGATTTATAATATTCCTTTTCCCGGTAACAGAATCTTTTTTAAATGGATTTTATTCAAATTTTTCTTTTAATCTTCCTGAAAACATTTCTTATATTTTTAGCACTGTAAATCAGGTGTTTTCAGTTTTGGTCTTATTTGCAGTTGCAGTCGCAATTGCCAGGCGGTACATAATTAGAATTAAAAGACTTCAGACAAGCAAAGCAGGAAATAAGGATGCTTTAATTATACTGTTTTTAATTGCGGGAATAGTAGTTACGATGAATATTCAGTCAGCCGCTGGAAATCATTTCATTCCGGGAAATGAATTAATCCCAATAACAAAAATACTTTCGGCCATTTTACCTGCCGGTGCAATAAATTACAGCAATATTATTTTAGAAACAAGCTGGTGGATTCATAACATTCTTATCCTTGTATTTCTTAATTATCTTCCTTTTTCAAAACACTTTCATATAATCACTGCAATTCCAAATGTATTCTTTTCAAAATTGGAAAATAAATATTCGATTTATCCCATAAATCTGGAAGATGAAAATGCCGAAAGTTATGGAGCAGCGGATACAAATGAACTTTCGTGGAAGCAAATTCTTAACGGATTTGCCTGCACCGAATGCGGAAGATGCGATTCAGTTTGTCCGGCCGCGCAGACAGGCAAACCTCTTTCACCGCGGAAAATAATAACTGATATAAGAAAGAGATCTGAAGAAAAATACAAAACGGGAAGCGATAAAAAACTTCTCGGAAATTATGCATCGGAAGAAGAAATTTGGTCGTGCACATCCTGCGGTGCTTGCGTTTACGAGTGTCCGGTTGAAATTGAACATCTCGATACAATATATGAACTCCGGAGAAATACTGTTCTTACAGAATCGCGGTTTCCCGCAGAATTGAACGGAGTATTCAGAAACATTGAAAATTCTTACAATCCATGGGGATTCAGCAACAGCAGCAGAGCAGACTGGGCAAAGCCGCTTGGAATTAAAACCCTTGCCGAAGACGCAGATTGTGAATGGCTTTTTTGGGTAGGATGTGCAGGTTCGTTTGATGAAAGAGCAAAAAAAGTGTCGGCTGCTTTTTCAGAAATATTATATAAAGCAGGAATAAAATTCAGGATTCTCGGGAATGAAGAAAAATGTAACGGAGATACTGCACGCCGGCTGGGAAATGAATATCTTGCGCAGATGCTTATTACCGAAAATATTCAGACTATTCGGAAATACAATGTGAAAAATATTGTAACAGCTTGTCCTCACTGCTTTAATTCTCTGAAGAATGATTTCCCGCAATTTGGCGGAAATTTTAAGGTGCTTCACCATTCGGAATTTATAAACGAGCTTATTGAAACAGGTAAAATTGTATTAAAAGAAGAAGAAAAAACAAAAAAAATAACATATCACGACTCTTGTTATCTTGGCAGATACAATAATATTTATGATTTTCCAAGAAATCCTATTAAATTACTTTATAAGAATTATTTTATTGAACAAAAAAGGAATTATGAAAAAGGATTCTGTTGCGGAGCCGGCGGCGGAAGAATGTTTCTTGAAGAAAAAAACAGTGAAAAAATAAATATTAACCGCGCAATAGAGATTGAAAAATCGGGTGCCGAAGAAGTTGTTTCTGCCTGCCCGTTTTGTATGACTATGCTGAATGACGGTTTTAAAACAATAAACGGGAACAAAATGGAAGTTAAAGATATTGCTGAAATTGTTCTCGAAAATTCTAAATAACTAATAATACTATAAAATTACAGGAGTAGTTATGAGCGAAAAATACAATAATCTTATCGACTTTGTAAAATCGATGGAAGCAGATGTTCAGAAATTTTACGAAAAAGGGCAATCGGCTGCCGGCACACGTTTAAGAAAAAGTTTAAGCGAATTAAAGGCTTTAGCCCAGGATATGCGTGTTGAGATTCAAGAAAAAAAGGCTAGTAAAAAATCTTAATGTTTTCATGGTTACTTTCGTTATTTTTGTAAATTGAATAACGATTGTAACCTTTTTTTATGAAATATATAATCAGCACTTTAGCAATTCTAATCTCTTTCTTTTTTTCTTTTTGCCATACCGAAAAAAAAGCACCGCAAGAAAAACCGGTTACAGTTACAGAAATAACTTTTAATTTTATAGGCGATCTTATGATGCATTCTCCCCAAAGGGATTATGCAAAAACTGACAGCGGTTATGATTTTAATCCTGTTTTTGAATATGTCAGGAAAACACTTCAATCAGCCGATTTTACTGTCGGGAATCTTGAAACTGTAGTAAACAGCGAAAAACCTTATTCAGGATATCCTTGCTTTAACTCGCCCGAAGAATATCTAAAAGCAATAAAAAGCTGCGGTTTCGACCTGCTTTATCTTGCAAATAATCACATTTACGATTATGGCAGCTATGGTCTCGAATCAACTATAAAAGAGACAGAAAAATATGGATTTCTTACCACAGGTTACACCGTAAAAAACGATTCCTTGAAAAGTTATAGAATTGTAAAAGTAAAAGGAGTTAAAATAGGTTTTCCCGCATATACTTACGGAACAAACCTAGGAGCACAATCAAATAAAAGCAAAACAACAGTAAATGTTATCGATTCGGCTAAAATTACAAATGACATAAGAAAAATAAGAGAAATGGGGGCCGAACTGATAATAGTATATTTCCATTTTGGAAACGAATACCAGAGGACTGAAAATAATTACCAGCGGAAGACAGAAGAAATTGCATTAAAAGCCGGAGCCGATATAATTATTGCAAGTCATCCTCACGTAATTCAGCCGGTGCGTTTTTACTCAGATTCAAGCGCAAATATAGATACCGGATTTACAGCATATTCGCTAGGTAATTTTATTTCAAATCAGCGCTGGAGATATTCCGATTGCGGCATAATACTTAATTTCAGCATATCACGTCAGGATATTTCAAGAAAATTCTCGCTTGGGGATGTAAAATACCTGCCGGTTTGGGTTTATAAAGGCAATACAGGTGAAAAGCGTGAATACAAAATAATTTCGCAGAATTTTAAGGGAGGACTTTATCCGGAATATATTTCAAAAAAAGATTCTTCTGCAATGATACAAAGTTTTAATGATACCCGTTATATAATCACAAAATATTCTGATAAAATTATGCCTCTTAAATAAAATATTCAAGCTATTTTCCTTAATAATCAATAATTTACAGCCTTCGTTTAATTAATTTCTGTGTATGAAAAATAAAGCCGGACTTACAGTAATCTTTTTTACAGTTTTTATAGATCTGATGGGTTTCGGAATTCTTGTTCCGATACTTCCTTCTTTTGCAAGTAAAGATTTAGGAATATCGGATACCGGAATAGGAATAATTGTAGGCGTTTTTTCGTTTGTTCAGTTTTTGCTTAATTCGTTTTTTGGAAAATTATCCGATAAAATCGGCAGAAGACCTTTACTGCTTTCAACATTGCTAATAACAAGTTGTTCTTACATTTTATTCAGCTTTTCTCACAATTTTTTAATGCTTTTTATTTCGAGGGCACTTGCGGGAATTGGGGGAAGTAATATTGGTGTTGCTCAGGCGTACATTGCCGATATAACTACAAAAGAGGAAAGAGCAAAAGGAATGGGAATGATCGGATCGGCTTTCGGTTTAGGGTTTGTTTTCGGACCTGTAATAGGCGGTTTGCTTGCCGAATACGGTTATTCAGTTGCAGGTTATGCAAGCGCGGGATTTTCGTTTATTGCATTTATATTTGCACTTTTTGTATTGCCGGAATCTCTTCCTGAAGATAGTGTGAAACAAAAAATCAGTTATAAAATATTTGATATTAAATATGCATTAAAACTTCAAAAGGATAATTTTATAATTGCTGTACTTGTTCTTATTTTTTTTATCGGAGTGTTTTCTGTGGCAAACATTCACGGAACCCTTGCAATTTTAGGAATGAAAGTACATAATTTTACCGATCGGCAGAATTCGTATCTTTTCGGTATTATGGGACTTGTAGGAGTGATAATACAAGGTTTTGGAATAAAATATTTGACGCGGATATTCGAGGAGAAAAAGCTTGTACTGGCTGCTTTGATATTTATTATGATTGGTCTTGCGCTTATTCCTTTCGGCGGCGGATTGATTGGAATATCGGCTGCAGTTTTTATAATGTCTATCGGAACATCTATAAATCAGCCGATAATTATGAGCATGATTTCGAAGTATTCCCCGGAAGCTGAACAGGGAGCAGTGCTGGGCTTGAATCAGTCTATTGCTTCGTTGGGCAGAGTTATTGGACCTGTATGGGGAGGATTTTCTTTCGATTATTTCGGCTATCAGTTCCCATTTTTAACAGGAGCTGCATTTACTTTGCTTGCTCTGGTTTTATCTTTTAATGTATTTAAATCAGTTCATTTTAATAAATAAGTAGAAATATGTTTAAAGTTGGAAAAATAAATATAAAAAACGCTTTGCTTCTGGCGCCGATGGAAGATGTTACAGATATTTCTTTCCGGCAGCTTTGCAAAAAAATGGGAGCGGATGTTGTTTACACCGAATTTGTAAATGCCGAAGGACTTATCAGGTCGAATGAAAAAACAAGAAAGAAACTTGAAATATCGGATTTTGAAAGACCCGTGGGAATTCAAATTTATGGCGAAAATCTGAATTCGATGATTGAAGCGGCAAAAATTGCCGAGCAGGAAAATCCCGATTTAATTGATATAAATGCCGGCTGCTGGGTTAAAAAAGTTGCAAATAGGGGAGCGGGAGCCGGACTTCTTAAAGATCCGCCTTATCTTCAAAAAATGGTAGAGGAAATTGTAAAATCGGTTAAAATTCCTGTAACCGTAAAAACACGTATCGGGTGGGACAGCAACAGCATTCTTATAGAAGAAATTGCAAAAAGAATTGAAGATGCCGGAGCTCAGGCGCTTACAATCCACGGAAGAACTCGCTGCCAAGGACATTCGGGAGAACCGGACTGGTCGTGGATAGGTAAAGTTAAACAAATAGTTAAATTACCTGTTGCCGTTAACGGAGGAATATTTACAGCATTCGATGCAAAACGGGCATTCGACGAAACTGGCGCCGATGCAGTAATGATTGCCCGCGGAGCAATTACTCATCCATGGATATTTAAAGAGACTAAAGAGCTAATTGAAACGGGTGAAATTAAAACCGTGGTAACGTATCAGGATAAAATATTTACGGCGCTCGAGCAGATAAAATCCGCCGTGCCGGTAAAAGGAGAAAGGCGCGCAGTGCTGGAATTCCGAAAACATTACACTTCGTATCTGAAAGGTTTGCATAATATTTCGCACGTAAGAAATGAAATGATGAAGCTTGTTACTTATTCCGAGGTGGAAGAAAGACTTTTTAATTATCTGGAAGAGTTAAAAATGCGGGAAAACGAAAATGAAAGGACTGCTTGATGAAAGCAGCCCGTGTTATTTCATATATAATGGTACCTCCAGTGCTTACGCTTGCTGTATTCATTTATCTGGCTGTTATATATAACAAACAGACAGATACATTTACAATTGATATAATTAATCCGGTATTGTTTGGATTTCTTTTGCCGGTTATTACGTTTATTATTATGCGCAAAAAAGGAAAAATTGTAAACGACGATGCCACGGTTAAGGAAGAAAGAACCGTTCCTTATATTATCGGTGTGATATTCTGCCTTTCGGCTTTTTCGGTTTCGTATATATCGGGTTCACATAAAATTATAGGACTTATGTGGATTGTTTTGGCTGTCTGTTCAGTTTTAATAATAATAATAAATTATTATTGGAAAATCAGCGCGCATATGCTCGGGGCGGCAATTCCGTTTTCCTGCGTTTATTTTACAGCCGGGTTAAAAGCTTTGGTTTTTCTGCCATTTTTAATTTTATTGGGATGGGCAAGGTGGAAATTAGGTGTCCATACAATTTCCCAAATTATTGCAGGAACGCTTTTGGGCGGCAGCATAACTCTTTTTGTACTTTATTGTTTTTAAGAAATCCTGAGAGACAATCTCAAATAATATTATTAATCTTCTTAGATCTTAACCTGTATAGATGCTTTTTTATAAGGGAAATATTTTTTGTAAAACTCCAAGGTTTCCCCGATAAACAAAACATCGGGGCAAGTAAAAACATTGGAGGTTTAATATATTAATCTATGTTTAATAAAACCATTTAAAATAAAAACTGCCCGTCTGAAAACTCAAACGGACAGTTGCCTAAAAATATATTTACTAATTACTCTAAAAATTACTTAACAAGAAGCATCTTTCTCATAGCTGTAAAATCTGCTGTTTCTATACGGTAGAAGTAAACGCCGCTATTGAAAGATGAAGCGTTAAATGTAACTTTGTGAGCGCCTACAGGCTGAACGCCGTTAACCAAAGTAACAACTTCCTGACCTATTGCATTGTAAACTGCAAGTTTAACAAAAGCTTCTTTAGCTAATGAATAATTTATTACAGTTGAAGGGTTGAAAGGATTAGGGAAGTTCTGTTCGAGAACAAATTCGTTTGCAATTACTTCAGCAGCAACAACTTCCGAGTATTCAAATTTTCCGTCTATATCAATTTGTTTTAAGCGGTACGAAACTTTACCGGAAACATTGTTATCTGCAAATGTATAATTCTGTGCAGCATTTGTGTTGCCTTTGCCAGCAACAAAACCAAGTTTTTCCCATTTACCGTTAACCGTTAATCTTTCAACCTCAAATCCGTAGTTGTTAACTTCTGTAGCTGTCTGCCAAGCCAGGTTAACATTTTTTCCGTCAACTGAAGCTGAAAAAGATTTGAGTTCTACCGGAAGAGGGGTATCCGTAACTTGAAACGGAGTAACTGCTGCGCCTAAATTTGCTTCAAGAAAATAACTCCAATTGGCAATGCCATTAATATCTTCATAATGAGTTACATCAGTACCGGTTCTGTTTGTTGTAGGTGCAAAGGCGAACCCGTGATCATAAACAGGGGAATTATAACATCTAAACATTGTAACATAGATACTTGATGGATTTCCTAAATCTGCTCTTGATAGTCTGTATTCAACATCGTTGCCCACATCCTGCCTTGTGCCGATATTAACGTCATTCCAGCTTGTCGTAAAATGTCTTGCAAATTTCCTGCCAGAAGTAAATCCAATTTCGTAATCAGCATTAAAAGATAAAGTAATGTTTCCTCCACTATCGTACGACCAATTTGCAGCAGAAGAACCATTCCCGGTTAAAGGATCAAGCTGAGGGTCTGTGTCAATATAAACTAAAGAATAAGAACCATTTGATGAATTTTCAGATATATTTTCATATAAAAAATAAATATAATTTTCATCCCAAGTCATTCCCCATTTTGAATCTGGATCTGTTGATTGATATTTTTCATTTTCGTTCCATTCAGCAATGGTTGTATCGTTCATTATTATTGTATGATACGATTGCCCGAAAGCGAAGCTTGCAAAAATTAAAAATAAAACCAATAAAATGTTTTTCATAATAACCCCGATATTGTTAAAGTATAAGTTTCTATTTGCGGAAATATATTAAAAAAATAATAAAAAAGATAATGCAACTGTTAATAAAAATAAAATAATGTTGAAGGCTTGCAAAAAATACATTTTGTTTAAAGGTAAAACTATGGCTAAAAATGTTCAATATTTTAAAGTGCCGTGATGTTGTTTTATATAAAAACCCTAATTTGCAAACCTCAAATGTTTCCCGGAAAAACAAAATATGGTTTGTAAAAACTCCAATGTTTCCCCGATAAACAAAACATCGGGGCAAGTAAAAACATTGGAGGTTTGTTTAATTCATTTAAAACAAAAACTGTCCGCCTGAAAACTCAAACGGACAGTCTCTTAAAAATCTATTTACTAATTAAAAATTACTTAACAAGAAGCATCTTTCTCATAGCTGTAAAATCTGCTGTTTCGATGCGGTAGAAGTAAACGCCGCTGTTAAAAGATGAAGCGTTAAATGTAACTTTGTGAGCGCCTACAGACTGAACGCCGTTAACCAAAGTAACAACTTCCTGACCTATTGCATTGTAAACTGCAAGTTTAACAAAAGCTTCTTTAGCTAATGAATAATTTATTACAGTTGAAGGGTTGAAAGGATTAGGGAAGTTCTGTTCGAGAGCAAATTCGTTTGCAATAACTTCAACAGCAACAACTTCCGAGTATTCAAATTTCCCGTCTATATCAATTTGTTTTAAGCGGTACGAAACTTTACCGGAAACGTTTTTATCTGCAAATTTATAGTTTTGTGCAGCATTTGTGTTGCCTTTGCCTGCAACAAAACCCAACTTTTCCCATTTACCGTTAACCGTTAACCTTTCAACCTCAAATCCGTAGTTGTTAACTTCTGTAGCTGTCTGCCAAGCCAGGTTAACATTTTTCCCTTCAACTGAAGCTGAAAAAGATGTAAGTTCTACTGGGAAAGGTGTGTCTATAACAGTGATACCTGTTAGTTCATTCTCAGGATCAGGGGTAAACCAACCAGTGTTAACTATAATAGGTGATACAATTGACGCTGATGCATAATAATAATAACTATCAATGTCAAAATCTACGTCAAATGACCAATATCCATCGGCTCCTCTAAAAATTAAATAAGTTCCTTCAGAATGAAGATACCAAGGAGCGCCGTTTACCAATGCTGGATCAGATTGTACAAGATAATAACCGTTTAAAGCAGAATTTTCAGCTGGCATATTAGAAACTAATAAATTCTGAGCAAAGATCGAGCTGCTCATTAAAAAAGCAGTAAAAACAAGTAAAATTGTAATAAGTTTTTTCATAAAGTCCCTCGTTTATTAATTATAGTTAAAAGAATTAAAAGTACAGATTAATATTGAGATTCAATATATAAAATTCAAATAAAAAGTACAATAAGAAAAGTAAATAAGATAAATTAGCAAAAAAAAATAAAAATATTAGCAGATGTATTAAAAAGAACGAAATAAATAAATTAAACCCTCTGAAATATAGGGAAAGAAAGAAATTAAGCTCGTCAAAAATTATTTCACGGGTATTTGCAAGTGTAAAAAAATGTTGCGGCAAGAAAAAACTATATTTTCAAAAAGTTAGAATATTGCCTGAATATAAAGCTTTTTGAAGTGGCACGGTTAATGTAAGAAAAAATGTGATTTAAATCATAATTAACTATTGAAGGAAAGCAGGAGAACACATAAATGAAAAACGCAATTAAAAAATTACAAAAGGTTTTATTTTTTGTATTATGTTCAGGCATTTTAAGTGCGACAAACTATTATATATCATCTTCAACCGGAAACGATTCGAACACCGGTAAAAGCCCCGGAGCCGCATGGAAAACTTTGGATAAACTTCACGCAAACTGGAATATTATTACAGCAGGCGACAGTATTTTATTCAAACGCGGCGATATATTTACGCAGGCAACAATAAGCGAACGAATAGGAATGCTGCGCATACCTAACAAGAAAAGCGGAACGGCAAATGCTTATATAGTTATAGGTGCATACGGTACGGGGGCCAGACCGATAATAAGCGGCGAAAACATCAGCGGTTATCATCAGGTTCTGCGCACAGGCGCTTTTAAATATTTTATCATTCAGGATTTAGAAATACGCGGAGAAATATTATTCCGACCGGTAGACGATATGACGATGGGAATACAGCACTTCAAGTTCCTTCGCAATAAGCTTATCGGCGGATACGATAAAGGAAGCCAGGCCCGTTTTGGAATGTATAACCCGATACAGCCTTCGAAAGTGCCGATACCAAATACTTTTGCCCCAAATCATTATATGGAAATAGGCTACAACGAATTTTATAACACAGAAGGCGAGGACTGCATCAATATAACTGCTCCGGGCGATTACCTTTGGGTGCATCACAATGTATGGAAGAATATTTCGGAAGAAGCTCTTGATGTTGCAGGCGGAAAAGGGCACATTATTGAGTATAATTTTATATCGGGAGCAACAGTTAACGGAATGAAATTTCATTCGCAGGGAAGCCATCAGACTGATATTATTGTACGCGGAAATGTTATAATAAATGTTGGAACCGGAACACCGGCAACAGCTCTTGTTGTACAGAATATTTCACACTCTAAAATTTATAATAATACTTGTGCTTCTATGTATTCATTATATATAGGAAACAGGGACCGTACTGCGCCCGAAGCTTATTACGATACATTTGTTGGAAATGAAATATTTAATAACATTTTTGCCGGAACCGTTCAGGTATGCGGCTCGTGGAAAAATGCTGATATGGGAAACGGATATATTTGGTATAATGCTCCTGTAGATAATATCTGGTACGACAATTATTTTCATAATAATATTTATTGGAAACCAAACGTTAGCAGTAACGTAATTCGTTTCTGGGAAAACCCGCCATATCCTAATGAGAAAGCACTTGTAAATGATGCACGTACAGTAGTTGCAACAAATCAGACCGCATTTAACACGCAATGGAAAAATAAATCGAATGCAACTGAAAGAATGGTAGATCCACTGTTTGTTAACGGAACTTATTCCGATGCATACACTTACGGCGATTTTCAAGTAAAATCCAACTCTCCTGCTGTAAACGGAGGAGTAGCTGTTGAAGGATATAACACCGATTTTAACGGAAACACAATTCCGGCAAATGCTGTAACAATTGGCGCTTTTCAGTATAACGGTGTTGATTTAACTCCTCCGCAGGTTTTATCAGCTTTGGCATCTTCTGCAAACAGTATAAGTGTAACTTTTAGTGAAAAAATAACACAAGCTTCCGCACAGAATATTTCCAATTATTCTTTAAGCGGAGGAATTACAGTAAACAGCGCATCTTTAAGCTCAAACGAAACATCGGCAGTACTTTCAACATCTGCATTGCCTTCGGGAACTGCAGTTACCTTAACTGTTAACGGTATTAAAGATTTAGCAGGAAATACTATTTCTTCAAATAATTCTGCATCATTTACATATACAAATCCTTCTGCCGATGTAACAGCTCCGTCGCTGCAATCTGCAAGTCTGGAAAATGTATCGCAGTTAAAAATTACATTCAGCGAACCTGTAACATCAGTATCTGCAGGAAATGCTTCTAATTATTCCATAAATAACGGAATTGCAGTCAGTTCGGTATCAGTAGTTAATTCAACAGAAGTTGTTCTTAATACTTCAAATCACACTGACGGGCAAACTTATGTTGTTACAGTATCCGGTATATCGGATGCAGCAGGAAATACTATGAATTCAGCAACCAAGCAGTATATCTATGCAGCTGATCCTGGCGGAAGTTCAGGAAGCACCGGAGAAAATACTATAAATAACCCGGGATTCGAGTCTGGAAATAAAACAGGCTGGGGCGAAAGCAACGGTTTAGGTGATGCGGTTTACACATTTTCGGTAAATTCTTCTTCTCCTATATCCGGCAGTTACGATGCTGTGCTTAATATTACTTCAGCAGGTACAAATAATACGCGCCCTATGTTATATGCTAATTTGAACCAAGCAACAGTTGCAGGAAAATCGTATGTGCTGAAATTTAAAACAAAAGTAATTTCAGGTTCTCCGAAAATTAAATACTATAATGCAGGAACAGGATTAAAAGCATTCAGCGGTACATTAAGCGGTACACAGAACTGGGAAATAGCAGTAGATAATGTAACCAATGCAATTTCTTATGTATATTTCTACTTCGATGGAACATCAACCGGTTCTTTATCAATTGATGAAGTAAACTTCTCCGAAAAGGTTGCTTCAATTTCACTTGCAGGTCTTAAAGTGTACTTACAGGGAGCTTATGTTGCCGATACAATGAGCACAACACTTAAAAAGAATAATGTTATTCCATCTGTTCAGCCTTATTCCGATCCTATTAATAATTACAAAGGTACCGAAGCAATTTCAACTTCGGATGCAAATATAGTTGACTGGGTATTAGTAGAATTAAGAAGCGGCGTGGAAGCAAATACCAGAGTTGCACGCAAAGCTGCTTTACTTTATAAAGACGGATTAGTAAAAAACAGTGACGGTACAAACCTGAGTTTTGCAAATGTAAATGCTGGTAATTATTACGTAATAGTTAAACACAGAAATCATATAGGTATTATGAGCAGCCAGCTTGTTGCTTTATCTTCATCCGGCGGAAGTTACGATTTTACAACCGGTTCAGAAAAAGCATACGGAACCTCAGCTCAGGCTCAGCTTAAAACCGGCTTATTCGGAATGTATGGCGGAGACGGCGATAAAAACGGTTTAGTTAACGTTCTCGATTTTTCATTTGTTGGACAGAATATTTTCAAAACAGGTTATAACAGCGGCGATTACGACTTAAATAATGTAATAAATGTAATTGATTATAAACAGACAAGCTCTGCTTTATTCAAGTCAGTACAGTTCCCTCAATAGTTACACTGAAAGCGCTTCAAAAAAAAGCGGCTTAATTGCCGCTTTTTTTATTTTAAAGGTATAAATTAAACTAAAATATATTCGAATGTTACATTTGGAAAAGATGTTTTTTTACAAAGTGATTTATTTTTATTATTTTGCATTTGGTACGGTTGTTTTTATCAGCAGAAATGGATGATGAAACAGACAAATAAAAAAAATACGAGAAAGGAAAAAACGGATTCGGAAGAATATTTTTATGCCGAAGCCTTCAGCAATTCAGTAAACGGAATTCTTTTTACGGATTTTTCGGGAAAAATACTGAAATGCAACAATTCAATAGAAAAAATGTATTCAGCCGGGAATAAATCTCTTAAAGGCAAAAACATTTTCGATTATTTAAGCCCTCATTCATACGAGCAATATTCAGTAACTTTATCCGAAATCAGAGAAATTAAAAAAGCCGAAGAAGAGCTGCAGGTAATAAAATCTGACGGAAAAATTATAGAGATTTGGCGTACCACAATTTATCTTAAAGATGAATATGAAAACGAAATTCTGATGATTACCGACCAGGATATTACAGAAAACTGGATAAGAGAAGAACTGCTTCATCTTCAAGGAACAGCTCTTGAGGCGGCAGCAAACAGTATAATGATAACTAATTTGCGCGGCGATATTGTATGGATTAACAGTGCGTTTACAAAGCTTACTGGTTACGATGATAATGATCTCGTTTATAAAAATGCAAGAATATTAGATAGCGGAAACCACGGAAAAGAATTTTGGAGCCTGCTTTGGAATACTATTTTAAGCGGCAAAGTTTGGCATGGCGAAATAACAAACCAGAAAAAAAATGGGGAGATATATGTTGAAGAACAGACAATAACCCCTGTTTACAACCGTCAGAATGAAATAACTCATTTTATTGCAGTAAAGCAGGATATTACCGGAAGAAAGAAGCGCGAACAAGAACTGCTTGAAAGTAATTTCAAAAACGAAGTACTAGCTTATATAGTTAATCACAGTCCAGCAATAAGCTTTTTGTGGAAATCGGACAGTAATTGGACTGTGGAATTTGTTTCGGATAATATTAAACAATACGGATACACGCCTAATGATTTTTATTCAGAAAATCTTTATTACAGGGATATTGTTCATCCCGATGATTTTATATATATCAACAATGAAATTTTAAGGATTATTGAAGAAGGTTATGAATATCTAAGGCATACTTACAGGATTTTTAATAAATCGGGAGAAATACGCTGGATTGACGACCATTTGCAGTTACGCCACGATGGAATGGGAAATGTAACCCACTATCAGGGAATTATTCTTGATGTAACCGAGCAGAAAATAATTGAAAAAGCCCTTGAACAGGAACGCGAGTTTTTAAGTACGGTTTTGCAAAATATTCAGGACGGCATTATTACCTGCGATCTCGAAGGAAATTTTACGCTTATTAATCCGGCTGCAAGCGAATTTCTTAAATCGGATGATTCAAAAAACCGGAAGAATGTATCAATCAGCAGAATTAAAATTTATGACGCCGAAAATAATATTATCCCCGAAAGTAATTTCCCGCTTCTGCTGGCTCTTAAAGGCGAAAAAGTTGAAAATTTAATGATAAAAATCCAATCGGATGACGGCAGGATAAAATACATACTAAACGACAGCCGACAACTAAATAATTCTGCCGGAGAAATTATTGGCGCAATTTTAGTGATGCACGATATAACTGCTCAAAAAGAAGCTGAAGAAAAGGAAAAGATTCATCAGGAACAGCTTATTCAGGCTGATAAAATGGTTGCGCTCGGTACTTTAGTATCGGGAGTTGCCCACGAAATTAACAATCCTAACAACTTTGTAATGCTTAATATCCCTATTCTCGAAAAATCTTGGAACAGCGTAATTCCTATTCTCGACAAACATTTTGAAGAAAACGGCGATTTTTTTGTAGGAAACCGGTTGAAATATTCAAAAATCCGCGAATCAATACCGGTGCTGCTTAAAGGAATATCGGAAGGTTCGAACAGAATTAAAAATATTGTTAAAGAACTTAAAGATTTTGCGCGAAAAGAAACTTCGGATTTAACGCAGGAAATTGAAATTAACGAAGTTATTAAAGCAGCTATTTTACTTACATCTAATTTGGTAAGAAAGAGTACGACAAAATTTACTATAAATTATGGAGAAAATCTTCCGAAAATAAGGGGTAATTTTCAACGGCTTGAGCAGGTTTTAATAAACTTGATTGAAAACAGCTGTCAGGCGCTAAAAAGCAAAGATGATTCAATAACATTATCTGCAAGCGCCGAAATGATAAGCAGGATGGTTGTTATTAAAGTTGCCGATGAAGGAATAGGAATGGATCAGATGACGCTAAAAGAAATATTCGATCCTTTTTTTACTACAAAGAGAGATATTGGAGGTACAGGACTTGGATTGTCGGTTTCATCAAATATAATTCTAAATCATAAGGGTTCGCTGGAATTTGAATCGGAACCGGGAAAAGGTACAACAGCAATAATAAAACTTCCGTACATTACGGAATAAATTCGAGGAGAAAATATGGAAGAAACATTATTTCCGCCGCTGCCTGTTTTAATGGTTGACGATGAAGTTAATCTTTTAAACAGTTACGAAATAACCTTGAACGAGGCAGGTATAAATAATATAATTACCTGCAGCGACAGCAGAAAAGCACATGGTGTAATATCTTCCAAAAAAGTAGAAGTATTAATGCTCGATCTTTCGATGCCATATATTACAGGAGATGAAATACTAAAAGATGTTGTAAAAGAATTTCCGGATATTCCAATTATAATTATAACCGGAAATAACGAAATTGAAACAGCTGTTGAGTGTATGAAACTTGGCGCTTTCGATTATCTGTTGAAGCCGATTGAAAGCAGCCGGCTTACCAGCAGTGTAAAAAGAGCAATTGAGTTAAGAGAGCTGAGGAATGAAAATTCGCTGCTTAAACAAAGATTTTTCTCAAACAAGCTTGAAAAACCGGAGGTCTTTTCGAACATAATTACAGGAAACGACCAGATGAGGGGAATATTCCAGTATATGGAAGCAATTTCGGGAACAAGCGAACCGATTTTAATAACGGGTGAAACCGGAGTGGGAAAAGATTTGATTGCTCGTGCTATTCATATTCTTGCAGGCAGGAAAGGGAAATTTGTATCAACAAATGTTGCGGGATTAGACGATCAGATGTTTTCGGATACACTTTTCGGTCATAAAAAAGGTTCGTTTACAAATGCAATAACAGACCGCCCCGGATTAATTGAAAGAGCTGCCGGCGGAACAATATTTCTTGATGAAATAGGCGATCTTAGCATCCCAAGTCAGGTTAAACTTTTGCGGTTACTTCAGGAACACGAATATTATCAAATAGGATCGGACGATCCTAAATATTCGGATGCGATGGTTATTGTTGCCACAAACCACGATTTAAATCAGCTGCAAGAAAGCCGCGAATTCCGGAAAGATTTATATTACAGGTTGAACACTCATCACATACATCTTCCGCCACTGCGTGAAAGAGCCGATGATATTCCTCTGTTAGTTGATTATTTTATGATGGAGGCAGCAAAAACACTTGGTAAGAAAAAGCCCACAGCCCCTCCAGAGCTTATAACATTGCTTTCTTGCTATCATTTCCCGGGAAATATACGAGAATTACGTTCTATGATTTACGATGCAATCAGCGTTCATAAATCGCGCACACTTTCACTTGAAACATTTAAAAAAACAATAAAGACTGATACTCTGCCTCACTTAAAAAATAATATTTCAGATGAATCTGTCCCGGCGGACAGTCTGGTGAGATTCTTCACAAAACTTCCTACACTTAAACAAGTTCAGCAGGCTCTTATAGATGAAGCGTTGAAAAGAACAAACAACAATCAGAGCATTGCAGCGCAATATCTTGGCGTTACAAGACAGGCTTTAAGCAGAAGGCTTAAAAACGAGCGGGATGAAGATTTTGAATAGCCGGTTTATAACCGGCTTTTTTTATCATTGAAAGCTTATATAATCTGTAACAATTTAAAACTGTAACTTCTGTTAACACGTCAATAAATGTTGACGCAACATACCGACCCATTTTTCTTAAATACTTATAATAACCCTTAAAATGCTTCAAAAAAGCCATTATTAAAATAAAATTAAAGTATTAATCCTGTGGCACAAATAATGCAAATGTGATACATATCATATTATTTAACAGGATTAGATTATGAACACAGCAATACAAAACAAAAACAGAAACAAGGTTTTCTACTATATAAATTTCTTAATGATTTTAATATTATCAGCTTCATTAAAGGCTCAGACAAATTATGAAATGACATTAGAAAACGGAATATATGCTGATAATAAAACAATGGAATTTGAGATTTACATTTCTGCAAGCGGCGAAAATATAAATTTAGTTTCATATCAGTGTATTTTAAGTTTTAACCAGGAAATAAAAAACGGGGGAGAACTGACTTTTTCGTATATAGACGAATCATCGCAGCTTGAAAATTTTCCGCTGGTAGTGTGTATTTCAAACATCGACGGGCAGGATGAAATGTCGATAGGCTCAAATGTTGGAAACGATCTGATTACATCTGTTCCTCTGAGAATCGGAAAATTCCGTCTTTCAAACAGTAATCCATTCAACTCGGATGATATAAATATTAATTGGGATTTTTCGGGAAATAACTTCACGGTTATTTTTTCTGCACCTTTCAGCGATATAACAAATACCGAGAATCATATTGAATTAAGCGAACCGTCGCCGCTTCCTGTAGAATTATCCCTTTTTACAGCCTCTGCCGATGCTAACAGTGTTAATTTAATGTGGCAAACACAAACCGAAGTAAATAATTACGGTTTCGAAATTGAAAGATCGGTTGATAGCGAAAAATGGGAAAACATAGGATTTGTTAAAGGAAACGGAAATTCGAATACTCAGTTAAGCTACAGTTTTAAAGATGTTAATCCTAAAGGAGCTTTGAATTTTGTATACAGACTTAAACAAATAGATATTGACGGCAGTTTTGAATATTCACAAAATGTAAATGCAGCACTAAACATTAACAGCTACGAACTATTCCAGAATTATCCAAATCCGTTCAACCCGCAAACAACAATAAAGTTTGCTTTGCTAAAACAAAGTGAAGTTATTCTTAGCGTTTATAATATTCTGGGAGAAAAAGTTTACGATCTTATTAACAACAAACTGGAAGCCGGAATCCACAATATAGAATTTAATGCTTCGTCTTTAGCCAGCGGAACATATATTTACAGGCTTGAAGTAAAAAATCAGTTTGTATCTGTTAAGAAGATGATTTTACTAAAATAGATTCAATATTTTATCCTTACCGGCTTGCAAGCCGGTAAGGATAAGTAAAGCATAAAACCTAAATACAAATATCCTCTAAAAATCTAATACCTAAAAAATGGAGAATGGAGTTTAACCCAAAATCCGCTATTAGAAAACAAAATAATGGCGGATCCGTCAAAGCCAACGGGTTGACTAACAAAATCTATACATTCCTGAAAATCATCCCGATAAATCGGGATTACCCATTTTGGTCAAATATACTTAGTATTTTAATAGTTATATGATCTGGATTTAATCTATTCTGAAATAAGGGGAAAAGAGTAATTTATTCAGTTGGAAAGGTAAGCAACTTGACTGGCGGAGAAAAAGAAGGAAAAATATTTATACAGGTTATATCTGAACCCAGTATTTTTGAGATAATGAAAGTAACAAGATAAAAAAAATGGACAAAAAACCCCGGTTTCCCGGGGTTTTGTTTTAAATATTTAACCGATAAATTCGTTTCCTACTTTTCTGGCTCTTTCGGGTTTATCAAGGTTTATTCCCGAAGCCAGACCGATTTCAACAAGTATATTCCATCCGGCGCAAAGGTAAACATATGGATTCATTTCACTTGCATCGGGAATCAGAATAGTAGGGAAAGGAGTCTGTTTAGTGGAAATGGCAACAACAGTTAAGCCCACTCCTTTTACAAGCACTTCCTGGAATTTCTCAATTTCAGCTTCAATAGGATCAACAACAAAAACAATATCGTTTTTATCCATCACTTCTTCAATTCCGTGAACTGCATATGTGCCTTCCAGGAAGTCCGATTTCTTACGTGTAATTTCGTTTGTTTTTAATGTAAGTTCTTCGGCAACTCCGTCGTTATATCCGGCAAAATAAATTGTTGGTGCCGTAACAGCTTTTTTTATAATTTCGTGATCAATCTGCATTGTAAGAGCGGATTCAATTTTTTTATCAAGATTATTAAGCATTTTATCGGATGGTTTATTATAAAGATGCCACAAAATTGATTCGTAAAACAAAGCCTGCTCTACTACGCTTTTTGTTGCTGCAACTGCCTGCTCCCAACCGCAGGTTAATACAAAAATTTCTGTACATACTTCTTCCAGAAGTGTATTATTATTTGCTGTAAGAGCAAAACGATTATTATTATTTATTTCTGCAAGCTTTTTTGCCAAAAGAACTACTTCTTTTGTCCTTCCTGAATTTGAAGCGCAAAAAACCGCGAACTCCTTTAAATCGTACTGCGAAGCCTGACGCGATCCATCTGTGAAAATGTTTAATGCAGAACCCCAAGAAAGATTTTTACGGATTGCATTTTTTGCAGGGAAAATTCTGCTCGAGCCTTCCCCGGTAAGAAGAAGCTTTCCGGCATTTTTTATTTTATCGGTAATATCTTTTGTCTGAGATGCGTTAAAACTTCCTGCTACTTTTACTGTTTCCAACATTTCCTGAACAAGGGCGTATTTGGAGTATTTTTCTTCTTGCAGATTCATTTCGTCTTCCTTTTAAGTTTGTAATAAATTAAATTATTTATCAAATCTTTTTTGTAGCCGTACAATTTTTTCTTTAAATTCTTCAGTTTCTTTCCGGACTAAAAGAATAAAACTGTTTTCTTCAATATCTCCTATAGTTGCAATCATTTCATCTTCGCTGCGGAAAGTTGCCTGCCGGAATGGATTATCGTAATCTTTTTTTCGGGACAGATAAACTTGTTCGTTTATGAAATCTTGGGTTATTACTGCTTTATTAAGGCATTCAATCCATTTTTCTTTGCTAAGTTTATCAATTTCCAATATTTTGCAAAGAGTATGGTAACTGTGTTTCTGTTTTTCCAAAGAATAAGCAGACCAAAGTTCGTCGTATCTTTTATGAATATCCTGCCAATTATTTAATAATCCGCTGCCAATGTCTTTACGTAAAGTATCGGCATCTGCTTCGGGAACAAGCTGACCGCCGAGGTTCACCCATTTTGTATGAGGATTTATGGAAAGATCATTATGCATTGAGGATAAATCTGATTCAGGTTTGGAATCAAAATATTCCATAAGATTTTTAACAGCATAAAAATGAACCATATCGTAATATGCTTTATATGCTTTTGGAGCTTTAAGAATTTGAATTTTCCTGTCGGATTTTTCCATATTTTCGCCAAGAACTTCGAGCGAAGCAGCCTCTTTGGGATAATTCAGTAATAAATCTCTTCCTGTTATTCGCAATTCATTTTCAGTTTTATCAAGGTAAGAAATGCCTTTTTGCCGTAAATTTGCTTTACCGACCCATAATTCTATAAGTCCGCAGGCAATAAGAATTTCCTCAACCGTATCTGGTGCAAGATATTCAACTTCTATATGCTGAGTTTTATGAATTCTTTTATCGCGGTTTTGGAATTTCCAAGAATTTCTGATAAGAGCAAACATATTGTACAGCCACCAGAAAGCTGGCATTACTTCAAGTGAATCCTTTGCAGGGTTGTTGTTTAGCAACGAAAAGGGGAGAGGAATATTCAGCTCTGCCGGATAATCTGCTTTAGATAAGAGAACGAAAGATGCAAATCTGCAAGAATGTTTAACGCTTGAACAAAGTCCCGGCCAAAAACATCTTCCTGCTTGAATTTCGCTGTCGTTTGCACGGCTGTTGTGATTCGACCCTATTGTGGCAGCAGCGGCAAGATTCGATTGTCCCATTATAACAGAAGAAATTAAGAAAGAATTATTATGATGCTGCTCGTGAAAAGGGAAAATAAGGTTATTCAGTACTTCGCAGCAGGAGATGGTGGAATTATCACCGAGAAATGAATTGATAAGACGGGCGCCGTATTTAAGATTGGAATTGTTCCCAAGAATAAAACGGACAGCCTTTACACCGTAAAAAATATGGCAGCCGTATCCGATAATTCCGTTTACAAGTTCAACACCTTCTCCAATTTGAGCGCTTTCTTTTTCATTTGACTTAATTGTAAGATTTTTAAGTTTATTTGCACCTTTTATGTAACAATTAGTCCCGATATTTACATCTTTAAGAATGCTTGAATTTTTTATTACGCATTGATTTCCTACAATTCCGTAAAATCCGCGATTAGGATCGTAACTGTTCTGTGTTATATCCTTAAGCTTTTGTTGAAGAGTTTTATCATCGCGATATTTTGCCCAAAGATATGCATCTGCAGTAATAATATCTTCAAACGGAAGAATTTTACGGCATCCTGTTTCATTCATAACATCAATCCACACTCTTACACTTTCCGGTTCACCTTCTTTAACAATTCCGTTACCGAACTTTGCGTAATTAGTTGTGTGCATTTCGCTTATATTCGAAAGGATGCAATTATCGCCGATTATGTAATGTGATAAATATTTAACGTTATGAACGGCACTGTTGTCCCCGATATCACACGAAATAACTACGCTGTCTGTAATTCCCACCGGCACGCGCTTATCGTGATGCTGAAGAATTACATCTTCAACAGCTCCAATTCGTACAAGTCCGAAAAAATTATTATTTTTTATCAATCCAGGATCAAAATTATCCGTTACAAGAAGTTCATCCCAATTACTGCAGGTGTTGTTGTTTTTAACAAGCTGCTCAATTTCATCGGATTTAAGATTACGCCATTTGTCTTCGGGATAAATGGATTGGATATTACGGTAATAATATTCATCTTTACCGTCTTTTAAGTATTCTTTTGGTATAAAATCTTTTCCCATCGATTTTGCTGAAAGGATTGAAACTGAATTCATATTTTCCCTCTTAAATTTTGTGAAGCAGAATTGAAAAAACCCGGAATTCCGGAAAATCTGTGAAATGCGGATGAATGTTTGTAAGAATTATGCAACAGCTTATTTAATGAAATAATATTAAAACAGGATAGTATGAACAATTTTGAAACTTTCTCAGTCGAAACGGTACGTGAACAATATCCGCAATCTTGTCTGTTTAGAAAAACTGGTAATAATAAAAAAAACAATAATTTGAACTTCATTTAAAATCCACGATAAATAAAATTGAAATTAATATTCAGCATAAAATAATTATTAAAATTAAGCTGTTGAAAATGGAAAGTCAAAAAGAAAATTTAATAAGAGGGATATTTTTTTACTTACTTGCAATTATTACCTGAACGATACCGAATGTTAAAGATTTACAAACAATAGATTTGAATCCTGAAGTTTTTAGTAGTTCCGGAAGATTAATCTCTTCATAAAATTTTTTAACAGAATCGGGCAGGTATGTATAAGCTTCTTTATTTTTTGAAACCATTCTTCCAAGTAAAGGAAGAATATTTTGGAAATAAAACAAATAAACCCAGCGTATAAAAACATTTTCCGGAAGTTTGAATTCAAGTATTGTAAACTTACCGCCTGGCAGAATAATTCTGTAAATGTTGGAGAAAGATGTTTTTAAATCGTAAAAATTTCTTACTCCGAAAGCAACAGTTACATTTGTAAAAGAATTGTTTTTAAAAGGTAGGAATTCGCAAGCCATTTGAACTGTTTTTCCGATGCTCCATTTTGCTTTTGAATTAAATACTTTAAGCATATTGGCAGAAAGATCTGCACCGAAAATATTTTCAGGTTTGTATTTACAGGCTGCAATTGCAAAATCTCCCGTGCCGGATGCAATATCCAAAACCGATGAATATTTATTTATCCCCGTCATTTTAAGAGCTTTATACCTCCAGTAATAATCAATCCCAGCGCTTAAAAAGTGATTTAAAAAATCGTAACTTCCGGAAATCGAGTCGAATATTCTTTTAACCTGCTGTCTTTTTTCTGTCATTATTAGCTGTAAATTAATTTAAAATAATCCGTTTAATTATTATCTGTTATAAGATGATTTTATGCGCTTCCATTTTTTATAGATAATATTTCCACTCCACATAGTAAGAATCATAAAAAAAGTTCCGCCAATAAGATCAACAAAATAATGATATCTTAAATAAACAGTGGCAAAAATTAAAAGTGTTCCTGTTATTAAAAAAAAGTAACGGCTTTTAGTCTTAAGTTTTACTGATAAATACATTACAATCAATGTCATTTGCGTATGTCCGCTCGGGAATACATCGCGCTGGACAACTGAAGCGGGATTAATTGTACCGGAAGGTATTGACTCGCCTGCGTTAATTGTTTCTCTGAGAAAATTTGTTAAAAACAATCCGGGCAGTTCAAGATTTGTTGCTTCAAAATTGTGCAGTGTAAACCGGGGTCCAATTGCCGGAAGAAATAAATATCCGATGTACGAAAGGAAAAATCCGTAAATAACTGCAAAAACTGAAAACTCGAAAGCTCTGTGGCGGTTATTCAAAAGAAGATCGATACCTAAAATAATAGGCAGAAAATAAAATGAGCTGTAAACAATTTGAAGAAATTCCGTTAGATAAGGATTTGAAATTGAATAAAGCACATGTGTTGGATCCGTTCCGAAAATAAATCGGTCGGCAGCAATTAAAAGTTCATCGTAATCTCTTCCGTGGATAGGATAAACCATATAGTAAAGTTCTTTGAATGTTCCGAATATAAGAGGAACGGCATACCAGTTGTGAACAGTTTTTATTATTTTATTCTTGCCGTTATCAATTTCCGAGATTAAAAAGACAAATGTAATAATTAGAAGATTTGCGGATACAAGAATTTTCCAAAAAACAATTCTTTGAAAAAAAATGAGGTTTAATATTGTGAGAATCAGATAAAATAAAATTACAATTAAATCGGGTGTGTTTAATCTGAAAAAAAAGTTTTTTAATCTGTTCATAGATGGTTATTTAGATTTTAACTGCTGTGTTGCGCAATTTGCTAATTTGATAAAATCTTCAATTTCAAGCTGTTCGGCTCGTTCCGAAAGATCAATGCCGCAAGCATCAAAATTGCAGTCTGCAAATATACCATTATGCAGCGAATTTTTTAAGGTTTTTCTTCTTCCGGAAAAAGCTGCGTTAACAATTTGAGTGAATATTTTGTCGTCAGGGAAATGAGCTGTTTCTTCACCGGATTTGAAATTGATTTTAATTACGGCTGAATGAACTTTTGGTTTCGGAAAAAAAACATTTGGCGTAACTTTAAAACATATTTCCGTCCTTGTAAAATGGCGCATCAATACCGACATAATTCCATAATCGGGATGATTTTTAAGGGCTGTGATTTTTTCGGCAAATTCCAGCTGCACCATAAGCATTGAGTCGTTTATTATATTTCTATTTTTAATAAGTTTTAAAATTATCGGTTTTGTAATATTGTAAGGAATATTGCCAATTACCCTAAGTTTTAGGTTTTCTGCAATTCCTGAAAGATCAAATTTTAAGAAATCTTTATGAATAATATTTAATTCCGGAAATCTTTCTTTTAATAGATTTGATGCTCCTTTGTCAATTTCAACAGCATAAAAGTTTTTGCATCTTTCAACCAGAATTTCTGTAAGCGCACCGCGTCCCGGACCTATTTCAACAATTAAGTCATCGGGATTTATTGAAAAGCTCTCGATAATTTTATTTATCACATTTTTGTCGGTCAGAAAATTCTGTCCGTATTTTTTTAATGGGGGTAACTTTTTCATAATTTCCGCTGGGAATTAAAATTAAAAAATAATATTTAGAATTTAAATTAGAGATAGAACCGCAGATTTTATATTTTAAATAAAGTAAAATCAAATTTAACGGAAAAAATATGAAAGAATACACAATATCTGTCGATTTCGGAGGTACAAATATACTTACCGCTGCAATAGATAGAAAGCTGAATATTTTGAACAGGATAAAAATTGAAACAAAACAGACCGGAGACGCAGAAAAAATAGTTAAAGATATTGCAGGCACAATAGAAGAAATTATAAAAATTACGGGAATAAAAGAAAGTGAAATTCGCGCGATTTGTATGGGAGTGCCAGGAACTGTAACTCCGGAAGGAATAATAGCCAGCGCGCCAAACCTTGGAATAAGAAATTTTAATATTAAAGAAGAGCTTCAGAAATATATAAAAATACCTGTATTTATCGAAAACGATGTTAATCTTGCTGCTTTGGGAATTAAAAAATTTGAATTTAAAGATAAAGTAAATAATATGCTTGTTGTATTTATAGGTACAGGAATCGGCTCGGGAATTATAATTGATGGGAAATTATACCGCGGCTCAAGTTTTTATGCCGGTGAAATAGGACATATTTTAGTCGATTTTAAAGGAAATTTCAGCGGAGTAAAAACAAAGTCAACATTCGAAAATATTGCCAGCAGAACAGCAATTGTAAATGCGATTACTTCCGATATAAAAGACGGGAAAAAAAGCGTTCTTTCTTCCATTGTAAAACATAACAAGAAAATAAAAAGCAAATCCTTGCTACAGGCAATTAAAAAGAAAGATAAAATTGCTTTGAAATACGTTGATAAAGCTGCAACAATTATAGGAACGGTTTTGGGGAGTATTACCACTTTGATGAATTTTGATACAATTGTACTCGGAGGCGGGGTTATTGAAGCGATGAGCAAATTTATGATGCCCGAAATTGAAGAAGCGTTTCGCGAGGCTGTGCTTAAAGAACCTGGAAAAGATGTTAAACTATTAACCACAGAACTGGGCGATGATGCGGCAATTTACGGCGGTGTTGCCTTGGCAGATGAGTGTCTTATAAATAATTTAGTATAGAGGTATGAGATTTTATAGAATTATTTCCAAAACAATTCTTTTGCTTGCTTTTATTACTTTTAATTGAAATATTCACGGGTTAAATTATCTAATTAAATAAATGAGGTTTCCATAATGTCCGAAGATTCTAAAACATCATTTAATCCTTACATCAAACCCTCCGATTTTATTCCTGAATTTACCGTAAAAGCAATTATACTAGGTGCAGTATTCGGTATAATATTCGGTGCAGCAACTGTATATCTGGGATTGAAAGTAGGACTTACAGTAAGCGCATCAATTCCGATAGCCGTACTCGCAATTTCGGTATTTAAAAAGATCGGGAATGCAACAATTCTCGAAAATAATATTGTTCAGACAATCGGATCCGCGGGTGAATCGGTTGCTGCGGGAGTAGTATTTACTATTCCAGCATTACTGTTTCTGCCGGGAGGAACAGATTATTTCCATTATTTCCAAATATTTGTATTAGCTCTTTCAGGCGGAGTTTTAGGTATTTTATTTATGATTCCGCTGAGACGCTCGCTTATTGTAAAGGAACACGGAAAATTACCATTTCCTGAAGGCACTGCCTGTGCGGATGTGCTTGTTGCAGGTGAAAAAGGCGGAAAGCTTGCACAAAAAGTTTATCTTGGTTTAGGTATTGCTTTTTTATACAAGCTTTTAATGTCGATAATCGGTTTATGGAAAGACGTTCCTCAATATATTTTCGGAAGGAAATCAGCTTTACCGAATGGAACATTGAATGGTGAAATAACCCCTGAGCTTTTGGGAGTTGGGTATATTATCGGGTTTAAAATATCCGGTATTATGGTTGCCGGAGGTGTTTTATCGTGGCTGGTTTTAATCCCTTTAATAACGTTGCTTGGCGACGGGCTTACAACAGTATTTTCTCCCGGAACAAAACTTATTTCGGAAATGAGCGCAGGTGAAATATGGAGCAATTACATTAGATATATCGGTGCAGGTGCCGTAACTTTCGGCGGTATAGTAACGCTTATCCGTTCTTTTCCGACAATTATAAATGCGTTTAAAGATTCATTTAAAGACCTGAAGGAAAATCGCGGCGAAAATAAAATTGAAAAAATAAGAACTGAAAAAGACATTCCTTTAGTATTTGTTTTAATAGGAAGTGTTGTCCTTGTGGTTTTTATGGCGATAATACCCACAATTCCTACAAACTTCTTATCTGCTGTTATGATTGTAATCTTCGGATTTTTCTTCGTAACAGTTTCTTCGCGTATTGTCGGTTTAATCGGATCGTCATCAAACCCTATTTCGGGAATGACAATTGCAACATTAATGGCAACATCGCTTATTTTTGTTGCTGTCGGCTGGACAGGCGAAATTTATCAGCCGATTGCTCTTGTTGTAGGCTCAATTGTTTGTATTGCTTCCGCAAATGCCGGAGCAACATCTCAGGATTTAAAAACAGGTTATATTGTAGGAGCCACGCCTGTAAAACAGCAAATAGGTCTGATAATCGGTGTGCTTGCATCTGTTGTTGTAATCGGGTTTACTCTTCTTCTTTTAAATAATGCTTTGGGAATAGGTCCTGTTACAGCTGAACATCCCACTCCGCTTCCTGCACCGCAGGCTACTTTAATGGCAACGGTTATAAAGGGATTGCTAAGTCAGAATCTCCCTTGGGGACTTGTAATAATAGGAATGGGATTAGCAGCCGTGATGGAATTATGCGGAGTCAGGTCGCTGCCTTTTGCGGTCGGTGCATATCTTCCTCTTTCCACAACATCACCGATTTTTGCTGGCGGACTTGTAAAACTAATTGTAGATAAAATTAAAAAAACAAACGAAGAAGAAAGCGAAATAGGTCCCGGTGCTTTATTCAGTTCGGGATTAATTGCCGGCGGTTCGCTGACCGGTATTTTAATAGCAATTCTGGTAGGGAGTAATTATAACGGAAAGTCATTTTTGTCATATATAAATACAGGAATTGGTGAAAGTCTTGGAACAGCCGGAGATATATTAGGAGTGTTTATGTTCTTGGTGCTTGCTTTAATTCTTTACAAGTTTGCAATTACCAAAGAGAAAAATTAAATCTGAAAATATTAAAGATTATATCGGAATAAAAATGAACGAAACAGAAGAAAAAAAGAAACCGTCGTTGTTTTTCAGATGGACAGTATTGTTCTTTATAAGCTTGGCAATGTTCGGCAATTATTATGTTTACGATTCTATTGCACCGGTAGCCGATTTGCTGAAAAATGATTTGAAATTCAGCGACGAAGATATTGGATGGCTTAATTCAATTTACAGCTTTTCGGCAATATTGGTTTTGCTAATTGGAGGAATAATTATTGATAAATGGGGCACTAAAAAATCATCTGTGCTTTTTGGAAGTATCTGCGCGATTGCAGGTTTTATTACGGCTGCTTCATCTGATTATAATTACATGCTTGCTGGAAGATTTTTACTCGGGATTGGAAGTGAACCTTTAATTGTTGCAATTACAGCAGCAATTGCTAAATGGTTCAAAGGCAAGGAGCTGAGTTTTGCTATGGGTATAAACTTGCTTATTGCAAGAAGCGGTTCAGTATCGGCTGATAATTCACCTACTTTTATTTCGGGATTATACGAAGGCGGATGGCAAGGACCTTTGTTTTTTGCCGCTTTTATCGGATTACTGTCACTTGTCGGTGTGCTCGTCTATTTTATTTTAGAATCATCCGGCGAGAAAAAATACGTTTTAAGCGAAGCAGGGGAAACTGATAAATTAAAAATTAAGGACTTGTTTTCGTTCAGCAAATCTTTCTGGTATATTACATTGCTTTGCGTAACTTTTTATTCAGCAGTATTTCCTTTCCGTACTTTTGCAATAAAATATTTTATGGAGGCGCACAATCTTACTCGCGAAGCCGCCGGCGGATTAAATTCAATTCTGCCTCTTTCGGCAATGATTGCAACTCCGGTAATAGGTTTGCTTGTCGATTTTATCGGGAAAAGAGCTTTACTGATGATGATAGGGTCTGTTTTGCTTCTTCCGGTTTATTTACTGATGGGATACACGGGGCTTAGTCTGTTTGTAATTATTGCAATTATGGGACTTTCATTTTCGCTTATCCCTGCTGTTATGTGGCCTTCCGTTGCATATATTGTTGAAGAAAAAAGACTTGGTTCTGCTTATGCTTTAATGACGCTTATCCAGCAAGTTGGAGTTATGCTTTTTAATTGGATAATCGGGTTGTCTAACGATTTAAATTCTGCCGGCGCCGAAAATCCTTTGGGATATAATATGGGTTTGTGGATTTTTTCTGTTTTAGGATTTTTAGGATTCTTTTTTTCTTATAAACTTAGGAAAGTAGAAACTAGTCCGGAAGGTCATGGTCTTGAGAAAGGAATGAAACAAATCTGATAAAAAGTTGAACCGGCATAAAATTAAACCCGATTAAAAAGTATAATCGGGTTTTTCATCAATAGATTTCGGGTATAAAAGTCTGATCGGTGATCGGGGGACGTACATAACCTTCATCTTCTTCTTGCCTTTCTGGGAGAATAATCTTTTCTGGTGTAACATCTTTGTATGGTATTAAGCTTAACAAATGATGAATACAGTTAAGTCGTGCTTTCATTTTATTATCTGCATTAACAACATACCAAGGAGCCTGCTTAATATCTGTATATTTAAACATTTCATCTTTTGCTTTTGAATAATCGAACCATCGGGAACGTGCTTCAAGATCCATCGGGCTTAATTTCCAACGTTTTGTAGGGTCTTTAATTCTGTCTTGAAATCTTTTTTCCTGTTCTTCATCGCTTACAGAAAACCAATACTTTATAAGAATTATTCCCGAACGTATCAGCATTCTTTCAAATTCAGGGCACGAACGAAGGAATTCGTTATATTCTTCTTCAGTACAAAAACCCATTACATGTTCAACACCGGCTCTGTTATACCAGCTTCTGTCGAATAAAACCATTTCCCCGGCAGCCGGGAGCTGTGAAACATATCTTTGAAAATACCACTGGGTTTTTTCTTTATCTGTGGGTGTTCCCAAAGCAACTACACGGCAAACACGAGGATTTAGTTTCTCGGTAATTCGTTTAATTACTCCGCCTTTTCCGGCTGCATCTCTTCCTTCAAAAATCACTACTGCTTTTAATCCGTTTTCTTTTATCCAACCTTGAAGTTTTGCCAATTCAAGCTGAAGCTTATCAAGTTCTTTTTCGTAAACCTTTTTTGTGAACTCTTTGTTCTTTTCGGATTTCGTTTTTGATACTTTTTTATCAAAGGGTTTAGGCTCATCTTTTTTCTTTCTCGTTTTTTTGGACATAATATTTTCTCCGTTTAAAATGTTACAATTTATTATATTCGGCTATTATATGCGCTTGTTTGGGGATTATAA
>Ga0209723_1001922_pt1 | contig 29950 bp, 20 predicted proteins | sample BiotimSIPDNA_2_FD_185750 | JGI IMG/M metagenome (GOLD analysis project Ga0209723, IMG submission 185750) | Anaerobic biogas reactor microbial communites from Washington, USA - Biogas_R2 time_0 SIP DNA (SPAdes) (version 2) | ecosystem: Engineered > Bioreactor > Anaerobic > Unclassified | place...
AAAGAACGCCTGAGTATTGTGCCGGCAGCGGATGACCTCGAGTCCGTGCGCCGCGCCCTTTCATCCGGCGGCACCGTGGTGTTGATGAAAATCGGAAAGCGGCTGGCTGACATTCTCGATATTCTCGAGGCGGCCGGTTTGATTGAGGATGCGGTTTTTGTGGCCCGCGCCGGTCAAGCCGGACAATGGATAGAGACCGATCTGAAAAAACTCAAGACAAGCAATGCGAAGGCCGGGTATATGTCCGTGATTTTGGTGCATTGCGGAAAGCGGTGCGCACGATGAGAGTGATATTTGTGGGCGCAGGGCCAGGCGATCCCGACCTGCTGACTGTCCTGGCCGCACGGCTGATTCAAAGCTGCCAATGCTGTATCTATGCCGGATCCCTTGTTAGTCCCCAGGTGTTGGCCCTGTTGCCTCCCGACGCGGAGAAACATGATTCCGCATCCATGAATCTCGACCAGATTGTTGCAGTGTATCGCCGGGCCAGGGAAGAGAACCGGGACGTCATTCGCCTGCATACCGGTGATCCCTCGATCTATGGCGCGATCCGGGAGCAGATGAATGAATTGGATAAGCTTGGAATCGAGTATGAAGTGGTGCCCGGAGTGAGTTCATTCCAGGCCGCCGCCGCCGCTTTGAAGGCGGAATTGACTGCACCGGAAGTGGCACAGACCATTATTCTATCAAGGGCCGCAGGAAGGACAAAGGTTCCGGAGCGGCAGCGGCTTGACCGGCTGGCCGAAACACAAGCCACTTTATGCCTCTTCCTGTCTGTCGGGCAAATCGACGTGTTTTCGCAAACACTTATGCATCATTATGGGAATGATTGCCCGGTCGCGGTGGTGTTTCATGCTTCGTGGCCCGATCAGAGCATCGTCCGGGGGACGCTGGAAGACATTTCTTCAAAGGTACACAGCCAAAGGATTGAGAAAACTGCGATGATCATTGTCGGGCGTGCGCTGGCGCCCGGCAACCCATATTCCAAATTGTATGACAGCGGCTTTTCCCATGGCTATCGAAAGGGAACGGACCTGTGAAGATTGCCATTATTACATTGTCGCGCGAAGGCGCACGCATTGCAGCGCGATTGTCACGGGAGATTCCGGGCGCTGAAATATTTGTGCATGAGAAGGTCAGGCGGCGCAAGAACGAATCCTCCTTCGGGTCAATATTGAAACTCACCCAGCGATGCTTTTCCTGCTATGAGGGACTCATTTACATCGCTCCCTGTGGTGTTGTCGTGCGGGCGATCGCTCCAATGATAAGGCACAAGGCAACCGATCCGGCGGTTGTCGTGGTTGATGCCGGAGGACGCTATGCAATCAGCCTGTTGAGCGGGCATGAAGGCGGCGCCAACGACCTGGCATTTAAGACGGCAAATATTATCGGAGCGGATCCTGTCGTTTCTACCACAACCGAGGCCGTCAAAACATTGATTGTCGGGATCGGTTGCCGGAGGGGAGCCGAGAGCAAGGAAATCGTGGCGGCGATCAGGGCCGGATTGCGCAAAGTGCAGGCAAGGGTGAGCCAGGTAAGAGTATTGGCATCCGCTGAGATAAAAAAAGATGAAAAGGGACTTATCGCTGCGGCCGAGGAGCTTGGATTAAGCCTGCGCTTTGTCCCTTCGGATGAAATAGCCTCGACTACAAAGAAATTCTGCCATTCGAAGTTTGTTGCATCCAAGGTGAATTTACCGGCGGTTGCGGAACCGGCCGCTTTGCTGGCGGGAAGGAGAACACGATTAATACTACCGAAAAGCATTATCCACGGAGTAACGGTCGCGATAGCCAGGGAGTGCTGTATGTAATCGGTATCGGACCGGGTCATCCACTGGATCGAACGCGCCGTGCCGAGGAGGCGATCGCGCGAAGCAGCGTTGTCGTTGGATATCGGCCCTACCTGAAATGTGTCCGTGATTTGACGCAAGGCAAGGAAATCATCCCGCATGGGATGCGCGAGGAAGTGGAACGTTGTCGAGTTGCTCTGGAGCGTGCTTCCCGTGGTGCTGTGGTCGCCCTGTTGTCTTCGGGGGATGCCGGTGTTTATGGAATGGCGGGCCTGGCTCTTGAAATGGCCTCCCGACACAATATCCGCGTGCCTATCGAAATCGTTGTGGGAGTTACAGCGGCTAACTCGGCGGCGGCTCATATGGGCGCCCCGCTGATGCTGGATTATGCCTGCATCAGTTTAAGCGACTTGCTTGTTCCGTGGGAAGTTATTTGCAATCGGCTGGAAGCGGCAGCGGCTGCGGACCTGGTCGTGGCTCTCTATAATCCCAAAAGCAAAAAACGGGTGAAACAGATTGCGGAAGCTGCGGCTATTTTCCAACGCTATCGTCCCGCAGCGACGCCTGTAGGAATCGCTACGGCCGTGGGGCGCCGGGAAGAGAAAATCGTGGTTTCCGATCTGGGTCATTTTCTCGAAATGGAAATAGATATGAGGAGCGTGGTGATCGTCGGGAACAGTTCTTCACAAAACTTGAATGGTTGGTTCATCACTCCCAGGGGCTACCGGATATGATCCTCCTTTTGGGGGGTACAAGTGAAACGGCCATGATTGCGGAAGCATTGGCTGCCGATGGCTATGAAATTGTGGTTTCGACGGCAACCGAAATCCCCTTGGACGTGGGGCGCCATCCGCGGATTTCACATCGCAAGGGACGCCTGAATGAATCGGACATGGCGGTGCTGGTGAAAGAAAAGAAGATCAAGGCTGTCGTGGACGCGGCGCATCCATATGCCTCCCACGTGCATTCCATGGCCCGGCGTGTCGCCCAGGCGTCGGGCGTGTATTATGCAGCTTATGTCCGTCCGTCGATTCTCCCGGGAGATGACTGCGTACAGCTGGCATCAACACATGAAGAGGCGGCTTCAGCGTGCTTTCGGAATGGGTGTCCCGTCCTGTTAACAATCGGCTCAAAGAATTTGCAACCTTATGCGCGGGAAGCCTTGCGCACCGGGACTACGCTGTTTGCGCGGGTACTGCCGCATGTGGACTCGATTGCATTGTGCCGCCAGGCGGGAATCCCGGATGCCCGGATCATTGTCGGGCGCGGGCCTTTCAGCATCGAGGAAAATCGAGAGCATATCCGCGCAAATCATATAGGAGTACTGGTGACCAAGGACAGCGGCAAAGCGGGGGGCGTGCCCGAAAAATTGGAGGCCGCCAACGCGGAAGGCTGCAGGGTGATAATGGTCGTGAGACCGCAGCAACCATCCGCTAATGCTTTCGAGGACATCCAGGCGCTTATGAGAGGCCTCGCAATGCACATTCCCGGGAAGCAATAGTGCGGGCAACGCCGGATGCCCGGCATGGCGAATGTTCGGGATGCAAAGCACCGAGGATGCTGTGGCGGCGTTGGTGACCGTTGAAGGAAGGGGAGAGTACGTGGTTGGCAAAGTGTTTATTGTGGGGGCAGGCCCCGGAGATCCGCGGTTGATAACTGTTTGGGGCCTCGAATGCCTGCGCAATGCCGATGCGGTTGTATATGATCGACTTATTGATCCCGGCTTGTTGGCCGAGGCCCGCAATGACGCAGAGCGAATTTACGTCGGAAAGGAAACGGGGAAGCACACATGGCTTCAGGAGCGGATCAATGAATTGCTTGCCGAGTTGGCAACGGCGGGCAAAAAGGTGGTGCGTCTCAAAGGAGGAGATCCATTTGTCTTTGGACGCGGGGGCGAGGAAGCAATGTACCTCGCCGCCAGAGGAATCGAAATTGAAATCATTCCCGGGATCAGCAGCTCTATCGCGGTGCCGGCATTTGCCGGGATCCCCGTTACCCACCGGGGGGTTGCAAACTCGTTTGCCGTAGTCACGGGGCACCCGCGTGTTGAAGGCAGCTCCCCGGATTTTCTCGCCCTGTTTCGGGCGGCAGGCACACTGGTCGTACTGATGGGGGTTGAACGGAGAATGGAAATCGCTCGACTGCTTTTGCAGGGGAATGTCGATCCGGCGACGCCTGTGGCTGTTATTGAACAGGGAAGCCGGGCAGGACAAAGAATCACGATTACTGATTTGAGCAATATTGAAAAGGATTGCCGTTTGGTCAAGCCGCCGGCGGTAATTGTGATTGGCAAGACGGTATCGTTGCATGAAGCAATTGGTCGACATGCGGCAGAATGACACATTTCACCAAATAAGTAGCTTGACACCAAGAGCAGATTGTTTGTATTTATGGCGATGTTAAAAAGGGAAGACGGTGAAAATCCGTCGCGGACCCGCCGCCGTAACCGGGGACAAAAGCCGTAACATGCCACTATCCGGGTGGATGGGAAGGCGCGGCAAGTAGGATGATCCGGAAGCCGGAAAACCGGAAGTAGTGAGAGCTTGGCACCCCGAGGATTGGGTGCTGGCGCCATTTGATTCGCGGATGAAAAACGGCATCCCCGGACTTGGCCGCGGCCGAGCCCGGGGTTTTTTTTGCTCCGACAATGGCAGGAAACCAATTACCAGGATGCCGGCAAAAACGTAAGCGTGCAATGATCCCTACATTCCCAAAGGAGTTTCATACATGATTACATTTAACCGATTGACAAAACGCTATGGGGATGTGACGGCCGTAGATGATTTATGCCTGCGCCTTGATGCGGGGTGCATTCATGGCATGCTGGGTCCCAATGGGGCGGGCAAAACGACCATTGTGCGCATCCTCTCTACGCTGACTAAGCCTACCAGCGGTACGGCCGTTGTCGGAGGTTTTGATGTTGTTGAACAACCGCTTAAGGTGAAACAGCAGATCGGCGTAGTGCATCAGACGCTCAATTTTGATCCGGAGCTTACCGGCGAGGAAAGCCTGCTGGTGCACGGCATGCTATATAGGATGTCGCGAAAAGTGCTGCGCGACAGAATCGGGGAAATGCTTCAATTCGCCGATCTCGTTGATGCTTCCAAGCGCAAAGTGTCGACGTATTCCGGCGGCATGAAAAGACGTCTCAGCATTGCAAGGGCCATGGTGCATCGGCCGCGCGTGATTCTGCTCGATGAGCCTACCGTGGGTCTCGATGCCCATGCGCGCCGCAGAGTCTGGGACCTGGTGCGGCAGTTGCGCGAGGAGGGCTGCACGATTATCCTAACGACTCACTACATCGATGAGGCTGAAGTACTGGCCGACCAGGTGGTCGTTATCGATAGGGGACGGATTATAGCCGAAGGGAGTCCCCAGTTCCTGATAAGCTCCGCCGGCAGTGTAGCGGTCGATTTCGCCGGGCCATCGGGGACAAAGACGGAATTTTTCGAAAACCGCGAGAGCGCCGCGGAATTTATATCCAAACTGGAAACCCGCGCAACAATCCGACGCGCAAATCTTGAAGATGTTTTTATCAAGCTGACCGGACGTCGAGTCAATCCCAACGAATCGGAAGGAGATATCGCACATGCAACAAGTGGCAGCCGTCATACTGCGCGAACTCATCATTCTTAAGAGAAAGTTCTGGCGCTATTTCTTTTCTTTCACCATTTCCCCACTCCTTTATTTCATAACATTCGCCTGGGGGGGGCGTGCCCCTGCCGACAGGGCCGAATACAGCAGTTTTATGCTGCCGGGTCTAATCGCCATGAGTGCGATGATCAACAGCTTTGCCCTTTCGACGGAAATCAATATCGCGCGCTTTTATTGGAGGACATTTGATGAAATACGAACCGCGCCCGTTCCCAATTGGGCCTACGTCGTGGGCGAAATAATCAGTGGAATGGTGCGTGGGCTGCTCGCAGCGTGCATTGTCATTATGATGGGGCTGCTTTTTGGAGTTCCCATCGTTCTTTCTCCTCAACTTTTATTGGCGGTATTGATGACGACCGTTGTTTTTGCCGCCCTGGCCATCAGCACCGCCTCGCTGGCGCGTTCTCATGCGGATCAAGGCATGTTGAACAGTTTTGTCATCACTCCCATGGCTTTTTTGTGCGGAACTTTTTTCCCGGTGGACACCTATCCGCAAGCGCTTCAGTGGTTCATCAAAATACTGCCCCTGACGCCGGCGTCACAATTGGTCCGATCCGCCGCCGCCGGGCATGGTTTGCCGATGCCATGGCTGGGATACCTGACTGCTCTTGCGGTTATGTTTGTCGGCGCCGCGATCTTTATGATCAACCGTACAAAAGACTGATCCGTCGCCACAGGCGGCGCGCGATCATGAAAGCGGATGCTTGATCGGTTTCGGCCAACCAAGCGGGGGAGACCGGGACAGCTGTTGCACATAATATAGGCAACGGGGAGGGAATCCGGTAATGGCCTAGAAAACCATTGCATTCAACTTCCTGTTCAGATACTTTTCTTTTGTATCAGGTGCCAGGGAATTCCGGTGAAAATCCGGAGCGGTCCCGCCACTGTAATCCCAATACCGGCGGTGTAAGCCGGGAGCTGTCACTCCAAGTCACTGTCCATGATAAGGATGGGAAGGCTGGCAGACTCGGGAAAGCCAGGAGACCTACCTGATTGTCAATCTCGTTGCACCTTGGATGCTGTGAAACATCCACTGTGCCTGTGCCCGATCCTGATTTTAGGAATGTAACGGCAAATGTGCGGACAGGCACATTGTACGTTTAAACAATTCTGCTTAAATGCCGCAATGTGCTTGTCCTCAAAATGCAACATTGCTTGCCCGGCGCTGTTACCAGAAACAAGATCCGCCGGCGGCGAGACAGGATTGATGCAATGAGCAAAAAGGCCGTCTTCATTTTTTCCCATCCGGCGTTGTTCAACGTATGGCAAAAGGCCCAGGAAATAGCAAAAAAAGAAGAGCTGGAAATAATTGTTATTAACCAGGGCGCACACGTTGACTGGACAGGAGAGAGCGCCCGTATTATCGAAGAGGCGGATGCGGTTTACTTCGCTGGAATCAGTCATTTTCCCAATTTTGAAATTCTGGTTGCCGCATGTAAAAAAGCACGTTATGTGCTTGCGTCCGGAATGGAAGCCTCTGCTGCATTTGATGCGCATGACGCGACGGCACTGAAACGCATGCACGCCTATTTAACAGCGGGAACAGCTCAAGACTTTGTAAATGCCGCCTGCTACTTGCTGCATAAAAGCGGTGCTATAGAAGAAACGCCGCCCGCACCCGTGCCCCCGCTCCTGTGCGGGATATATCATCCTCGGGCAGAGGGGACATTCCCCGGGCTTTCGGAATACCTTGAGTGGAACAAACAACAGACCGGGGTTGCGGAGGCCTTGCCGCTAGTTGCCGTTTGCTTCCCGCGTGCATGGATGTTGTCAGAAGACATGGCCCTTGTGCTCGCGGTTATAGGACCGTTGCAAAGAAAAGGGTTTTTGGCGGTTCCGGTTTTCTGTGAAAGCGAACTCGCGGCATCCTTCGGAATGCGATCATCTCATCCTTTGGATAGGATACTAAGAGACTGCGGCAATGAGCTGGCTGCGATATGGTGCCTGCTGTCCACCTATTCGGGAAGCGGTGATGGTTTCGATAATCCGTTTCTCGCCTATGATGCTCCGGTTTTTCAGGTCCTGCGGAATTACAACCAGTCGGTTGCAGAATGGCGGGAATCCCAGGAAGGCTTGTCGGCAATGACCATATGTTATGGGCTGACAAAGCCGGAAATGCTCGGGTGTGTGGAGCCGACCCTGCTTGCATGCAATGAAATGACGGGGCAGGAGGATTTGCTGGGGAGGATGTATAAGGCGATTCCGGTTCCGGAACGTATCGAGCACCTTGCCGAGCGGACGGCAGGCTGGTATCGGCTGCGGACAAAGGCGAACTCGGAGAAGCGTGTGGCGATAATGCTTCATCAAGCGCCCTGCAAAGGCGTGGAGGCCACCATCGCAACAGCGGCGGGGCTTGATGCCGCAGAAAGTGCCGTCGCAATCATGAACCGGCTGCGGGATGAAGGGTATGCGGTTGCCGATATCCCCTCCAGCGGGCGCGCTCTTCTCGATCTGATTCTTGAAAAAAAGGCGATATCGGAATTCCGATGGACCAATGTCGAAGAAATCGCCGCCAAAGGAGGCGTCATCGCGCGCATATGCCGGGAAGATTACGAGCGCGATTTTACAAAGCTTTCCGATGCCGTTAGGAAGCGTTGCAACGATTCGTGGGGAGAGTTTCCCGGTGATGCCATGGTTTACGGGAAGGAATCCGATGATGCCTGCCTGCTCATCACCGGAATCTGGTTCGGCAATATTCTGGTCATGGTCGAGCCCAAGCGTGGTTGTTGGGGCCCCAAATGCGACGGGGAAGTCTGCCGTATTCTGCACGAGCCGGATATCCCTCCCACGCATCACTGGATGGCTTCCTACTGGTATCTGCAGCGCGAGGTCGACGCGCTGGTCTCCCTGGGGACGGAGTCGCCGTTGGAGTACCTGCCTGGAAAACGCGCGGCGCTTTCCGGTGATTGTTACCCCGAGATATCGCTTGGACCGCTTCCCCTGATTTATCCCTACATTTTCAGTGCCACGGGCGAAGGATTGATGGCGAAGCGTAGGGGGCGGGGAGTTCTCATTGATCACCTCACACCGCCCATTGCCAGGTTGACCGACGACGATGCGGTCTGGGCGGAGATGGAGGCCCTGCATGCACAGTACTGCGCCGCCCGGGATGTCAAGGATGGCCGGCGGCTTGCCAGCATTGCGGAACAGTTGCGTGAACTCATGGTTGATAGGAGCTTGCTGGAGCCGGAGGCTGACGATGAAAAGCTGAAGCTTCGCATCGAGCAACTCCCAAGAAGAATCGAGAAGTTGAGAAGGCGTTTTACCGAGAAGCGTGCCCACGTGTTGGGGAAAAATCCTGATCCGGAAGCCGTAGGCATGTACGTGAATGAGGCCCGCGGCAAGGGAGAACGGCCGATTGATGTGAATGCCATGCGTGCGGCGCTCATGAAAACTTCCGATGAAATGAGCCGATTGGTGTCGGCGCTATCCGCTCGTTTTATCCCGCCGGGGCCCAGCGGCCATCTTTCCAGGGGAAAAGTGGATGTTCTTCCTTCCGGCCGAAATTTCTACGGGACGGACCTCGAGGCGATACCGACCAGGGCGGCATGGGAAACCGGTTCCGAAATGGGCCGCATGATCCTGCAACAATACCTGGATGACGAGGGTGTTTTCCCACGCTCCATTGCCATAACGCTGTGGTCCTCAGATGTATTCCGTGCAGACGGAGAGCTTGTCAGCCAGGCCTTATGGCTGAGTGGATGCCGCCCGAAATGGGCGGCCGGTGGAGGACGCGTAGAGGGAATCGAGTTAATGCCGCGCGAAGACCTGATCATGGATGACGGGGACGGCAAAAAGATGGCCCGCCCACGCATTGACATCGTGATCCAGATGAGCGGCGTCGTTCGCGACACGCTCCCCAATATATACATGATGCTTGATGAAGCGGTGGAGATTGCAGCCGCTCAAGAGGAACCCGAAGAGGTGAACTATATCCATGCCCACGTCAAAAAGCGCATGCAGGAACTGAGCCGGGTCATGGCAGACACGGATTCGGCCGCGCTTGGCCGGCTGGCCCGGTGCCGGGTGTTTTCATCAAAGCCGGGGAGCTATGGGACGGGTATCGGGTTGGCGATTGATGCGGCCGCCTGGGAAAACGACAAAGATCTTGCCGAGGCCTATGTAAATTGGACGGGCTACGCCTACGGGAAAGATCTGGAGGGAAAGCCTCCGATCGCCGGAAACGAGGCCGCCGGCTTGAAGGAATATGCCCGGCTGATGGGCGCGATCGATATCGCTTACCAGAAAGCGATCGGTCCTGAATACGATGCCATGTCAACCGGATGCTACAGCAGCTTTCAGGGCGGCATGGCGGTTGTAAACCGTGTTGCGGGTGCCGGAAAAGCCAGGTTGTACTGGGGCGATTCTTCTTCGGGAGAAAAGCCCGAAGTCCGAACGCTGAACGAGGAGATTTTCGAATCGTTCATTGCAAAACTGCTGAACCCCGACTGGATCGATCAGAAGAAACTGGACGGGAGCATCGGCGCTCACAATATATCGTGCACGATCAATACGATGTTTCATTGGGCGGCAACCGCGCATGCAATAACGGATGAGCAGTTCGACGCCGTTTGGCGCACCTATATTGAAGATGAAGACAACCGGCAATGGCTGCAGTCGGAAAACATCTATGCGCTTGAAGAAATAACGAGAAGGCTGTTGGAAGCAGCCTCCCGAACAATGTGGCACGCAAGCGAAGAGAAACTGGAAATGCTCCGGCACACGATGCTGTCGATTGAAGGTGATATCGAGGAACGCATGGGGCCTGTCCGGGGTGAATTTCAAGGCAGCGCCGTGGATATCAAACGACGCAGGGATGTAGAGAAGTGGCATTACGCCTATACGCTGGATGACGGCAAGGACTGAGTTACGTGGCAACGGATTTACCAGACAGGACATCGGGGCGGCACGCCGCTTGCACTCCGCACAAGGTGTTTCCATTCGCGGCGATTGTGGGCCAAAAACTCATGAAGCAGGCATTGCTGCTCAATGCCGTCAATCCCGCTATCGGGGGCGTGCTCATCCGCGGTGAAAAGGGCACGGCAAAATCAACGGCAGTTCGAGGGCTTGCGCATTTGCTGCCGCCTCTTGCGGTGATTGCCGGATGCTCCTGTCAATGTGACCCGGACGGTGACCGGCATTGTCCGGAATGCGCGCAGAGGATCCGTTCGGGTGAAATAATCAAAACCAGGATTGTTCCTTCGCCGATGATCGATCTTCCGCTCGGTGCCACGGAAGATATGGTTATCGGCTCGATTGATTTCGAGGCGGCCGTGAAGACCGGCGTATCCCGCTTTATGCCGGGACTTTTGGCTCGAGCGAACCGGGGAGTCCTATATGTCGACGAGGTCAACCTGTTGGATGACCATCTTGTGGATGCCATCCTGGACGCATCGGAATCGGGGCTGAATCTCGTCGAGCGTGAAGGCATGAGCGTATGGCATCCGTCCCGCTTCGTTCTTATCGGGACCATGAACCCGGAAGAGGGCGAACTGCGGCCCCAGATCCTCGATCGCTTCGGACTCGCCGTACAGGTTGAAGGGGAAACGGAGCTCTCCCTGAGAGTAGAGCTTCTCAAACGGAGGGAACAGTTCGATCTTGACTGGGAGGGATTTGAAAGGAAATATTCCAACAACCTTGAAAAAATCCGCGAATCCATTGTCAATGCCCGCTCGCTGCTGCCGGGATTATTCATACCCAACCATCTCAGGACCTTTATTTCGGAGATTTGCACCCAGAACAATGTCGCCGGGCATCGCGCCGATCTGGCAATCGAGCGTGCGGCTTGTGCCCATGCCGCTTTGGATGGAAGAACGGAGGTTTCCTCGGACGACATTATCGCGGTAGCCCCGCTTGCATTGTTGCATCGTATGCGGAGCGTCCAGGAGCCCCAAATGCCTCCACCACCCCCGCCCCCCGAAAACGAGGAAACTGAGGACCCTGACCGGGAAGAGCCGCCGCGGGACCTCGACGAGCCGCAGCAACAGGCCGAAGCGATGCCGCCGCCGGAGAATCCACGGCAATCTGAAAAGCCGGATGCGGGCGATGGCGCACAGGAAGCGGAGCCGGAGCAGCCGCCGAAGAATGACGAAGAAACATCTCCGCAGGAGGAAGTTCAGGAAATTGGGACTCCTTTCAAAGTCAGGAAGCTGGCATCGGAAAAGGATAACAAGCTTCGCAGCGGATCGGGACGCCGCAGCCGAACGCGGTCTGCAACCAAGCAGGGCCGCTATGTGAAAAGCACGCCGCGTCGGGGCCGCGATGATCTGGCGTTGGATGCCACACTGCGGGCGGCTGCGCCATTCCAGGTTCGGCGCAGACGGCAGGCTCCCGAGCGGCGTCTTGCAGTGCACATTAAGGAACCGGATATCAGAGAAAAAATCCGTGAGCGCAGAGTCGGCAACGTGCTTCTCTTTCTTGTGGACGGGTCCGGGTCCATGGGCGCCCATAGGCGTATGGTGGAAACAAAAGCGGCAATCATGAGCCTGTTGCTGGACGCCTATCAGAAGAGGGACAAGGTTTGCATGATTGTGTTTCGGGGCGACGATGCCAAGATCGTTCTGCCGCTTACGGGCTCCGTCGACATGGCGGGGAAACATCTGGCCGAATTGGCGATCGGCGGGCGCACGCCGCTTTCCGCGGGGCTGTCAAAAGCGGCTGAAGTCCTTTTCCAGGTTCTGCATAAAACGCCTTCCGCCCAGCCGCTGGTGCTTGTGGTAACGGATGGGAAAGCAAATGTCGGGCTTGGTGAAGGCGCGCCGCATCGGGAGGCCGTCGAGATCGCCGCGCATATGAAGGCGCGATTCCCGGAGGTGCGCTTTGCCGTTATTGATACCGAGCCTCCCGGCGTGGTTCGCTTTCAACTGGCACAGGAACTGGCGGCGGCTTTGAATGCGGAATATTTCCACCCGGAAACTTTGAGAGCGGAGGAATTGGTAAAGATAGCCAAAGGGGAGTAGTGGAATCATTGTGTCCCGTTGGGGATTCCAGCTATCAACTCGCCAGGATGGCGGTTGGGGCAATAGGGAGGGGATTGGTGTAATGAATGTTGCACGGCAGCGAGAGCCATTTTCGTTTAGCGCAATTGTTGGCCAGGAAACAATGAAGAAAGCCCTGGTGCTCAATATCATAAATCCGACACTTTCAGGCGTCCTCATCAGGGGAGAAAAAGGAACGGCAAAATCCACCGCCGTACGGGCTCTTGCGGAATTGCTTCCTGAAATTGCCGTGGTAGAAGGCTGCCCTTTCCAATGTGATCCTTCAGACACGCGGCACCTGTGTCAATACTGCAAGGTCAGGGTGGCCAATGGGGAGGAGCTGGGCGTACGACAGCGGAAGGTGCGGGTCGTAGAGCTCCCGATTAGTGCGACGGAAGATCGGGTCGTGGGAACAATGGATCTGGAGCATGCCCTCAAGGAAGGGGAAAAGAAAATCGAGCCCGGCATTCTTGCTCAGGCGCACCGGGGCATTCTCTATGTGGACGAAGTCAATCTGCTCGATGATCATGTGGTTGACGTGCTTTTGGACAGTGCCGCCATGGGCGTCAATACCATCGAGCGGGAGGGAATCAGCTTCTCCCATCAGGCCAGGTTTACCCTGGTGGGAACCATGAACCCTGAAGAGGGCGAACTCCGCCCGCAGCTTCTGGATCGTTTTGGCCTATGCGTCAATATTGAAGGGCTGCGCGATCCGGGGCAGCGAGTCGAGGTCATAAAAAGGCGGGCGGCTTATGAGGAGGATCCCGGCCGATTTTCGAAACAGTGGCATGCCGAGTCGCAAAAGCTGGTAGGAAAAATTATGGCAGCCATAAAGCTCTATCCCCAAGTTGCCGCCGATGAAGGCATTTTGTATGCAATCGCCGAACGTTCGATCGAGGCCGGCGTTGACGGACACCGCAGCGACATCATCATGCTCAAAGCCGCAAAGACGATTGCGGCCATGCATGGGCGTACTGAGGTGATTGAAGAGGATATTGACGAAGCCGCCGAGCTTGCGCTGCCACACCGTCTCCGGCGCCGTCCCTTTGATGAAATCGTCGCCGCTTCCACAAGGAAATCCCAGAACGCAAAATCACCGTGACGGTGGTGAAGCACGGATATCCAAATTGACCGCGCAGCAAATGCGAATTGCCGAGGAGGATTGTGCCATGAAACCCTATACATTTTGCTATTTCGGTTCCAGCGGCCTTGAACTGCCCATGCTGGGCCAGGCGGCGACGCGATACCGTAACCAGGGAGGGGTTCTCGCAATTACGGCGCGTACGGCGACGCAGCTGTTTGACAACGCACGGGTGCGCGCATTTGTCGAAGATGCCATGAAAGCCGATGTTGTGTTCATCAACATCCATGGCGGCAAATCGATGTGTCCGGCTTTTGATCCGCTTGTGGAGGCGATTGCCCGGAGGCGCAAAAATGATGAGAAGGTTCCGTATCTCCACCTTCAGCCGACGGGTGGCGATGAGGAGTCACAACTGCTTGCGGTCAAGCATACGGACGGCCTGGACTCCGGTCACTGGGCGGAGATATGCCGTTATTATGCAAAAGGATCCGTCGAAAACCTGACTTCGCTTTTTTATTACTTTCACAAAATTCTTCTCGACGACGCCACGGTTGTACCGCCGGTTAGAGATGCCGTGCAGGAAGGCCTGTATCATCCCAGCGGCCAGGGATGCGGAAGCCTGGACGCGTATAAGGCCGCGCACGTGAAGCGCGGGCGGCCGACTATCGGGCTATGGTTCGGGCGATATTGCTGGGTGAACGGCAACCTCGCGCACATCGACGCACTGATGCACGAAATCGAGAAACAGGGCGCTAACGTGATCGGGGTTTTCAGCCTGAGGTTCAAGGACAAGGACCGCGGCAACAAGGGGGCGGACGAAGTTGTCGAGATGTTTTTCAAGCAAAAGGGAATGCCGGCCATTGACGCACTCATCAGCGCCATAGGGTTTTCCATGACGGTCACGGCGCCCGAATATGGGAATATCCTGCCGGGACTTGATGTTGCCGTATTGCAGGGAATCACGGCGGGCAAACCCTATGCCGTTTGGAAAGACAGCCTCCAGGGGATAGCAACCATGGATGTGAGCTACCAGGCGGCGCAGCCGGAATTTGACGGCAACCTGATAACGGTGCCTTTTGCAACAAGGGAACAGGATGCGGTGGATCCCGTCACCGGAGGGCTTCTGGTCCGGTTGACGCCTATTGCCGAGCGTGTGCAAAAGCTGGCTGCATTGGCGATCAATTGGGCAAAATTGCGGCAAAAACCGAATTGTGAAAAAAAGGTTGCCGTCATATTTCATCACCATCCGCCGCGCAACGACAGGATCGGGTGCGCCTCCGGCCTTGACAGCTTCGCGAGTGTCAATGAATTGCTCAAGCGGATGAAGGAAGAGGGATACCAAGTCGAGCGGACATTCGAGAACGGCGATGAGCTGGCAAAGGAGATTCTCGATCGAATGACCACCGATCGAAAATGGATGACGCCCGAGAAGATGGCTGCGCGGGCGGAAGCAACCGCCGGACCCGAGCAATATGATGCATGGCACCGGCAGTTGCCTGAAGCAGTCCGGAAGACCATGGTGGAAAAATGGGGTGAAATGCCCGGGAATCTTTTCGCTCACGAAGGAAAGCTGCTGTTCCCGGGATTTGTCAACGGCAATGTTTTTGTTTCCGTACAACCTCCCCGCGGATACCTGGAGAATCCGGAGGCGATACTTCACGATCTCTACCTGCCTCCCCCGCATCATTATCCCGCTTATTACCGGTGGATCCGGAACGTATTCAAGGCCGATGCAGTGATGCACATCGGAAAACACGGTTCGCTGGAATGGTTGCCGGGTAAAGCGCTGGGCTTGAGCGAAGAATGCTATCCCGACATTGCCATCATGGACCTTCCCAATATTTATCCCTATATCATCAACGACCCGGGTGAAGGAACCCAGGCGAAGAGACGATCGTACTGCTGTATCATCGATCATCTCACCCCGGCTTTCACGAATTCGGATCTGTACGATGAAATGGCCAAAGTGGAGCAGGTTCTTGCCCAAGTCGCCGACGCAAAAAGCGAAGATCCCTCAAAGTTGCCGGTGTTGATGAATCTGCTGTGGGATGCGGTCAAGGACGCCGATTTGCATCAGGACCTGAATTGCTCCGAAGAGCATGCGAAGGCCGATCCGGAAGCATTCCTGGCAAAGGTGCATTCCTATCTTTCGGAGATCGGCGATACCATGATTGCCGACGGCCTCCATACGATGGGGAAGAATCCGGAAGGCGAACGCCTGGTTGAATTCCTTGCCCAGCTGGTTCGATTGGAGAATGGGAGCGTGCCGTCGCTGCGCGAATCTCTGGTGTCCGCCATGGGGTACGACTATGACGATCTCCTGAAGCATCGTGGCGAGGCGCTTCCCGAATACAACGGCGCCACCGGTGGGCAGATCATAGACGAAGCGCATAAAAAGTCCATCTACCTTATCGGCAAGCTTTCTTCTTCCGACTATGGGAGGAAGGCCGTTGAAGAAGCATTGGATGGCGAATCGGGGATGGATACTCCGCGTATTCGGCAGGTCTTGCGCTATGTGACTCGCTTCCTGGTGCCGAATGTCCGCCTGGTAACCGAGGAAATCGACGCTTCCATGGCCGCGCTGGGCGGCCGATTTGTCAGGCCTGGACCGTCGGGAGCGCCCTCCCGGGGCCAGGCAGATATCCTGCCCACCGGCCGCAATTTTTTCTCCTTGGATCCGCGTATCATACCGACCCGGGCAGCCTGGGAAGTCGGCAAAAACCTTGGCGACCAGCTGCTGGAAAGCTATCTCAAGGAAAAAGGCGGGTATCCGGAAAGCGTCGGCATCATTGTTTGGGGCAGTCCGACGATGCGCTCCAAGGGCGACGATATCGCCGAAATTCTCTATCTGATGGGGCTGCGCCCTGTCTGGAATGAAATCAACAGCGTTGTCCAGGGGCTGGAAGTGATCCCTCTTTCGGAATTGAAACGGCCCCGCATTGACGTGATGCCCCGGGTTTCGGGGTTTTTCCGGGATGCATTCCCCAATCTAATGGAAATGATCGACGCCGGCGCCCGCATGGTGGCCGCGCTCAATGAAAAGCCCGAGGCCAACTACCTTAGGAAGAATGTGCTTAAGGATCTGGAAGATTACCGGAGAGAGGGAAAGGACGAAGAAGAGGCGATGCGTCTTGCCACCCTGCGCGTATTCGGCTGTCCCCCGGGAACCTACGGAGCCGGCGTGGCGGAGCTGATCGAAGCCAAAAACTGGGAGAAGCAGGAGGATCTTGGAAACAATTACATCCGCTACTCGGCACACGCATATGGGAAAGGGGCCTATGGAATACAGACGGCGGAGACGTTCAAAAAGCATCTTTCGCGGATGACGCTGACGGTGAAAAACGAAGATTCCCGCGAGTACGACATGATGTCGTGCGTCGATTTCTACAACTATTACGGCGGCCTGATTGCCGCGGTGAAGACGGTGCGGGGCGAGCTTCCGATGGCCATGGTCGGGGACAGTTCCGATCCGAAAAGGCTGGTTCTTCGGAGCACCTTTGAGGAAGCCAAGCACATTCTCCGATCGCGCATCTTGAATCCGAAATGGATCGAGGGCCTCAAGCGGCATGGATACAAGGGTGCGGGGGATCTGTCGAAAGTGATGGATGTTATTATCGGCTGGGATGCCACCGCTGAAATCATGGAAGACTGGATGTATGAGAGGGTTGCAAACCGCTATGCGCTTGATCCTGAAATGCAGGAGTGGCTCAAGGAAGTTAATCCCTATGCCCTGCAAAACATACTCGACAAGCTTCTCGAAACAATCAGCCGCGGGATGTGGAATGCCGACGCCGAAATGGAAGAAAAGCTGCGCAATGCTTATCTGGAAATCGAAGGCGAGATCGAGGAGGCCGTAGGATGACCGTGTCTCCAGCAATGATACTGTTGCATAAGCGATGAATTCTCATTGAAAATTGTTTGAGGGTTAAATAAGATTGAACGAATCGCTAGTGCGATTTTGATCATTTTTTAACAGGGAAGACGGTTGAAAGCCGTCGCGGACCCGCCGCCGTAACCGGGGACCAAAGCCGCAAAAATGCCACTGTCTGGAAGGATGGGAAGGCGCGGCAAGTAGGATGATCCGGGAGCCGGAAGACCTGAAAGACAGCAGACCTGCTCTCCGCCTCGTGGTGTGGGCGCGGCAGCGGAAGATTTACGAGGATGGAAAACGGCATCCCCGTCATTGGCCCTCCAAGGGCCAATGACGGGGATTTTTTTTGCCCGGAATATTTTTGAACTCCGGGTTGGAGTAACCGGCGGCATAAGGCCACTCGATTTGGAGGAGAATGTTCATGAGAAGCAACCATTTTGTTGTCAAAGCGCTTTGCGCCGTGCTGCTGTTGCTCGGCGGCGTCCTGCCTCTTCCCGCGCAGGCTACGGAGCAGCAGGCGGTTACCCTCGATGAGGTCGTGATTACCGCAAGCCGTACCGAAGAGAGCACTCGTGAAATCAGCAGCAACATTACCGTAATCAACGAGAGGGACATCGAAGGATCTACCGCCTCGACTTTGGCAGATCTTGTGGAGCAGAACGGCTTCTTTGTTGTCACCACCGGTGATACGACCAACGTGCAAATCCGCGGTTTCGGCAACCTGTCCATGACTACGGAAGCGGAAAACACCGTGCTGATTCTCGTAAACGGACGCCGTATCGGCAACTCGAACCTGGCGATGATGGGGTTGTCAAACGTCAAACAGGTCGAAATCATCCGCGGACCTGCCGCGGTTCAATACGGTTCCTCCGCGCTGGGCGGCGTCATCAACATTATTACCGGGAAGGGAACAAGCACCCCCTACGTTTCCGCCGAAGCGGGCTTTGGTAGTGACGCGCTGCACCGGGAGAAGTTCTCTTTCGGGGGCGCCGGCAAGGGGTTCGATTTCGCTCTCGGCATCACCAATTACGGAAGTGGTGATGTGACGACCTCCGGGGGGCGGCGCTGGTATCACAGTGAAATCGGCCATAACACCCTCCTGAACGCGGACCTGGGTTATACGATCGCCGATAATCACCGTGCGGGGATCAACTTCAACTACAGCAATGTCGGCTCTATATTGTCGAGCGGCAACAGCGGTATCCGGCCATACAGCGACAACACTCCGGATGCGCCATACAGGCAATATCATAAAAACAATCACAATCTGGCGTTGAACTATGCCGGGCATACGGATGACAAGTCGTTTGACTGGTCGGCAAGCTTTTCTTTCGGGCGGGACGAAAGGGAATCCAGCTACATAGACACCGTCAAGAACCGCGTTTTCAACGCACAGGTCGGCTATACCGCCGAACTGGTTTCGCTTTCGGTCGGAGTGGACAACCTCGAATACAAAAGCATGGACACCCCATACAGGCCGACGTCCACTATGGACGATACCGGCGTCTATTTTACCGGCAAGCTGCGCCTGCTTGATGAACGGTTCATCTTGTCGGCCGGTGGACGATACGATGCGTACACCAATGATAGCGACGAGATGTCGAGCAAAAGCGACAACAATTTCGGCGGATCCGTCGGCGCTTCTTTTCTCCCGGTCCAATGGCTGAAGCTTCGCATTAATTATGCCGAAGGCTTTAAAATGCCGTCGCCCGGGCAGGTCGGTGCCAGCGGGACCTGGTATGTCCCAAATCCAGCCTTGAAGCCGGAAAAGAGCAAGACCATTGAGTTTGGAGCCGATGTCAGCGCCAATAATATCAGCGGCAGTTTGACCTATTTCCATTCGGACTGGGAAAACAAGATTGTAGCCCTTTATAACATGAGTGCAGGAAAGTACCAGTATCAGAACCTCAAGGCGTCGACCCTGGCCGGCATTGAAGGCGCTCTCCGCTTTGATATCAGCCAGGCCCTCGGGCAAAACTACAACATCGCACCCTATGCCGGCTTTACTTGGCTCGGAACCCGCGAGAACAAAGATGAATCGCGGTTTTTCACCTACCAGGGCAGCTTGAACAGAACCATGCCCAACACGCCGGAATGGATGGCAAGCTACGGTTTGGATTACAGCCATCCGGGCTACAAGTTCAAAGCCCGCCTCAGCGCAAATCGATACGGCACGGTGCTGACGCAGGATTGGAGCGTAGTGGACTATGTCACTGTGTTTTCGGCGCCTTACATTGAACGCCCCGCCGGGACGGTCGTCAACCTGAGCATCGAAAAGGAACTGGTGAGTTTCCGCGACAAAAGCGCGTTGAGCTTGCGTGGGGAATTCGACAACCTGTTTGACGGCAAAAATGAAATGTATTGGGGGTACCCGGGCGCCGGACGCAGCTTTTACGTGGCACTGCGCTATAGCTTCAACTAAAAACCTTGCTTGCGCCCTGATTCAAGGCGCGGATGCGGGCTAAGGCTGGAATAGGCCTTGCGGTTGCCCGCATCCGCGCCTTGGATGCCTGGTCCATGATGGGAGCAGACGTATGTTTGAAGGGAAAACATTTCTGGAAATACTGCAGCTTGGCGGATCAACAATGTATGTGCTGCTGCTTTGTTCATTCATATCGATAGCGATATTTCTGGAAAGGCTGGCCTATTACTGGAAGCAGTCAAGGATAGATCGGAATGATTTTATAGCGCGTCTGAGAGAAGCGATTTTGGAGAACGATCCTGGAAAAGCAAAAACCATCGCGGAAGCGACGGAAACTCCGTATGCCCGCGTGATCGGCGCGGGATTGGAGGAATACGGGCATTCGGACAAAATCATCGCCGGGGCAATGGATCGGAAGGCCGTGGAGGAGGTGCGGAACCTGGAGCGCTTTACGGGAATCGTGGGCACAATCGGAAATATCGGCGTTTACATAGGCTTGATGGGAACGGTGCTGGGAATCATCCGGGCCTTTCATGACATAGCAATGACGGGCTCGGGGGGGATGAGCACCGTGATTGAAGGGGTGGCGGAAGCGCTTGTATGCACGGGGACCGGGCTTGTGGTGGCGATTCCCGCGGTGATATTTTTTAATTATTTGTCGAGACGGATTGAATTGTTTGCGGACGACATGCAGTCATGCGCCTCGGAATTGATGTGCCTGTTGGAGAGGAGATAGGGTGAAAATCGTCCGCGGCAAATCCCGGATAATGACGGATATCAACATCACCCCGTTTACCGACGTGGTGCTGGTTTTATTGATCGTATTCATGGTGGCTACGCCGGCCCTGTATCAATCGAGCCTGAAGGTGGAACTGCCTCAAGCCACGACGGTGGATGATTCCAGCACCGACGTGATAGTCACGATCGACGCCAGAGGCGCAATCTATCTCGATAATGAACGGCTGGATCTGGACAGCCTCGGGAACAGAATCGGGGAAATGATCACATCGGGACGAAAGATGCAGGTGATCGTTAATGGAGATCGAAACGTAAAATACGATGCCGTAGTGCAGGTGATGGACGCATTGTCGCGGGCGGGAGTTAAGAATCCCGGATTAGGGATAGAGATAAGGCGATGAAGCACGGGGATGACGGAAGAAAGGCCGTAATCCTGCGTTTTCTGGTTATGGGAAGCTGTTCCGCGCTGATCCATGTCATAGCTGGGGCAGTCCTCTTGTCGGGAATGGGGCGTGCGAACAATCAGAAGAAGATTTACAGCGTACAGGTAAAATATTTTCAGCCGGCGACGGAACAGAAAGCGGATATAAATGAATCGGTAGCACCAAAACCAAAACAGGAGAAACGGAAACCTAAGAGCCCGGAGGTCTTGGACCTGACGGACATCACGCCGATACCGGTGAAAACGGCCGAGGCCCTGGAGGAGTTGATTCAGCAAGAGGATCCGGTGGAGATCTCCGCGCCGGCAAAAGAGATTGCCATTGCGCAGGGAGATGAACGGGATGCCGGTGGGAACATGGAGGCAGGTGGCGGGAATTCATTGGCCACAGAGCAATCGGGGCGCGGTTGGGGGAGCGGGCTGCCCGGCGAAGGACATGGAGTTCGAATCGGGGGAGGGGGCGGATCCGGCGGCGGGGGTACGGGTAGTGGCTCGGGGATTGGTGCGGGAAGCAGTGGTGGAAGCGCGGGCGCAGGCGGTGCAGGTGGCGCTGGAGGCGCTGGGACCAAAGGCTATTTCGCGGGCATGCCTGGAATCATTCCTCCGGCATACGCCAAAACGCCCCAACCGCTATATCCCGAATCGTGCCGAGCGAAGGGTGAACAGGGGAATGTACTGCTGAAGGTGGAAGTGCTGGCAAACGGCCGCGTGGGATTGGTGGAGGTGGTGGAATCATCCGGGTATGCGCTTCTGGACGAATCGGCGTTGAAAGCGGTCAAAAGATGGCGCTTCAAGCCCGCCCGCAAGGGGGGAGACGCCGTCATCTGCTGGGTGAATATTCCGGTTAAATTTAAATTGCACTGAAGCAGGGGTCCGGTTTTGGATTCCCGGTCCTGTTCCCGGTCTAATCCATCTTCCCCCGGGGAAAAGCAATGAAATCTGCACAAGAGGCAATTCTGATCGCGGCATTTGGAACGACCATCTCCCATGCCGCCGAAGCTTACAAAAGATTTGATGCGGCGGTAAAGGCGCGATTTCCGGGAAGAGAGGTGCGATGGGCGTACACCTCCACGATCGTCCGCAAAAAGCTCGCGCTTCGGGGAGATGCTAAAGAGAGTGTGGGCGAAGCTGTATCCCGCCTTGCCGGGGATGGTTATCGCAACCTCTCGGTCCTTCCACTCCAGGTGATCCCCGGGGTGGAATTTCATCTCATCCGGCGGGAAGTGTCGGCGTTTCTACAGGCAACGGAGGCCGGCGGCGTGACCGTCAGGGTAGGCGATCCGTTGCTGTCGGGCTATGACGAAGCGGTTCGCGTGGCTCGGGCTTTGATCTCCGACGTCCCCAAAGAGCGTAAGTCATCGGATGCCGTTGTATTCATGGGACATGGGAGCAGACGGCATCCGGCGGATCTCTTTTACGTGGCATTGAATTCCATTCTGAAAGAGAAGGATCCGCTTGCATTCCTGGGAACGGTGGAGGGACACCCGACCCTGGACGATATCGTAAAGAAATGCAAGGCCGCCGGCTGCACCAAGGCCTGGCTTATTCCATTCATGGCCGTGGCGGGCGACCATGCCATCAACGATATGGCCGGCGACGGGGAAGATTCCTGGAAGTCCATTTTGGAGAAGGCGGGAATCGGCTGCACTCCCGTCTTGCGTGGTGTTTTGGATAGTCCCGGAGTCAGAGACGTGTGGTTGGATCACCTTGCGGATATTGTCAGCCGAAAATGAGTGTGAATTTGAAAAGCATGGCGCCGGCCTACCGCTGACGCCGGAATACATTTATGAAAAAGGTATCGCACTTGCTTGGGGCAATGTTCGCTTGCTTGTTCTTGCTGGCGTGTTCGGCACTCTCCTCGTGCCGACAGGATGGAACGTATAAAGCGCTTTCGACAAGTTCCGCCAGAGGATTCTACCTTGTCGAGAGAAACGATGAAAAGACGGTTTTCATCGATGCGTTCGGCCAAAAACGCGAAATATTCCATGGGTCCGGAAAACTCCTCCCCGGGGCGTATGTTTCCCCCGTCAAAAGGGCTGTCTGCATTTCAGCTCCGGCCGTGCCTTTGATCAATGCGTTGGGCGAAATAGACAGTGTCTGCGGAGTCAAGCTGCCCGCAGACTCGTGGCAATTGCCGGAAATCAGGGAAAGAGTGGAATCAAAACGAATTGTTGCGGTGGGCGACGGCTCTCATGAATATATTAATCCCGAGATCATGGTGTCTCTTCGCCCGGACATTGTATACAACAATATCGAATCCTCCGGGAGATGGCTGTCCCTATTGGAGGAAAGGAATATAAAGATACTGCCCGTATTTACGCATAAGGAAACTTCATTGCTGGGACAGTTCGAGTGGATCCGGCTCCTGGGAGAATTCTACAACCAGGGCAATAAAGCCGGACGGCTGTTCGATGAAAAGCTGAAATCGTACAATGAATTGAAAAACAGGGTTCAAGGTAAATTGCCGGAAAGGGAGCACCCGTCGGTTCTCGGCGCGGTAGTCTATGAACACAGGGTTGCCGTGTCAGGAGGCGATTCGGTGCTTGCCAACACCGTGGAGGATGCCGGCGGCAGGTTTTTGTTCAAGGATGAGTTTTTAAATTCGGAATCGCAGTACATTGAATGCGACCCGGAAGCCTTTTTCAGAAAAGGCGTGGATTCCGACGTTTTTATTCTGACCACTACCAAAGCAAGCGGCATAAAGAGGATAGGGGATATTACCGCTCTAAACGACATGTGTCGGCACTTCAAGAGCTTCAAAAACAAAAATGTATGGTGTTACAATCTTGGTTACTGGCAGGCGGTCGACAGGCCCGATGAAGTGCTGTCGGACATGATCGCCATTCTGCACCCGCACTTGATGCCCGGCCACGAGGTTAGATATTTCGACAGGCTGCCATAGAAGGGTGAACCGAAAATCGCATGCCGGCAATGATGCATGCGACGGTTTTTATACTAGGGCGAGCATCCAGGAGATTCCTTAGTCGCAAGGTGTCGCTTCTTTATTTGATTTACGGAGAGCACATTGTCCAGGGAAACCATGTTGGCGTAGATGCCGTCATGGGCCATCAGGCTGTCGTGATCTCCGTCTTCCACGATTCGGCCCTTGCGCATGACCAGGATCCGCTGGGAATGTCTTGCCGTGGAGATACGGTGAGCAATGGTGATGCAGGTCCTGCCGGACATAATGACGGGGAGTTTTGATGCTATCAGTCTTTCACTGTCGGGATCGATCTGGCTGAAGGCTTCATCCAGTATCAATATGCGAGGATCTCCTGCCAGCGCCCTGGCAAGAGAAAGCATTTGATATTGTCCCTGGCTCAATGGGCGGCCGCCTTCTCCGATCCGGGTGTCAATCCCATCCACAAGACCGTGTGCCCATGATTCGACACCACTGATATCAACGGCCTTGTTGAGCATTTCCCGTGTAACGCCTGGACGGCCAAGCGTGATGTTATCCTTGATGCTGGCTGCCAGGACAACCAATTCCTGGCTGACCAGGGCAATACGGTGCGCCAGGTCGTTGGATGAAAATGTGTTTATTCCCCGCCCACCTAAAAGAATTCTTCCCGACTGGGGATCGTAAAGGCGCAGCAGCAGATTGACCAGGGTGCTTTTGCCTCCGCCACTGGGGCCGACCAACGCCACCGTCTGGCCCCAGGGAATGTCCAGGTAAAAATTCTTAAAAATATGGAGTTCCGGGCGATACGAAAAGTCCACGGATTCAAATCGGATATCGTACTCTTCACCCGGGGACCGTCCAATCCGTGGCATAACAGGCAACGTATCCGGATCGTCCAGAACTGCAACAATCCTTTCAGCGCTCGTCAAAGCCCCCTGCAGCTGGGAGTATTTTTCGGCTAAATCGCGGATGGGCACAAGCAACATCTGCATATAACCGAGGAAGGCCACCAACGTTCCCAGGCTGATGCGGTCGCGCAGTACGCTGCCGCCTCCATGCCAGAGGATCATGGCAACGGCAAGGCTCCCGACCAGTTCCATGAGCGGCGAAAAAACGGCGAACATTTTCACTTGCGCCAGTCCCGCACGATAATAAAGGGTGTTGGCCCGAACCAGTTTTTCAAGCATGGCGGCTTGAGCCCCGATGAGCTTCAGCGCGGTCAGGCCGGCCAGGGTTTCCTGGAGCAGTGTGTTGATTTTCCCCGTATAGCCCTTGAGGCGGCGAAAAATGCGTCGGCTGGTTCTTGCAAAGACAGATGCGATCACCGCCATAAAGGGGACGATGAGCAGGCAAACAGCGGCAAGCCGGGGATGCATGGCAAACATGGCGATTGTAATGCCTGCAAACAGAAAAATATCTTTGAAGAGGCCGGATGTCAGATTACAGAATAATTCTGCAACACCCTGGGTGTCGTTGTTGATACGCGTTACCAGCTTGCCGACGGGATTCCTGGTGAAGAAGAGAAGTGAGCGGCGTAGGACGTGCCCGTAAAGCAGGACGCGCAATTCCATCATGATCTGCTGGCCGGTGCGCTCGATGCAGATCGTGTAGAAAAAGGAGACGGCAAGGAGAGAAATGGCCGTGGCGGCATATAGCAGAGCCAGCAGAAGGAGTGCCCGGGCATCCGGCGCGCGCAGTTCTTTCAGATCATGTTTGGGAAGGTTCTGCAGATCATCCTCGGAAATGAACAGGTGGACATCCGTTTGTATAAAAAATCGCGGATGTCGCGCAACAATTGCTTCGGTAGCGGGATTGGTTGTGACGCGATACCAGCGTTGTGTGTCCACGGCGCCGGACTGGCGCAGCAGGGAGGCGAGCGCGGGATCAAGTCCACTCCAATTGTCTTCGGCCACATAGTAGTGGTTTTCAAATCGAAGTGCTGTTTTTGGGGTTGTTGATTCCGAGAACTGTTGTTTAAGCTGGGGCGGAATCTGGCGGGCGTCCAACCGTAGAAAGTAGGGAACCAGATAGCGGTCGACCGCAGTACGGGTAATAAAGGGCATCGCCAATTCCAGTCCAATCGCTGCGAAAACCAGGAGGGCGGCCATGATCAACCGCCGGCGGTGGGGCGCCAGGAAGGAGGCGGCGCGATGGATCAGGGTTCTATCCCCGGATGTGCCAAGGGGATCTCCTTCGGGCGATGCGGCATCTCTAAGGGGCATCAGCCGTCTCCCAATTTAGCGGTCAATTGTTGGGACCATACCAGTTGCCGATACGGAATGCATCCGTCCAACAAGTCCTGGTGCGTGCCCTGTGCAACAAGACGGCCTTTTTCCAACACGAAGATTTTTGAGCTGAAAGCGATAGACAGCGGCCGATGGCTGACGATCAAATTGGTTCGGCCTTCGCGAATTCCGGACAGGTTCCTGAGAATCGAGGCTTCCTGCTCCGTATCCACGGAAGACAGGGGATCGTCGAGAAGGAAAAATTCGCGATTGCTCAACAGGCTTCTGGCCAGTGCCAGCCGTGCCTTCTGTCCACCGCTCAGGGTATATCCCTTTTCCCCCAGGAGGGTGTCCAGCTTGTCCGGCAAAGCGTTGATTTCGTCTGTCAAACCGACATTGTCGAGGGCGCGCCACAGCTCCTCCTCGCCGGCGCCGGGACATGCCAGAAGCATGTTTTCACGGATAGAATCGGAAAAGACAAAGGGGGCCTGAGCGGCGGTTTCCATAAGGATGCGCAGCCGATGAATCGGCATGCGTACGATGTCTTCAGCGCCCCAAAAGATTGTCCCTTCAGGAGGATCATAGATGCGGGTGAGCAGCTTTAATAGGGTGGATTTGCCGCTTCCCACCGGGCCGACAAGGGCATGGGTAATCCCCGCCTCCAGGCGAAGACTGAGGTTCCGGAGCGCCGGCTCGCTTTCTCCGGGATAGGAAAAGGTCAAGTTTTTGATCTCGATATCATGAAGTCCTGAAGGCACCGTCGTGCGAGGGGCCTCCGCCGGAGAATCTGTCGCTTCTTTTTCAGCCGGCTGCAACAGGATGTCTTCCATGCGCTGGCGGGAGCTTTTGGCGCGCTGATACAGGTTGACCAGGTACCCCGAATAGGTCAGGGGCGTTTTAAGCATAACGAGATAGGCCGAGAAAGCCACAATATCGCCGGGAGTCAGCACTCCTTGAACGGCCATCGCGCCCCCGAATCCCCAAACCGTTGCCTGGCTTGTGTGCATAATGGTTGTCATGACGGGCGAATACAGCGCATTCACCTTGGCCAGCCGCATATTGTTTTCAAGGTGTGTTTGTGCCGATTGGCGGAATTGCTTTTCTTTGATATCCGCCAGGTCGTATGCCTTGATCAGGCGGATTGCATTCAGGCTGTCCCTGGATTCCTCGGTGAGAGAGGCGAATGTGCTTTGGATGGCTCGATGGCTGCTGTGGAATTTTTTGCTCTGGCGCCGGGTCAACCAGGGAATGAGTGTCATGGGGACGGCGGCAATCAGCGTCAAAACGGGACTCATGGCGACCATGTAAGCCAATGCAATGATCAGGGTAAGCGCAGAGTGAAAAGCCGCCTGGAATCCGTAGCCGGAGGCCGTTTGAATGTTGTCGATGTCATAGGTGGCGCGCGCCATTATTTCGCCCGGCGAATATTTCCCGCTCACCGTTCTCGGCAGCCCTATGACCCGTTGAAGGAATTGTTCACGGAGTTCCCGGTCCACAATGCGGCCGAAAGCCATGAACATGGGACGGCCGAAAAAACGCAGGATCGCCACTCCGAGGGCAAGCACGACAAGCGTACGCACCAGGCGGAACAGGGCGGCAGGGTCAGCATGGCCCGTTGCCAGCATATTGATAGCCTGTTTCACGAGCTGGGGGCCATAGAGAGTAAGCATCTCAAGGCAGAAGATGGATATCAGCCCGCAGACTGTAAGCCACCAGGATTTGCGAAAACAAGCAGAAACGATTCCAAAAACACTCATTTATAGAATCCTGTCCTCGGGCTCCAATCATTCACGCGATGAATCATTCGCGTCGCCTGGCATCTCCCGCCTGGCAATGATCGGAGAATCAGGAAAGGTTCGCATATTCCACCGGCTAGATCCGGGTTGGCGCCTGGGAAGATGCCGGCGCTTCCGAGGCCTGGACATGGCCGAAGGCGCCGGTCAGAATGTCGAGGACCGATTGTTCGTTTTCTACAAAAGTGATGCCGTTTTTCCCCTCCAATGGCAGACCGAAAAAATGCCGCTCTTTTCGCATTGAAATGACAGGTTTCCCGGCTTCCAGGGCATGTTCAAGAAGCCGGACATTCATTTTATTTGCTTCTTGGATGGGAAATCCCGTGTCGAGGATGTAGTCGGCATCTTCAATGGGACTCAGGCATTTTTCCAGCAATCCTTCGGGTATTTTTGTAAAGGGAGGTGCGGTAATTGTTGTGAATCCGAGGGCGGTGGCAATGTGGCAGTCAATATCGTTTTCGTGCAGAATCCCCGTTGTCACATTCAGCTTGTTTCTGGCGAGCGAACGATATAAAACCGCTCCGGTCCCCGCCCCCGAAATGCAGAAGACTTTTCCTGTCCCCGGGCTGCATTTCAATTCCAGGGTGCCAATCCGCCTGTCATAAGTTGCCAAAGTGATCTCATAGAGATCTGAAAGATTGGCGTCGTGAAGCACCTCTTCCGGACTGCCCCATGCAACCACGGATCCATTCTTTATGAGCGCAACCTGGTCTGAAATCCTTGCGGCGATTCCCACGTCGTGCAAAGAAGCAACTATCGTTATTCCTTTGGTTCTGCAAAACTCGGCGAGAATGGCCATGATTTCCATTTTGTGTTTTAGATCAAGGTGGGCCGTGGGTTCGTCCAGGACGATGATTTTCGGCTCCTGGCAGAGCGCCCTGGCGATGAACAGCTTCTGTTTTTCTCCATCGCTCAGTTCATTCATCGGGCGGGCTGCCAGGTTTTCCGCGTTCACCAGGCGGAGGGATTCCCATACGATATTCTTATCACGCAAGGTAAGGTTTCCCATCAATCCTGTATGGGGATGTCGGCCCATGGCCGCGAATTCGAAGCCGGTAAACAACTCCGTGCTTATTCTTGACGTGAGAACAACGGCAAGATTGGCGGCTAGCTCCTTATATCGATAGGTTTCAATCGGCTTGTTGTTCAGCAGCAGAACTCCATCCAATTTCCGGAGGTGTCGCGTAATTGTCCTGAGCAGTGTTGTTTTACCCGCACCGTTCGGTCCGAGCAGTGAAACGAATTGGCCCTTCGCTATCTTGGCATGGATATTGGACAGGACCCGCTTCTTGCCATAGCCCACGGCCAAGTCCTTCATTTCAATAACAATTTCCGCCGCGCTGGATGCCGGATTCATAGCGAATACCTCCTTTTGGCGATAAGGCCTATGACAATGGGGGCACCGAATATGGCGGTAATGGAACTGAGCGGCAGCTCCGCCGGGGAGAACGCAGTCCTCGCCACAAGATCGCAGATGTTGGTCACAAAGCCGCCGAGCAGCAGGCAGGCGGGGATCAAAATGCGGTTGTTCTGGGTTTTAAAGAGAATGCGCGCCATGTGGGGAACGGCCAGCCCGATAAAACCCACGGGACCCGCGCTGGCCGTGACAAGGGCCGCCAGGGCGCACGACAGGAATATGAGCAAAACGCGAAATAGCCGGATGTTCACGCCCATCGACTGTGCATACTCTTCGCCGAGCAAAAAAGCATTCAAATGCTTGCTCATCAAGTATGTGCCGACAACAATGGCTCCCCCGGCAAAAAAGAGTATGAGGATTTCCTCCCAGCTGAACCCGGAAAAGCTTCCCATGCCCCAGAGAACAAAATGCTTGATTTTTTCCTTGTTGGCAAAGGCAACCAGGATGTCCGTAAGGGCGGATGCAACGTAGCCCATCATTATCCCTATGAGAAGCAGGGCGATGACGCTTTTCATCCGGGATGCCACAAAGATGACGATGGCCATGACGCTGCAGGCGCCGATGAAGGCGGCCAGGACCGTCATGTATGGGCTTATGCCCGCAAATCCGAGGCTGAGCGATGAGAGGGTGGCAATGCCTACC
>Ga0209723_1001924_pt1 | contig 29945 bp, 24 predicted proteins | sample BiotimSIPDNA_2_FD_185750 | JGI IMG/M metagenome (GOLD analysis project Ga0209723, IMG submission 185750) | Anaerobic biogas reactor microbial communites from Washington, USA - Biogas_R2 time_0 SIP DNA (SPAdes) (version 2) | ecosystem: Engineered > Bioreactor > Anaerobic > Unclassified | place...
CCCTGGGGGGTCTGGATGTATTTATTGGCGGTAGCACGGCTGACCGTTGATTCATGAACTTCGACCAGATCAGCTACCTGGCGCAGTGTAAGGGGTTTTAAATATTCTACTCCCTGGTCCAGAAACTCGGTCTGGATGTCAACGATACAGCGGGCCACCTTGTACAAGGTCATCCGGCGCTGTTCTATACTGCGGATCAGCCACAGGGCTGAACTCATTTTTTCTTCCAGATATTTTTTGGTTTCGTCAGGAAAAGCTTCCGGCTGACGAAGTATCTTATGATAAACATTGTTCACCATCAGGCGGCCGTATTGAGAATCGTTTACGATGACGATGTATTGTCCCTCGATTTTTTCCACATAGATATCCGGGGCAATGTATTTGGTTTCATCACTATTGCTGAATTGCAGCCCCGGTCTGGGATCCAGTGATCTGATCAAATCACAGATGTCCTGTACTTTCTGCACCGGAATATTCATTTCTTTGGCGATTTTGTTCAATCTGCCCCGGGCGACTTCTTCCAGGTATTCATCTATGATCCGATCGGCAATAGGGCTTTGTTTGCCATAGCTGTCCAGCTGCAGTTTCAGGGATTCGGCCAGGTCGCGGGCGGCAATGCCGGCGGGAGCTATACATTGTATAATATCTAAGACTTTCTCCACCTCGGCCATTTCGGCCTGGCAGAGACGGCTTACTTCTTCCAGGGTAACAGCCAGGTAGCCATTATTGTCGATATTACCCACCAGATATTCACCGATGGCAATTGACTGCGGGTCGGTCAGGGCCAGATGCATTTCGGCCTGCAGGTATTCGTAAAGACCCGGCCGCCGGGTCATGATGTTTTCGAAGGTCTTTTGCTCCGCCATCTCCCTTTCAGCATAGGCGGAACCGCGCTCATTGTAATATTCCAGCCATTGCTGGTACAGTTCACTGTTGATATTCTCCAGTTCGGAGTCATTTAAATCTGATGGTTCCGGTTCTTCAAAATTTTCTTCCAGCAAGGGATTGGATTCCAATTCCTGCTGGACATACTCATTCAGTTCCAGTGAGGACATCTGCAGTATAGCGATAGCCTGACGCAATTCCGGTGTCATCAGTAGTTTCTGTTGTTGTTGCAAAAAAATATCTGGTGTAAGCTGCATATTGTTCTCCTATCATTATATACCCTGCTTATTGTCATTCTCCGTCCATCAGTTCAAATCCTGCCTGTCGAGACCAAGTTTGGTTCTGGCGTATCCTTCCAGCCTCCGCATACGATAGGCGGCCCCTGATTTGCTCAAGGGGGGTTCCATCAGTTTACCCAGTTCGGCTAAACTGCTGTCGGGAAAATCGATCCGCAGCTGTACTAATTGGATATACTGGGGTGGTATGCTCTCCCAGCCTTCCTTTTCCAGCAATGCTTTTATCAAATTGGTCTGCCGGACTGATGCGTCGACAATTTTGGCCAGATTGGCAGTTTCACAATTTACCTGCCGGTTAACATCATTGCGCATTGATTTTATTATGCGCACATTTTCAAACTCCAATAAGGCATTACTGGCTCCTACCACCCTTAAAAAATCCGCTATCTTTTCACTTTCCTTTATATACAGGAAGAGATTGTTCTTCCTTTCCCCCAAACGGGCCGGTATTTTAAAACGCTGCAGTATTTTTTGCAGTTCGGCGGCCAGCCGGGCGTCATTTATGACCATTTCCAGATGGTATTCACCTTCCGGACGGTTGATGAAACCCCGGTTTAAAAATATGCCCCGCAAAAAGGCTTTTTTACAGCAGCTTCTGGTGATCAAATTCTGCTGCACTGCTGGTTTGATGTTTAAATCCTCATCAAGGATGACCAGGCTCTTTAAAATATCCAATTCCTGCTCTCCGTTCAGGGGGGTATTAACGATGTAGACCCGGGTCTTATTGAATATTTTCCGTTTTTCCATCCTGACCAGGGGCTGCAGGCTTTGTTCTTTGAGCATTTTAAATATTTTCCTGGCCGTGGCCGCTTTTTCCACCACGGCTTCCAGATGGTATCCGCTTTCCTGGCTCTGGATCTGGGCGCTGGTCAGGAGCAGGGCTGACAGCTCTGCTTTACGGCAGCATTCTTTTTCCGGCATAATGCGATTTAATTCATTTCTGACATCATTGGCAAAACTCAATGCCTTTCCCCTTTCCCGGCCCGCTTCAGCATTGCTGTCCATTGATGATGTCCATTATCACCCGGGCGATTTTATCGGAATCATGCCAGGCTACTTCATCATCAGAGATCAAATCCTTTTCGATGACCTTAAAGCCCATGGCTTTGATGGCTTCTACTTCCGGCTTTACCGGCACGGCTTGTTCCTCCTGGTAGCGGTTCAGCCGGGCCCCATCGATGTACCCATTGTTGACGATGACATATTCTATTATATTTCCAGCGATATAAGACAATAAACAGCTTAAATGATCCAGGGCGGTAAAATTATCCGTTTCACCCTGTTCAGTCATGATATTGCTGATAAAGATCTTTTTGCCCCGGGACCGGGATATGGCCTCAGTTACCCCCTGGACCAGCAGGTTGGGTATTATGCTGGTATAAAGACTGCCCGGTCCTACAATGATGGCATCGGCCCCGGCAATTTCTTTTAAAACCGCTGGTACCGGATGGCAGTCTTGTGGTTCCAAAGATAGTTTGGCGATCCGGTCCGGGTGGTTTCTGATCAGGGTCTCCCCTTCTACTGTTGTGCCGTCACCCATTGTTGCCACCAGATTTATTGGTGCCAGGGTAACGGGGATCACCTGTCCCCTGACTTTTAAAACTTTGCTCATCTCTTTGATGGCCGATACGAAATCTCCGGTTATCTCGGTCATGGCCACCAGCAAAAGATTGCCCAGGTTGTGCCCCTTGATGCTGTCCCCCTGTCCGAAACGATGCTGAAAAACTTTATCCATCAATGTTTCCGTTTCTGCTAATGCCACCAGACAGCTGCGGATATCCCCCGGGGGCAGGACCCCCAGTTCAGTGCGCAAACGCCCTGAGCTGCCCCCGTCATCGGAAACAGTAACAATGGCAGTGAGCCGGGAGGTGAATTTCTTTAAACCCTTTAATAGGACTGCCAGGCCGGTTCCTCCTCCTATTACGACGATTTTCGGCTCCTGGCTGCCCTTTTTTTCATCAAACGCCATTATAATCCTCCGTCATATCCCGAGAGATATCTCTATCAATTTGGTATTTTGCAATATCTCTATGCCGTACGATGATTCTATATCCCAGGTTTTTAAGTTTACTGCCGATATAATCTGCCAGGGCCACGGAACGATGCTGCCCCCCGGTACAACCGATGGCCACCACCAGGCTGGTCTTGCCTTCGCCTATATAATGCGGAATGAGAAATTTGAGCAGATTTATGAAACGGCGGATAAAAGATTTGGTCACCGGTGAGGACAGGACGAAATCAATTACCGGCTGATCTTCACCGGTGAGATGACGCATAACCGGATCATAAAAGGGATTGGCCAAAAAGCGTACATCAATAACGATGTCGGAGTCCATGGGAATGCCCAATTTATATCCGAAAGAAATGATATTAATAAAAAATCCTCCGCTGCTGCGCTCCTGGTATATGCTCTGTAATTTGTTTTTCAGTTCCTGGGGGGAAAGATTGGTGGTATCGATGACCAGATTGGCCCGGCCCCGCAGTTCCTCCAGCATACCCCGTTCCTGGCGGATGGATTCCAGCAGGCTGCTGTTGCTGGCCAGGGGATGCCGCCGGCGGGATTCCTTGAAGCGGCGGACCAAAACTTCATCTGATGCTTCCAGAAACAATATCTCGTAAGGTATGGAATCATCGTGCATTTCTTCCAGGGATCGGGACAGGTCGTGGAAAAACTCCCCACCTCTGACATCGATGACCAGTGCCACTTTATCAATTTTGCCTTCCGATTGCCAGCTCAGTTCGACAAATTTAGTCAACAGTGCCGGGGGCAGATTATCCACACAATAATAGCCCATGTCTTCCAGGCAGTTGATGACCTGAGTTTTGCCGGCTCCTGATAAACCAGTTATTATTAATGTGTGCAGTCCTTCGCTTTTTTCGGCCAATTTCCATGCCCCCCTCGTCCCCGCAGATTAATGATCCGTTCCGGTGGTATCTCCAATCGCTCTATCATTGCCCGTCCATAATCCAGCTGCCCTACGGTTCTGGTGAAATGTGCATCACTATTGATGATGAAATTTACACCCTGTTCCTTTGCTATCATTATATCAGATGCGGGGGGATATCCATGGGCACAATTAATTTCAAACAGGACCTGGTTCTCTGCGCAGGCTCTGGCTACTGCCCTTATGTCGACCTGATAGAACAATCCGGGGTGGGATAAAATGTCCAGTTCAGGATTATTATCCAAGGCGGCAATAGTGGCGCGGGTATTGGCTTCCACTGCCTTTTGCCGCTGCCGGCGGCTCGCATGGCGCAAAAAATTTTGTCCGAATATCTGCACACCATCTGACCAGGCAGTGGGAATTGTATAGGGATGCAAACCGGCAATGAGAATATCTAAGGGCTTTAAATCCTGAATATCCAGTGTGCCCTGGAGATCCCGGATATTGGCTTCGACTCCCAGCAGTATATTGATATCGGTGTAAATACGGTTTAAGGCATCGATGTCCTGGCGCAGAGCGGCCAGGACCCCGGCGTCCCTGAGGCCGATCCCCAGAGCCAGCGGACCATGGTCGGTTATGGCAATTTCCTGCAGACCCCTCTCCCGGGCGGCCTTTATTATCTGGACTATGCTTTGACGACCGTCGCTGTGCCGGGAATGAGTATGATAGTCGCCGAAAAATACCATTTTCGTTTTTCCACTCCTGCTGCAAATATTTGTGTTTTTAATATTTCCCCATAACCAATAATATAACCGCGGCAAAAAAGCAGGGCATCCTGTGCCCTGCTCTTCAATAGTTTGAAATATTTCCGGTGACATTGATCCATCAAGGCCGCCGTTTTTCCTGGCCCAGGCCCTGTTCCGCAATATTACTAAAAATATTTCCTGCCCCGGTTTATATCGCCGGCAGCCCTTTACGGGCCAATTCCGCTTTTAAAAAATCGATGGCTTTTACCGGGGTCGGATCGAGGCCATAATTCAGCGCCAGATAATAACTGACATAATCCCCGGTATAAATCAGGGAATATAACCGGGCCAGAAAGCTGGTTCCGGTGCTTTCCACTTCAATGACCGCTTTGACCCGGGGAAGAATGATCTCTTTGGTTATCGCTATCCGCTGTTCAACCCTTTCCGGGCCGGACCTGTCCCTGAGAATGATGACGACTGCATGGGCCAGGAGCTCTTCCGGCATTTCAAAACCGACGATTTCATTGTGGTCCAATTCGGGAAAAAGATTAAAAAAGGCCGGTGATTTGGCATTCTCATTGATCTGACCCTTCCAGCGCATCGCCGCTGCCTCAGTAGTGCCGGCCACTCCCCAGATCAATGGCAGGCTGCCCTGCAAACAGGCGGCTATTTGGCGGGCCTGGTTTTTGTCGGGTTCCGCCTCCGGTCCCAGTGTCTGCTGCATTCCTGCCAGCAAATCAGCCGTTTCCGCGACGGCCGCCCGGGCTCCCGGCAGCAGGTCCAATTGTTCCAGGATCAGAGCCGCCGGGGCCATTAAATAACCCGAGGCTGCCCGGGGAACCAGATGGCCGGGGATAACAGCCAGACCGTCGCCGTTGGCCCGGGCCAGCTCAGCCAGTTTCCCTCCGCTGGTCACACAGATGATGGCAGCGCCGCTTTCTTTGGCCCCCTGATAGGCCTGTAAGGTTTCCTCCGTGTTGCCGGAATAGCTCACAGCCATCACCAGAGAATTCTTCCCGATGAAACGGGGTATATTGTAATCCCGGTTGATGATAATGGGCAGCGGGGCTTCTGCCAGGCCCCAGGTCCTTAATATGTCGCCGCCGATAGCCGAGCCCCCCATCCCACAGATGAGGATGTTTTCATATTTGCCTTTATACCGGCCGATAAAATCATATTCCATATGCAGGGATTCCCGGAATTGCTGCGGCAGTCCCTGAATATAGCCGGCCATTATTTGTTCATTATTGATCATTTTCGATACTCCCCCCAAATAATTTATTTTTTAAATACCCCGGGCAATTGCGGCCATACAGCCATATAAGCCGATGTCATCACCCAGGCGGGTAATTTCTATCTGCAGATCCCGCCGGTGGAGGGGGAAGACCTGTTCCCGGGTGAGAGTCCTGATGGGCTCCAGTAATAGATCCCCCAGACCCTCCATGACCCCTCCGCCCATGACTACTATTGGCGGATCGAATATATTGACCAGATTAGCGATCCCCCGGGCCAGATGGGCGCTTAATTCCTCCATGATTTCTACTGCTTCACTGTCACCCTGCCGCGCTGCTGCACCTAAATGGGGGGCAGCTATTTCTGCCCCCGGCCCGCAAATTTCTATTTGCCGGCCCCGGCCTGCTTTGATCAGTTTCTCCAGACGAAGGGCTATGGCAGTACCGGAGGCCAGTGCCTCCAGGCATCCCCGCCGCCCGCAGCGGCATTCAGGCCCGGCCGGGTCTATCACCATATGGCCGATTTCCCCGCCGCCGCCCCGATGGCCATGATAGATCTGTCCATCGATTATGAGGCCGCCGCCTATCCCGGTGCTGACGGTTATATAGAGCAGGTCTTTATATTTTTCGCCCTGACCATAATAGTATTCTCCCAATGCGGCCAGATTAGTGTCCTTGTCTACCACCACCGGTTTCCCCAGACGCTGGCTGAGTTCTTTTTTAAATTCCACCCGCTGCCAGCCCAGATTGGGGGAGTTTTCTATAACCGCTTCAGGAAATGTGAGGGGACCGGGAACTGCTGCAGCAATGCCCCGGACAGAATATTGCCGGGTCCTGGCAGTTCTGATCAGATCAGCAATGGTCCCGGCAATCATATCCAGCACTTCTTCCGGGCGGCCTTCCGGTGTCCGGGTTGTGGCCTTCTGTAAAATCTGCCCGGCGGGCGTTCCCATCCCGCTTAGTATTTTGGTGGCCCCCAGATCAACACCAATTATCACTTCCTGCTTCATTTGCTCCACCTGCCATCCCTTAACTGCTGCGGGGGTTCAGTATAAAGCGCTCCAAGGCCTCTGCCACTCCTTCTTCTTCATTGCTGGCCGTAATATAATCAGCAGCTTCCTGGACTGATTTGCGCGCATTGCCCATGGCCACACCGATACCCGCCCATTCAAACATGGACATATCATTGTAACTGTCACCGATGGCCATGACCTCTTTGCGATTGATACCATAATGTTCAGCGATGACTTTCAGGGCATCGCCTTTATTGGCCCGGGGATCCATCACTTCCAGGTAATAGGGTTTGGATCTGGTTATATAAAGCTCCCGGGCGTGGATCCCGCGTAATTCTAATTCCATATCGAAAAGCAGCCCTTCATTTTCGATTACCGCCAGGATCTTATAACTATCCTGGCAGGAGGCCTCCCTGATCAAATCCTTGATGATGACCGGCTCTATTCCTGCCAGCTGTGAGTATTCCCGCCCTTCCTCGGTAAGTTCTTCCATACAGAGCTGATCATCGAAATAAGCCTGGAAGTGAATCTGGTTTCTTTTAAAGTATTGCATTATTTCAATGGCTTTATCCCGGGGCAAGGGGTGATAATAAAGCACTTCACCGGAATGGCTGCATTTTACCAGTGCTCCCTGATAGGTGATGATGGGAATATCCCGGACTGATTCCAGCTGCCGGGCATAGGGGAGTGCGGATGCAAACATGCGTCCGGTAGCCAGGGTGACGATGACCCCTTTTTCCTGGACCTCCTCAATAGCTTTCATGCACAGGGGGGGGATCTTCAATCCCGAATCCAGCAATGTATCATCCAGGTCGATGGCTACAAGTTTTATACTCATGGCTGCCTCCTTTGCCTGATACCAACAAGCCGAGCAGATGCCCGGCTTATAGTACCTCATAAAATCATGGTGCTGCTTATAAATATATTATGATAATTAATTATCTTTGACAAAATAATTGAGTATGAAACTTATGACGGATAATACCAGGGCACTTAAAATGGCGGCGCCAAAACCCGTTACTTCAAAACCTTTGACTGTAACTGCTGTCAGCCAGAACATAAAACCATTTATGACCAGTGTGAACAAGCCCAGTGTCAATACATTCAAAGGCAGTGTCAATAGGACCAGGACCGGTCGGATAATGGCATTTACAATGCCCAGGAAAATCGAGCCCACTATAGCTCCCCAAATGGTCAGTTCGAACCCGGTGATCAATTGTGCGGTGATGAGTATCGCAATGATATACAATAACCATCTTAGCAGCCAACCTTTCAAAATTGTTTCCCCCTTTCAATTGAGCAAATAATCCTGCTGGTTAATAATTATTTTACCATAAATTATGACAAATCATTATTTAATAAATGGGGATTATCTGTTTCTGGATGGAAATACTCGAAAACTGCTGCCGCTGCCCCTTTACTCATGCCCGGGACCGCGGCTAAAGACTCCCGACTGGCCTGACGGATGCGGCTTACGGAGCCGAAACTTTTAAGCAAAGCTTTTTTGCGGGCTGCCCCGATCCCCTTTATTTCATCCAGCTCCGAGGCGGCCAGTTTCTTGCTGCGCCTGGCCTGATGATGCTGCAGGGCAAAACGATGGGCTTCATCCCGGAGCCGCTGCAACAGTCGCAAACCTTCATCGCGGGCCTTTAATCTCATTGGTTCACTGCTGCCCGGTATCCATATTTCTTCCTTTTTTTCCGCCAGACCAAAAACCGGGATATCAGCTTCCAGGCTGTTTAAAACGGCCTGGGCACTGTTGGCCTGCCCCAGGCCCCCATCGATTATGATCAGATCCGGCAGGGGGAGGAAGGCCGGATTGCCTTCTGCGGCCTGTTGGAAGCGCCGGGCCAGTGTTTCTCGCAGCGAGGCATAATCATCATTTTGCTCGTTTTTTATTTTAAAGCGGCGGTAGGCCTTTTTATCGGCTGCGCCATCAGTAAAAACCACCAGGGACGCTACTGTGTCAGTTCCCGACAAATGAGAAATATCATAGCATTCGATCCGCTGGGGGATCACTTCCAGCTGCAAAACTTCACTTAAATGCAGCAGGGCATTCCAATTTTTCAGGCTTTGCTGATATTTTTCTTCCCACAGGGCGGCGGCATTTTCCTCTGCCCGGTGCAAAAGATGTTTCTTATCTCCCTGACGGGGTATTTTTATCCGGGTGCGGCGCCCGGTTTGGCTGCTCAGCCAGGATTCCAGCAGTTCCGCATCGTCCGGCAGCTGGTTTACCAGGATCTCCCGGGGAATATCCTGGCTGTTATCATAATATTGACGGATAAAAAAATCTATGACTTCACTGCTTTTTTCATCGATGGCCTGTTTGAGCCAGAAAAATTCCTTGCCGGAAACCAAACCCCCGCGGATCCTCAGTACCAGGAGCAAATTTTCGCGTTCACCGGCTATTTGAACAATGATATCTAAATCATAGGGAGTGTCAAAGGCTATTTTCTGTTCGGCAGCGATTTTTTTGATATGGCCGATCTGATCCCGCCAGGCAGCGGCTTTCTCGTATTCCAAACCAGCGGCAGCCGCTGCCATCCTTTTTTCACATTCTTTAATAATGGGGTGATGGCGTCCTTCCAGAAAGGCTATGATATTTTCTACCTGTTCCCGATAGTCTTCTGCTGATATTTTATCCCGGCAGGGTGCCGGACATCTGCCCATATCATAATTCAAACAGGGCCGCTGGCGGCGCTGCAGATTCCGGCAGGTCCGCAGGGGATAGATTTCCGCCAATACCTTTAAAACGGCCTTCAATGAGGTGACATCAGTGTAGGGACCAAAATAGCGTGAAACGCCGTCTTTGGCTTCCCGGGTGATGACCGCCCGGGGAAATTTTTCCCCAATCGTAACTTTTACATAGGGATAGGTCTTGTCATCGCGGAGATCGATATTATACCGGGGCTGCCGGGCCTTGATAAGATCATTTTCCAGGATCAGGGCCTCCACTTCGGTGCCGGTGACGATGTAATCAAAATCTGCCACCCGGGCCATCATGGCCTGGACTTTGGGGTCCAATTTATCCCGGGTCTGAAAATAGGAGCGCATCCGATTACGCAGGGCTTTGGCCTTACCTATATAAATGACCTGTCCCTCTTTATCCTTGAATAAATATACACCCGGTTTAAGGGGCACCTTTTTCAGCCGCTCTTTAAGCACATTGACCTCCGTAAACTGAACCTTTTATCAACAGGAACTGCCGGCCAGGGGACCGGTATCCATATGGGCAGAGGACAGAACCTCTTTAAGATACAGGGCGGTATAAGACCCCGGGCAGGAAGCGATTTCTTCCGGTGTCCCGGCTGCTATCACACTGCCGCCTTCATCTCCTCCCTCGGGGCCCAGATCAATGATGTGGTCGGCAGATTTGATGACATCCAGATTATGTTCGATGACTAAAACCGTGTTGCCATTATCCACTAACCGGTTTAAGACCCCCAGCAAATGCCGGACATCTTCTTTATGCAATCCGGTGGTGGGCTCATCCAGTATATAAAGGGTCTGGCCCGTTGACCTTTTGGAGAGTTCCGTGGCCAGTTTTACCCGCTGGGCTTCGCCGCCGGACAGGGTGGGTGCCGGTTGTCCCAGGCGGATGTACCCCAGACCCACATCCTGGAGCACTTTCATTTTACGGAAGACCCGGGGGATATTGGCGAAGACCTCCACTGCTTCATCAACGGTCATCTGCAGGATTTCGGCGATATTATGTCCTTTATATTTTACTTCCAGTGTCTCCCGGTTGTAGCGTTTGCCTTTGCACACCTCACAGGGTATATAGACATCGGGGAGAAAATGCATGGCGATCTTTATTATGCCATCACCGGAACAGGCTTCACATCTGCCCCCCCGGACATTGAAACTGAAGCGTCCCGGCTTATACCCCCGCATACGGGCTTCCGCCGTTTCAGAAAATAATTCCCTGATACCGTCAAAGGCCCCGGTATAAGTCGCGGGGTTGGAACGGGGTGTCCGGCCGATGGGTGATTGATCTATACTGATGACTTTATCCAGATACTGGACACCGGTGATTTCCCGGTGTTTACCGGGACGATGCCGCCCGCCGTGAAGTTTTTTCATTAACCCGGGGTAAATGATATCACCTACCAGGGTGCTTTTTCCTGAGCCTGATACACCGGTTATAACTACCATTTGCCCCAGGGGAACAGCCACGTCGATACTTTTTAAATTGTTCTGGGCAGCCCCCTTGATGGTCAAAAACTTCCCGCTGCCCGGGCGGCGGGTTTCCGGCACCGGAATTTCTCTGATCCCAGCCAGATATTGCCCGGTGAGGGAGGCCGGCGTTTTCACGATATCCTCCAGTGAACCCTGGGCAACGATCTCTCCGCCAAGACGGCCGGCCAGGGGCCCGATGTCAACGATGTGGTCGGCAGCCCGGATGGTGTCTTCATCATGTTCCACCACAATAACAGTGTTGCCCAGATCGCGCAGTCTTTTCAAAGTGGCCAGGAGACGTTCATTGTCCCGGGGATGTAAACCGATACTGGGCTCATCTAAAACATATAAGACCCCCATCAGACTGGTCCCCACCTGGGTGGCCAGGCGGATGCGCTGTGCTTCCCCGCCGGAAAGGCTCCCCGCCTGCCGGTCCAGGGTCAGGTATTCCAACCCCACATCCAGTAAAAAAGTCAGCCGGGCCTTGATTTCCTTGATCACCTGCCGCCCAATGAGGGTTTCCCGCTGATCCAGGGTCAGTTCATCCATAAATCGATGAGCCTCTTTTATGGACAAAGCCGTCACCTGATTGATGGCGCGGCCGTTTAACAGCACCCACAGGATCTCTTCCCGCAATCTATGGCCATTACAGGTGGGACAAAGATCGGTGGTAACGAATTTTTCTATTTCTTCCCGGGCATAATCTGATTTGGTTTCCTTATAACGCCGGGCCAGATTGTTGATGACCCCTTCATAACTGGTGAGAAAACTTTTGCTTTCACCATAGGTATTGGTATAAACCAGGCGGAACCTCTCCTCACCAGTGCCGTATAAAATCAGATCCTGCTGTTTTTTGCTCAGGTCCTGGAGGGGTTTGTCCATTGGTATCCCCTTCTTTTCCGCCATGGCGGACAGGACCTGATTATAGTAGGAATAATAATTGGTGGACCAGGGGATGATGGCCCCTTCAGCCAGACTGAGACTCATATCAACAGCCAGTTCCGGGTCGATCTCCTTGGTCTCCCCCAGACCGCTGCAATCCGGACAGGCCCCGAAGGGATTATTAAAGGAGAACATGCGGGGACTGAGCTCCGGCAGGCTGAATCCGCACTGGGGGCAGGCAAAATCACGGCTGAAAAGCATTTCTTCTTCCCCTTCTTCATTAAGAAGCAGGGCCTGAACGGTCCCTTCCCCCAGCTCAAAGGCTAATTCCAGAGATTCGGCCAGACGGCTTCTGATTCCCTCTTTTATCACCAGGCGGTCAACAACGGTGCTGATGTCATGTTTTTTATTTTTGTCCAGTTCGATCACTTCATCGGAGGTATATTCGAATCCGTCGACAATGATCCGGACAAAACCATCCCGGAACAACCTTTCAATGACTTTTTTATGTTCACCCTTCTGCCCCTTGATAATGGGGGCCAGTATTTTCAGCTTTTGCCCCGCCGGCAGGTCCAGCAGGCTGTCAACCACCTGGTCAACGGTCTGCCGCTGGATGGGCACCTGGCAGGATGGGCAGTGGGGCCGGCCCACCCGGGCAAATAACAGGCGCAGGTAATCATAGATCTCGGTTACCGTGCCCACAGTGGAACGAGGGTTATTGGAGGTGGATTTCTGATCGATGGAAATGGAGGGGGACAGACCCCCAATAAAATCAACTTCCGGTTTGTCCATCTGCCCCAGAAATTGCCGGGCATAGGTGGATAATGATTCCACATAACGTCTCTGGCCTTCACTATAGATAGTATCAAAGGCCAGGCTGGTTTTTCCCGATCCCGATACTCCGGTGAAAACTATCAGTTCATCCCGGGGCAGTTCAATGTCGATGTTTTTTAAATTGTGCTCCCGGGCTCCTTTGATAACAATATTATTGCGCATGATCAATTCTCCTTTGGCTTCTGGCATGGTCATTATTATTATAGCGCCGACTGGAACAGGGATAATAAAGATTGAACACCCTTAACGAAGAATACCCGTTCTTATTATCGGCGTCGACTGAAAAAATATAATCCCGTATATTATCACAGACGAAAGGTATCGGCCTTTGTTACCGGCGTCGGCTGGAGCGGGTCTTTTTAGCCGGGCGGCTGAGTTCCCGCATCAGGTCCCGCAGTTCCGCCGCCTTTTCAAATTCCAGCTCTTCTGCTGCCTTGTGCATCTGTATTTCTATTTCCCTGATCAATTTATGACGTTCCTCCACCGGCAAACCCTGATAATTATTTATATCATAGGGGCCCTCTTCTTCAGCCAGAGTCGGCTCTATAGCAGCAAACACAGCTTTCCTAATGGATTCAGGAGTGATATTGTTCACCCGGTTATGGTTGAGCTGTTTTTCCCGCCGCCGGTTGGTCTCATCAATGGCTCTTTGCATGGAATCAGTTATCCGGTCAGCATACATGATGACTTTTCCTTCAACATTGCGGGCGGCTCGTCCCACGGTCTGGATCAGGGAGCGTTCTGAGCGCAGGAAACCCTCTTTATCTGCATCCAGGATTGCCACCAGGGCGACTTCCGGCAGGTCCAGGCCTTCCCGCAGCAGGTTGATACCGATCAAAACATCGAAATCTCCCAGACGAAGGCCGCGCAGGATCTCCAATCTTTCCAGGGCATCGATGTCGGAGTGCATATATTGGCAGTTGATGCCGTTTTCCCCCAGATAATCAGTTAAATCCTCGGCCATGCGCTTGGTCATGGTTGTCACCAGAACCCGGAAACCACCCTCCACCTTGACCCGGATCTCTTCCATCAGATCATCGATCTGGTGCAAAGTGGGCTTAACTTCGATTAGAGGATCGATCAGACCAGTGGGCCGGATGATCTGCTCGGCAATCTGGTCACTGCGCTCCAACTCAAAATCCCCCGGGGTGGCACTGACATAAATCACCTGGTTCTGTTTGGCTTCAAATTCGTTGAAACGTAAAGGGCGGTTGTCCAGTGCCGAAGGCAGACGAAAACCAAAGTCCACCAGATTCTGTTTGCGGGACTGGTCACCGGCAAACATGCCCCGGACCTGGGGCAGGCCGATATGGGATTCATCCATGAACAGCAGAAAATCCTCGGGGAAAAAGTCAATGAGGGTATAGGGAGGTTCTCCGGCAGCTCGTCCGGTAATATAGCGGGAATAGTTTTCGATCCCTTTGCAATAGCCTATTTCCTTGATCATCTCCAGATCGTATCTGGTCCTTTGCCCGATGCGCTGGGCCTCGATCAGCTTGCCTTCCTCCTCGAATTTTTTCACCTGGGCGGCCAGTTCCTCTTCAATAGCATCGGCAGCGGCCAGCATGTTTTCCCGGGTGGTGACGAAATGGGAAGCGGGAAATATGACAAAATGGCTGCGCCGCCCATATACTTCCCCGGTCAGGGGGTTAAATTCCACTAATCTGTCGATCTCATCACCAAAGAATTCGATGCGGATGGCCCGTCCCCAGGAGGAAGCCGGATAAACCTCCACTACATCCCCCCGGACCCGGAAATGTCCCCGCTCAAATGCCACTTCATTACGCTCATAGTGAGTTTCCACCAGCTGGCGCAAGAGTTTATCCCGGCTCAACTCTCTCTGGGGACGCAGGGAAATGGCCATTTCATAATAATCCTGGGGTGCTCCCAGCCCGTATATACAGGAAACACTGGCAACGATCAGCACATCCCGCCTTTCCAAGAGGGAAGCGGTGGCCGAATGCCGCAGATTATCGATTTCATCGTTAATCGATGAATCCTTTTCAATATAGGTATCCGTTGAGGGCACATAGGCCTCGGGCTGATAATAATCATAATAACTGATAAAATATTCGACGGCATTATCGGGGAAGAACTGCTTGAATTCAGCATAAAGCTGACCGGCCAGGGTTTTATTGGGGGCCATGACCAGGGCAGGCCGCTGCAGCTCTTCAACGATTTTGGCCATGGTAAAAGTCTTGCCGGAGCCGGTTACCCCCAGCAGGGTCTGTTCCTTACTGCCTTTTAACAGGCCTTCCGTAAGCCGGGCGATGGCTTCGGGCTGATCACCGGCAGGTTTATAGTCAGAATGTAAAACAAACTTATTCATTGTATCACTACCTTGCTATTCATCGGCATCTTCCAACAGTAAATTCCGGCCAGAAGTCAGCTTCTGCCCGGCGGGAATCCCTCTTCTTTATTATATTCTCCGCGGTCATATTACACAATTAAACTGTTTTCTGCCTCCCGGCTATTATAGCAGATGACTGAAGATTTTCTCCGACGGTGGTATTATACCAGACGACTTAAAATTTTCCTCTGCGGTGGTATCATAGCAGATGGCTTAAGATTTTCCCCGGCGGTGGTATTATACCAGATGATCAGGGGTCTTGTTCCTCACATTTTATTCCCCCGGCGGCGTAATGATTTCTGCCAGGATGCTCTTTTTTAACTCTTCCATTTTTTGAGGATCCATTGCTGCCTCATAGATACGCTTTACCCGGGACAGCTTCAACTGGGCTTCCTCCAGTATCTGCCGGGCATCCTGCAGCAAGGCTTCACACTGCCTCCGGGCCCTGGTGATCTCTTTTTCGTATCGCCGGGGGTCATAGTCATCCAGATATTGAGTGCTGTCGATTATCTCATCACCGGCTTGCAGATTTACCGCCAGGGAACCGGCATCGACCAGGGCTATCTGAAAGTTGGGGATAATGACGGCATTTAAACTCCGGATATCAAAACCGCTGTAGTAGTATTCTGCCGTCAGACCTCTCTTCCTGACCTCAGCGGCGATTGTTTCCAGTATAGCCGATTTTCCGCTGCCCGGCGGCCCGGTAAAAAGGTATCTTTTGCCGCAGGCGTGGCTCAGTGTGTCAATATAGTTTATCATTCCCTCTGCCGTCATGGCACTGGCAAAATAATGTTTTTCCTTCCCGGGTGAATTAAATATTTCTTCGATGATATCATTGGTCAGGACCCTGGATTTTTCCCGATTTATATGGGCAGCGGCTTTGTTTTTGATACTGTCATTGTGCTTTCCGGCCCCTTGCAAACAGCGGGAAGCTTTCTTGTTACAACGGGAAATCTGCTGGTGTAAATCGGCGATAATATTTTTTTTAGCCGCCAGCAGTTCCGGGTTTTCCCCCGCCGTTAAATCGATCCGGCGGACCCGGGGGATATGGTCATGGGCAACTGGTCCCAGTAAACAACTGCTGACAATAGCCGTTTCCATTTCCGGTATAAATATCCCTTCGGGATTTAAGGGATCATAAGCGGATATCCAGAATTCCACACATAGACCCCTTTTTAATATTTCTTCACCCAATTGCCGGATGAAAGTCGCCTGCACCGAACCAGGCGGACTTTCCAGAATAAACAAGCAGCGCAGACCGGCCAATAATTGCGGAACAAAAGTATAAAAACCCTGGCGGGTATTGCTGCTGGTAAAAACATAGCGGACTTTTTCGCGGTTTTGCATGGTTTTACCCCTTCCCCATCAGCCTGTTTTAGTATATGCAGAACGGCCCCGGGGAGTTTATTTTTTTAGCTTTAAAAAACAGACACGGAAAATAGGGGTGGAGCAGTATTGTGTCCATTGTCCGGCGGAAAAGGGGTTTTTAAAAATAAAAATCCTTTTTATCGATTCTTCCATGGCTGAAGAAGGGCCCCGGGAACCAGCCGTCTTATGATGGATTGTCCAGCAGAAGAAGGTAATTTTAAAAGCATAAAAGGGATCCTGAAGCAAGGCCCCCCGATTTAATCGGGGAAATCCTCCTGCAGATGGATCCCTTTGTTTTTAAGCCGGGGTCTGCGGCGGCCTGTGTCTTTATGAATTTTTGGCCAATTGGCCCTTTTTCCGGACATTAAAACAATTGTTTTTTGATCAGTTCGACGGCTTTTTGCAATTGCAGATCCTGGGTATCATCTTCACTGCTTTCCACTATATAATCGGGAGTAATACCGATTTGATTTATATCGTTGCCATTGGGTGTATAGTATTTCTGGGTAGTGAGCTGCAAGGCCCCTCCATCGGGTAATTGAAAAATGGTCTGTACCAGCCCCTTGCCGAAAGTCTGCTCCCCTACCAGAACTGCCCGTCCATTGTCCTGCAGAGCTCCGGCCAGTATTTCTGAGGCACTGGCACTATTGCCGTTAACCAGGACTACCAGGGGAAGAGCCACTGACTGCCCGGATGCCTGATGAACCTTTTTGTGGCCGTAACTATCGGCAACACTGACGACTTCCTGACCGTTTTCCAGAAAGAGACTGGCAATGGAAATGGAAGCGGTAAATTCCCCCCCCCCATTATTGCGCAGGTCCAGGATCAATCCCTTGATATGGTTTTCTCCCACCAGGTTGTTCAGGCTGTCGGCAACTTCCCGGGCGGACTGGGTGTGGAACTGATTGAGTTTGATATAACCAGTCCCCGGCACCTCATCTAAAACACTGGCATCAACCGAAGGCACATTGATGATTTCCCGGATTATGACCAATTCATAATCTTTGCCTTCACTCTCCCGGTAGACAGTCAGGACCAGCTGAGTCCCGGGTTCTCCCCGCATTTGATGGACTACTTCATCCTGACTCATATTCATGGTGCTGGCTCCATTGATGCCGATAATGATATCTCCATTTTTGATCCCCGCCTTAAAGGCCGGAGTATCTTTGATGGGTGCTACGATTTTATGCCGGCCTTCATCGTCCTGCAGTACATAAACCCCTATGCCGCCGAATTTGGCTTCCAGTTTACTCTCCAGGTCCTGCCAGGTTACAGGATCAAGATAACGGGAATAGGGATCCTCCAGGGAGGCTACAATGCCTTCTGTTGCTCCATTGATCAGGCTGTCCGAATTGGAATCATATAATGATTGGGTGTTAACCAGACCCAGTACGCTGAAAAAGGTAGACACAGCGGCAAAATTAGTCACCAGCAGCAACAAAATCACTGCCGAAACCACCACACCAATTATTGAAAAAAAGATATTTAACCCTTTAAACCAGCCCCGCATTTATAAATACCCACCACCAAACTGCAAATTATTTCTTTAACTCCATTTTATATATTACTCTACCCGGGCTGACATTTATAGTTTTTCCGGGGGTAAAGAGGGCAACAAATGTTCCCAGTTTCTGACAAAAAAGGGCAGGGCTCCAGCCCCGCTCTTTTTGTTGCAATGATTACTCTAGATATAACTCATGGGATCGGTATAAGCTCCATTTATCCTTACTTCAAAATGCAGATGGGGCCCTGTACTCCAGCCCGTTGATCCAACTTTGCCGATGACCTGACCCTTGGTCACCGAAGAGCCGTTAACAGCAATAATAGTGGACATATGGGCGTAAAGGGTGGACATTCCGCCTCCGTGGTCCAGAACTACCACCTGTCCATAGCCTCCCAGCCAGCCGGTCTGGATCACAGTCCCGCTGTCAGCCGCCACTATGTCGGCACCGCTGGGGGCACCGATGTCAACACCGGTATGCATCTTATTATATTTTAATATGGGATGGTAGCGCATACCATAAGGTGAGGTTATTGTTTTATAGCCCGGTGCCGGCCAGGTATAAACCCCGGTACCCAGCTGTTCACCGCTGGTCCCGGCCTGTATCCGGCGAATGAGGGTTTCCAGTTCTTTGGAGGTCTGTTCCAGCTCTGCCAGGGCTTTTTCATATTGGGCCTTTTCCTGCTGCACACTGGTCAGTACTTTTTTCTTATCCTGCTTCTGGCTGTCCAGTTCTTCCCTTTTCGTTTTCTCGTTTTTCTGGGCCTGCAGCAATTCATTTTTCTGCACTTCCAGATCACATTTTTTGCTGACCAGATCCGCTTTTTGCAAATTGATGGAATCTATCAAAGATATATCCTCATCTATGATCATCTTGAGCAGATCATAACGGGTGAGGAAATCCTTCAGATCAGTCGCCGATAATAAAACCTCCAGGTATGTAAGGTCGCCTTTTTCATGGATGTAAACCAGGCGGTCCTCCAGAAGTCCATTTTTGTCGTTTAAATCCGCCTGGGCTGCGGTGATTTTCTCTTCCGTTGCAGCAATATTGGTAAGCAGATATTCAATCCTGTCTTCCAGTGTCTTTATTTCATTTTCCCTGGTGATGATGTTTTTCTCTATGCCCTGGATCTGCCCCATTATGGATTGCTCCTGTTTTTTAACACTGCTGAGCTTGCCCTGCTGACTATCGATCGCTTTTCCCACTTCCTGCAGCTGATTGCGGGCATCATCAATTTCATCAGCAAAAACCGGTAAAATACCGGTCAGAAAAAAGGATGCCAGGACCAACATGCATAACCATTTTTTTGATCTGTTCATTTTAAAATCGACCTCCCTTGGCTGATAATCAGACATCCAGGTATTTATTCAAGGAAAAATAAGTTGCCGTGAATCCCAGCAGAACTCCCGCCGCCAGTAAACCCAGATAAATATTGAGCAAATAATTGGCATCAGTGATGATGGGCAAAAATAAAATTGTGTGGGCCTGCCCGGTCAGAGAGCCATAGCCCAGGGCCAGAAATAGGACTGCAATAATCGCCCCGGTCAAGCCCAGAAATATACCCTCCAGGAAAAAAGGCATCCTGACAAACCAGTCTGAGGCGCCAATGAGTTTCATCAGATATACTTCCTTGCGCCGGCTGAATACTGCCAGTCTGATGGTGGTGGAAATTAAAAATATCGCCCCGAAGGTGAGGAGGATGATAGTTATAAGACCTACCACCCGGACCCATTTGGTCACCTGAAAAAGCCTTTCCACTACACCCTTGCCGTAATTAACTTTGTAAACACCGTTTAAGATCTCTATTTTTTGAGCTGTCTCCGGCACCTGATGGGGATCCGTTACCTGGATCGCAAAGGAATCCCGCAGGGGATTCTTCTCCAGGGTAGAGCCCAGGTCATATTCAGTACCGCCGAATTTTTCCTGCAGATTTTTTAATCCCTCTTCCCGGGAGATGAAGTCAACGGCTTTTACTCCGTCTATCTTTTCAATCTTTTCCTGCAGTGCTTTGGTCTCCTGGGAGGAAATATCTTTGTCGATATAGGCTATTATCTCCACATCGGATTCCAGGCTGGCAATGATGCTGCTGGCATTAAGGATCAGCAGTATGGCCGCCCCCAGGATGAGGATGCAGATAGCCACATTGGCGATGGTGGCAAAGGTCAGCACACGATTGCGATAAAGGGATTTAAAAGCTTCGCTGAAGAAATATTTCAGATTGCGCATATTCATATTTTCTGCTCCTCAAATTGGTACTGGGAATCAGAGGCGATTTTCCCTTTATCGAGCATTACCACTCTTTTGTGGGCTGATTTTACCAGCTGCTGGGCATGTGTCGCCATGATCACCGTTGTACCTTTGCGGTTGATGTCATAGAGCAGTTCCATTATTTCCAGGGAGGTTTCCAAATCCAGATTGCCAGTAGGCTCATCGGCGATAAGCATCAGCGGTTCATTGGCCAGGGCCCTGGCAATGCCCACCCGCTGCTGTTCCCCCCCGGACAACTGCCCGGGGAAGGTATGTTCATAACCTTCCAGGCCTACCTGTTTGATGACCTGGGGTACCCGTTTGGAGATATTGCGCTCCGGAGCACCCACCACTTCCATGGCAAAAGCAATGTTTTCGGCCACGGTTTTATTTTCCAGCAGCTTGAAATCCTGAAAAACAACACCGATATTGCGTCTCATTTTTGGGACTTCACTGCGTTTCATCCTGATAATACTGCGGGAATTCATGAAGATCTGCCCCCGGGTGGGCAGTTCTTCCCGAAAGAGCAATTTTACAAAACTCGATTTGCCGGCACCACTGGGGCCCATTAAAAAAATGAACTCTCCCCGGTCTATCTTCAACGAAACATCATCAAGGGCTTTAACGCCATTAGGATATATTTTGGAGACATTGTAAAACTGAACCAGCATTTATCTCCCTCCGCTATGATATACAAATTTATTTTTTTGCTTCAACCCGATCCGCCGGGAACCCGGGCGGCATAAAAAAAACCACCCAAATTGGGTGATTCTACAAAAATATTGAAAATACCTTTTTATTTTAAGCTTTTTTTCTTCTTTAACAGCAAATGCAGTTTATTGACGATTTCCTGTACAGTCAGGCCATAATGTTCTAAAAGTTGATCAGGAGTGCCCGATTGTCCAAATTGGTCATTTATCCCCAGTCTCTCTACCAGGACCGGGCATCTGGCAGCGGTGACTTCGGCAACGGCACTGCCCAGGCCCCCCAATACTGTATGTTCCTCGGCCGTAAGTATAGCACCGGTGGTTCGGGCCAGACGGATTATAAGCTCCTCATCAATGGGTTTTATTGTATGCATGTCGACAACGGTTACCTGTATCCCCTCATCAGCCAGGAGCCGGGCTGCCTGCAGGGATTTTTCCACCATTATGCCGCAGGCGATTATGGCTGCATCATCACCGGAAAGCAATTCTATACCCTGGCCGATGGTAATGTCGGTTCCATCATTATATATTTTGGGCACTGCCGGGCGTCCCAAGCGCAGGTATGCCGGCCCCGGTCTTTTATAGAGCTGGTTAAGGGCGGCTTTGGTACTGGGGCCGTCGGCAGGTACCACCACGCACATGTTAGGGACGGAGCGCATCAAAGCAATATCTTCCACGGCTTGATGGGATCCCCCGTCTTCACCCACGGTAAGCCCGGCATGGGTAGCACAGACTTTGACATTGAGATGGGCGTAAGCCAGGGAATTACGCACTTGTTCAAAAGCCCGGCCGACAGCAAACATGGCAAAGGAACTGGCAAATACCGTTTTTCCGGCGGCAGCCAATCCCGCCGCCATCCCTATCATATTCTGTTCGGCGATGCCGGCATTGATGAACCGCCCGGGAAAAGCCCGGGCAAAGCCCGCTGTCTTGGTTGATGAGGACAGGTCCGCATCCAGAACCACTATATCATTATGGCGGTGTCCAAGTTCCACCAATGCTTCCCCATAAGCATCACGGGTAGCCTGTTTAACCAATGTTATTCCTCCTTGTCCGCAGCAGGGCTAATTGATCCCCAGTGCCGCAGCCTCCGCTTTGATTTGTTCCAGGGCCTTTTGGGCCTCTTCTTTTTTAGGTGCCTTCCCGTGCCATTCTGCCCGGTCTTCCATAAAGGAAACGCCTTTGCCTTTTATGGTTTGGGCTATTATGGCTGTGGGCCGGTCTTTGATCCCCCGGGCTTTTTCCAGGGCAGTCATTATCTGCTGCAGATCGTGACCGTCGATGGCGATGACTTCCCAGTTGAAAGCAGCAAATTTTTCTCCGATGGGCGCAACATTCATTATCTTTTGCACCTGGCCGTCGATCTGTAAGCCATTATTGTCAACTATTGCGGTCAGATTATCCAGATGGTAATGGGCGGCTGCCATTACGGCTTCCCAGACCATGCCTTCTTCCAGTTCCCCATCACCCAGCAAGGTATAGACCCGATAGCCGGCCTGATCCATTTTTCCTGCCAGTGCCATTCCCACTGCCCAGGAGATACCCTGTCCCAATGAACCTGTCGAAGCTTCCACCCCGGCCAGTTTTCTCATGTCCGGATGCCCCTGTAAGGGACTGCCCAGTTGGCGTAAACTCAGTAAATCTTCCGCTGGAAAAAAACCTTTTTCCGCCAGTGTTGCATAAAGAACCGGTGCAGCATGGCCTTTACTGAGTACAAAACGGTCCCGTTCCGGTGCCAGCGGCTTACCGGGGTCGATATTCATTTCCCAGAAATATAAACAAGCCATGATATCAGCTGCCGACAGGGAACCTCCCGGGTGTCCCGAACCGGACTCCGCCAGCATCTTTATAATGTTTTCCCGGATAATCACGGCTTTTTGGGCTGCCAGCTGCAGTGTCTGATCATTTATTTCTCGCACTATTATCCTCCCTTGAATTCTTTACTGCCCATTATGCAGGTAAGCATAAATCAAATCATCCAGATCTCCGTCCAATACCGCCTGAATATTGCCGATTTCAACCCCGGTCCGGTGATCCTTCACCAATGTGAAGGGATTTAATGTATATGTCCGGATCTGGCTTCCCCAGGCTATTTCTTTATATTCTCCCTTCAGACTCTGCAGATTATCATCGGCCTGTTTTTCCATCAGGGCATATAGTTTGGCCTTGAGCAGTTTCATGGCGGCCAAACGATTGGAATGCTGGGATCTTTCATTTTGACATTGTACAACAATACCAGTGGGCAGATGGGTGATGCGGACGGCAGAATCTGTTTTATTGACATGCTGCCCCCCGGCACCACTGGACCTATAGGTATCGATGCGCAAATCCTCCGGGCTGATATTAACTTCTATTTCCTGGCTGATTTCCGGCAATACGGCCAGGGAAGCAAAAGATGTATGGCGGCGCCCGGAAGAATCAAAAGGTGATATGCGAATCAAACGATGTACCCCGTGCTCGCCTTTCAATTTTCCATAGGCATAAAAACCGCTGACCAGAAAAGTCACACTTTTTATTCCCGCCTCATCCCCGCCCAGAATGTCCAGAACCTCCACGCCATACCCGGAATCTTCCGCCCAGCGGGTATACATCCGCAGAAGTATTTCCACCCAATCCTGTGCTTCTGTACCTCCGGCACCGGCATGTAATGACAATATGGCATCATTTTCATCATGGGCCCCGCTGAAGCAGATCTCCATTTCAAATTGCTGGAATTCCTTGTGCAGGTGCAGCGCTTCCCGGCTGTATTCCCTGATAAGATCCTTTTCATCTTCAGCCATGGCCATTTCCAGGATTTCATTTATATACAGGGCTTTATCCAGAAGCTGTTCATAGTGCTCCACGGAAGTCTGCATGTCCCGTATGCTTTTTAATACCCGGGAGGCTTCCTGGTTATCCTGCCAGAAATCTTCCGCTCCCGTCTTTTTCTCCAGTTCGATTATCAGCTTCTTTTTGTTATCGATGTCAAAGAGAAGCCCTCATCTCTTGTAAGCGGTTGATGATCTCACCGCATATTGCTCTTTCTTCATCCGCCATTTTTCTGCCCCCTTGTTTTTACCGTTTTTTAATTCAACTGCAGCACAGCCGCCGCATTTTTATAATCTTTACCGCTTTAAATCAGTTGGGCCGCAGCCGCTGCATCTTATGCCTTTTTCAGCCTTTAATCGGGCCGGACACATCACCGCCGCAGCTCCTCTGCCTGTTTTCCGCCCTTCACTAGACTGCATTCCTTCCGCAGCATTTTTTATACTTTTTGCCGCTGCCACAGGGGCAGGGGTCATTGCGCCCAATTTTACTGGCGACCTTGACGGGTTTTTTAATGTCATCAGGACTGCCGGCCGTTATTATTTTGCGTTCCTCCTGCTTTTCCACCACTCTTACCCGCAAAATATAGCGGACTACATCTTCCTTGATGCTTTCGATCATGATCTGAAAAGCATCGAAGGCTTCAAATTTATATTCTATCAAGGGATCACGCTGGGCATAGGCCCGCAATGAAATACCATTGCGCAGCTGGTCCATGGAATCGATATGATCCATCCATTTGTTATCGATGATGCGCAGCATGATGGCCTTCTCCAGTTCCCGCATGGTTTCCGGGCCCAGTTCAGCTTCACGTTTTTCATAGGCGGCCAGGGTTTTTTCCTGCAGCATATCCTGCATTTCTTTTTTGGTCATCCCTTTGATATCATCGGGACGCAGTCCGGATTGGGGCAGTATATTCTGGTCAACAAAATTAATCAGGCCGGGAAGATCCCAATCATCACTGTATTTTATTTCTCCGGCGAAATGACTCACGGCATTTTCAATGACATCTTCGATCATACTGGCGATGGTGGCTTTTAAATCTTCTCCGTTTAAAACCTTGTTTCTTTCGCCGTAAATTACCTCCCGCTGCTGATTTATGACATCATCATATTCCAGAACATTCTTGCGGATGCCAAAGTTACGGCTTTCTACTTTTTTCTGCGCATTTTCGATGGCCCGGGTAATCATCTTGTTTTCAATGGGCATGTCATCATCCATACCCAGGCGTTCCATGACCCCTTCTATATTGGTGGATCCAAACAAACGCATCAGATCATCTTCCAGGGACACGTAGAATCTTGACTCCCCGGCATCACCCTGCCGGCCTGAGCGCCCCCGCAGCTGGTTATCAATACGCCTGGATTCATGGCGTTCAGTGCCCAGAACATATAATCCGCCCAGTTCCTGCACACCTTCTCCCAGAACAATGTCAGTGCCGCGGCCCGCCATATTGGTGGCTATTGTCACTGAGCCTTTTTGTCCCGCCTGGGCAATTATCTGGGCTTCTTTCTCATGATGCTTGGCATTTAACACCTGATGTTTTACGCCTTTTTTGCTCAAGAGACTGCTTAATTCTTCTGATTTTTCGATGGAGATGGTCCCCACCAGGACCGGCTGTCCCTTTTTATGCTTTTCAACGATATCTGCTACCACCGCTGCAAATTTCCCCTGTTCACTGCGGTAAATATAATCAGCCCGGTCCTCCCTGATCATTTCTTTATTGGTAGGAATGGCGATAACATCCATCCCGTATATCTTGCGGAATTCCTCTTCTTCCGTTTTGGCGGTACCCGTCATTCCTGATAATTTCTTATACATGCGGAAGTAATTCTGAAAAGTTACCGTTGCCAGAGTCTGGGATTCCTTCTCGATTTTGACCCCTTCCTTGGCTTCAATGGCCTGATGGAGGCCATCACTGTAACGGCGGCCAAACATTAACCTGCCGGTGAATTCATCCACTATCACCACCTGATCATCTTTGACCACATAATCTTTATCCCTTTTCATCAGGTACTGAGCTTTTAATCCCTGGTTCAAATGGTGGGCTATTTCCATATTCTCGGACAGGTTTTCAATATTAAAATATTTTTCTGCTTTTTTGACGCCGTCCTCCGTCAATGTAACTACATGGGCTTTTTCATCCACCACATATTCCGTTTCCTGTTCCAGCCGCGGTACAAACCTGGCGATATGGGAATACAGCTCGGTGGGTTTGTCCCCTTCCCCCGAAATGATCAGGGGTGTGCGGGCCTCGTCCACCAGTATGGAGTCGACTTCGTCTATTATGGCATAATACAAAGGACGCTGGACCTTGTTGGTATTGATTATTACCATATTGTCCCGCAGATAATCAAAACCCAGTTCATTATTGGTGGCATAGGTTATATCACAATCATAGGCCGCTTTTCTTTCCTCATGGTTTAAACCATGGACAATGAGCCCCACCGTTAAACCGCAGAATTCATATACCGGACCCATCCAGCCTGCGTCACGGCTGGCCAGATAGTCATTGACGGTGACGATATGGACTCCCAAACCTTTCAGAGCATTGAGATAGGCTGCCAGCGTGGCTACCAGGGTTTTCCCCTCACCGGTCTTCATTTCAGCAATTTTGCCTTCATGTAAAACCATCCCGCCGATCATCTGCACATCAAAATGCCTCATGCCCAGGGTACGGCGCGATGCTTCCCTCACCAGGGCAAAAGCCTCCGGCAATATATCCGCTGTGTTTTCGCCCCCGGCCAGCCGCTCTTTAAACTCCAGGGTTTTGGCGGGGAAGTCTTCATCCCGCAATTGGGAGTATTTTTCTTCCCATTCATTGATGGCATTTACCCTTTTACGCAGCCTTTTTACTTCTTTTTCATTATCATCCAGCAGGTTTTTTAACGCTTTTTTAATCATCCCGCATTTACCTCTTTCAAAAAAAGAGGAACCAGTAGGTTCCTCATACAGCTTTTACATAATAGTTAATACTAACATGTTTTTGCCGGGTACTTCAACTAATCAAAATCAGGTTCGATGAGCCCATAATTACCATCTTTGCGCTTATATACCACATTTACTTCATCACTGTCGGCATTGAAAAATACAAAAAAACTATGTCCCAGCAAATTCATCTGCATAATCGCTTCTTCCTCATCCATGGGTTTTAAAGCAAACTTCTTGTTGCGCACTATTTTAAAACTGTCTGTTTCCTGATTCTGATACTTTTCCAGATTGGCCTGGATATCTTCCCGCAAAGCTTTCTTAAGTCCGGCACCGCGGTGATTTTTATATATTTTGGTTTTATATTTTTCAATCTGTTTCTCCAGCTTCTCCACGACCAGATCAATGGAAGTATACATATCATCAGTTGCTTCCTCGCCGCGAAGAATTACTCCGTTCAGCGGAATCGTCACTTCTACTTTGTGGCCTTCGCTTCCAACTGATAAAGCTACTTTTGCCTCCTTTACATTATCGATATACTTCTCCAACTTGGAAAGTCGTTTAGTGGTATACTCCTTTAATGCGTCAGTGAGTTCGATGTTTTTGCCCCTAATTTCGAATTTCAAATGACCACCCCTTTCCCGGTTGTATATATATTATTCTACATTATAAAAATAAAAACCTGTCATTTTTCTATTAATTTAATACAAGAACCAGGATATATCCTTTTTTAAAAGCTTATCCCGATGAATAAGGCCAGTCCGGATAGCAGCTGCCCGGTGAACAAATTCATTGTCTGCCGGTACCATTTCTTTAAAAACCACAGCCGGTGGCCCAGGTAATGACCGACACCCTGGCAGCACCTGCCTCTAAAAGGGTTTTGGTGCATTCCTTGCTGGTGGAACCGGTCGTATAAACATCATCTACCAGTAAAATATTTTTACCCCGGATGCGCCGGGGATCAGTCACCGCAAAAGCATAAAGCAGGTTTTTTTCCCTTTCCGGCTTGCTTAATTCCCTTTGAGCCGGAGTTTCTTTAACTCGCTGCAGAATATCGGCGACGGTTTTTACTTTGATCTTTTTGGAGATCTGGACAGCCAGCAGTTCCGTTTGATTGAAGCCCCGCTGTTCGAAATGCCCCCGGGAAGCCGGTACCGGTATCACCATGTCAATGGGCCAGAAGCGCGGTTCATCCAGTACTGTTTCCGCCATCATCTGCCCCATCTGCACCGCTAAAAAACGCCGGCCCAAAAATTTTAACACCTTGATCGCAATGCGGTAGGATTCATCGTAGGGACCTACCGCCCGGGCGATATGGAAGAGGGGTTCCTCATTACGGCAATCAGCACAGAGGGAATCATATTCATCAATATACTTACCGCATTTGTCACAAAGCGGCGCAATATGCCGGAGTTTTTCCATGTTTTCCCGACAATGCTGGCACCAGGGGCGTCTCGTGTTAAATCGACCCGGTTCCCGACAGATGCAGCAACAATGCTGGGGAAATATTATATCCAGCAGGAAATTCTGCAATTTAACTCCCTCCCCTCCCAAAGGCTGCCTATTTAAAAGAATCGTCTGAAAGTACCCCTTCTTTCACACGATTTTCAGGTAAATCATTGTTATTGATTATAGCATAATGTTGTATGAATGACGATATTCTTGTGTGCTGACGGATTGGTCAACAACCCCAATTTTCATTGGCCAGAGAGTATGCCAGGGAAGGATTCTTCCTTAAAGTCCTTTTCAATTTTATCCGGTTGCCGGGGGAATCTAAAAAATCCTGTCGAACTTCCAGGATTAATCTGTCGTTTTTTTTTAACCGGGATAAAGCACAGGAGATATCCCTCTCCAGGTCATCTTTATCGTCGATAATAATTTTCACTTCATTAAAACCACGGAAAGATCTCTGCCCGCTGCCAGCCAGATACAGCACGATGATCAACCATATGGCCCAACATAATAATTTAAGAAGGATGAGCATAAGATACCTCCTTTAAAGCCTTAACAATATATACTATGCTTAAAGGAGGCCGGTTGATTACTGGCAGAATAATGTTCCATCAGGCATCTGCAACGATTTTATTCTTAAGGGCAAAAACAGCCGCCTGTGTCCGGTCTTTAACCCCTAATTTGCGAAAAATACTGGTCAGATGGTTTTTCACCGTTTTTTCACTTATAAACATGGCTTCCGCCATTTCCCGATTACTATTGCCCTTCACCAGCATTTCCAGAATATCCTTTTCCCGTCTGGTAAGGTTTATTTTTTCCTGCTCTTTATCCGGGCGGGTCAACTCCTGGACCAGCTGGCCGGCTACCCGGGGATGGATAACTACCTCCCCCTCCAGTACCTGGTTAATGGCCTGGAGCAAATCGCTGCCCAGCACATCTTTCAGCATATATGCCGATACGCCGGCTTTGACTGCGGCTAAAACCTCTTCTCCTTCGCAGACGGTCAGGGCGATGACTTTGACAGCCGGCATCTCTCTCTTGATCACCTGGGTAGCAACCAGGCCATTGGTCCCGGGCATATTTATATCCATCAGGACCAAATCCGGCTTTAACCTGCGGGTTACATTTATAGCCCCCTGCCCATCCCCCACCTCACTGATAATTTCCAGATTTGTTTCACTTTCCAGCAGTTTGCGCAGACCTTCGCGGAACAATGAATGATCATCGGCAATCAACACTTTTATCTTCTTCATTAGGGCTCCTCCTTCAGCAGAATCTTCATCAAAATCTCGGTACCTGCGCTGGGCTCCCCGGGCGCCTGAAATATTTCTTTCTTTTTTAAATATCCCCCGCTGTTTTTTATTTTTCTTCTGTTCTGGGACCTAAATTGTCTATATTTATAGAACTTTCGTCGTCAGCGGCAAAAATCCTGCCCCCAGCTAATAATTTGCGTTGCAGCAAAAAACCCGGCTTTCCAGCCGGGTTCAGGTCCTGATAAAATCGGGTTGTTTATATCTTAACAGTTTAAAAGTCGAATATTTTCCGGACTTCGGCGGTTATCTTATCCATCTTATCAATGTCTCTGCTTTCAACATATAATCTGAATAGCGGTTCCGTCCCGGAAGGACGGATCA